>Ga0098052_1000830_pt1 | contig 19520 bp, 36 predicted proteins | sample 15_taG_FD_81591 | JGI IMG/M metagenome (GOLD analysis project Ga0098052, IMG submission 81591) | Marine viral communities from the Subarctic Pacific Ocean - 15_ETSP_OMZ_AT15312 metaG | ecosystem: Environmental > Aquatic > Marine > Oceanic | place: Pacific Ocean | collected 2015-01-18
CACGAATGGGGTTGATTTGAAAGATGATAGTGAAGAATGACGAGGACAAGGGCAGGTGTAGGATATGTGCGAACAGATGACACACACGCACCTGACGGGTTTTTTACATGCTACCCGTATAAAGCATACACGATTGGTTGATTTGGTTATAAAGGTCTTAGTATTAAACCAATTTAGAGAAGATGAAAAAAAAAGAAATGGTGATTACACATGAAGAATGAAAGAATAACAATAGAAACAACAACAGGAACAACGACGATTGAGGTGGATAGCATATGTGCTTACACATGTGCTACAAACCGTATACAAATACACATGAGGTCCGGCACTATATTTGAGACTTCAGAATGTGATAAGGTTATTGAGGCGATTGAATGAGTCAAGAGTATGTAGAAGGAATATATGTGGGTAACAAATTATACCGTATGGATGAAAATAAAGACCTTGAGTGGGGTAAGGGTGAGACATACACACTAACTACCTACCCTCATAGGCTACAAAGTGCAAAACATGATTTGCTCTATGAGTTAGGATTCAGGGGCGATTCGGGTAAGATTGTGCGTTATTGTAGGCTCAACTTACGCAACACATCTGAGGCTGCTAAGTATCTATTCTCGCCTGAGTTCAAGGAACTATCCGCCGATGTAGCCATGACAAAAATGCTGTCTATGATGAGAAGCCAAACCATACAGTTGAACATGGAAACTAATCAAGCGTGTGTTGAAACGTCATGGGAAAATAACATGTATGTCCTTTGTGGTAATTCTAATTTTACGCAGATGGCTCGTTTTGCATGGCTCATGGGGATTGACTTAGAGAAGGCCGAGTTGGTATTGATGGTTAATTGCTTCAATGCCGGTAGTCAAACACCAGCAGTGATTGAAAGAGACACACAAAAATATGTGGAAGTGCTCTACACTTTTGGTATTGGACATGTTAAATGGACAGGTGAGAGAGAAGAGTCTAAAACAGACTTTTCTCATGACCTTTCTTTGCCTGATTTTACAACAGTAATTGAAGAAAAAACATTGGGTGAAGCATTACAAATCACAGATGAAGAGAATGAAAAAATGAATACAATAATACAGGAGGCGATTTAGAATGGCTAAAGCAGAGAGACAAGGATATACATATTGGGAGAATGCAGAAAAAGCAGGTGTAGTTGGAACAGATATACTGTGGAGCGATGATGAAGTCTATCGTGATTGCACGATTGGACAGATTAGAAAAACCATAGGTAGTGCTTTTCCTATAGATTTAGCAGTGGCCTTTACACTTGGTTCAATTGGAAGGAACGATGGACTCACTGTGAAGGACATGGTGAATGAGCATACTAGGAGAGCCACTTTACTGATGAGTGGTAAAGTGGGGTATGGAATGCTACCTGCTCCTGAGGAAGAAGATTGTGGGCATGACAAGATTTCTGCTACCCAATACAGTTTTCCTAGATTAGACCTTACTGCGGTTCCTATAATTAAATTCAACAACACGAAGCACACTTTGAAAGAACAATTTTCCAATGCCACGATATTCAAGGATGTTCCTGAAGAAGTATTAGCACTTACATCTTTCAGAACAAATGATGTTGATTTTCACCTTGACCCACATTATCTATTAGGTATGGATGTCTTTACACCTCTTCGTGAGTATTTGATTGAGTGTGGCTTTACAACCATGATTCTTAATGAGCATGGTGAGCACTATGAGTGCTCACACGAGGCGGAAATGTTATCTCACCACACATTAGGTGAGTGTGCTTGGGCCAACGACAATGAGAAGAATTGTTCTTATCACAACCCTCAGTTACAGGAAGATTGGTGGATGATACAGGCAGATAACAATAGTCTACATACAATATGGTATACAGGTAAGGGTTGTTCAGTAAAAAGTGGCTGGAATCAAAGTCAATTTAGTAATACTAAGAATCGACGAATCCAAGAAATGTATAGTGGTAGTTCATGGAATAAGAAATGTGAGGTGCCTAAGGATAAGGTGCTTAGATTTAACACACTTGCTAGAAACATGATTAACATACAAGATGATAAAGATGTCATGAAACAAATTAGAAAGTCGCTTGCTAGAATGAAGAATTGGTCAGGTAGAGACTTATTGAATTATGATTTGAATGGTCATAACAAGAGAGGTAATCACACACTATACACTTGGAGCAATTGGACTTGGTTGGAAAACATACACACCCTAGCAAAATATACCAACAGTAAGAACAGAGCAGTTGGGGATAGAGTATGCACCAAGTGTTACGCTGCGGGGCATGTAGATGAGAAAGGTAATGGAACATGTTTGAGCACATGTAACGAAGGTTGGATGTATGAGAAGTTCAATGTGCAAAGATACTTTGGACATGAGATTGCTAAGTTCCGTTGGATTCCTATAATGGGTAATGGAAAAGATATTGACCATGAATCTCCCACTCATGGACTTACAGTAAAGAGTCCTCATGTGTTTTGTTTTGAAACGTGGCCCCGTTTGGATTCAATCTTCCGCACACAACAAGAGGCCACACTATCGAGGAAGTTAATGACGGGTAGCATAAACAGAATGAATGGTATGAGAATTAACTCTGATTGGGATGAGGCAACTAATAGCAGGTTAGCCGTTACTGAAAAGGACATGGAGGAAGGGGGGCTAGGGTTTAGTCTAGTGATTCCTATTGATACAAGATGGGTTACACTACCTGCTGAGATACACCCTGAAGAGTTTAGCACAGCGTATGACCTATACATGGGTGCATTATGTGGCTCACCTGATTTCTTTGATGAGTTTGAGGAATATCTAATTGAGCATTTTTGGGTATACAACGCCAAAAAGAACGCATACGATACAAAGGTGAGGATTGTAGCACCTAAGATTATTTCTGCTCCTGAAGAAGAAGAAGAGGCAATAGAGGTGACGATAGATGAACAATGAAGTATTTATGAAGACAGTAAGCATGAAAGTAAAGGAAGCATATGAGAAGTTGATGTTGCACCCTAAGCATCTTCCACCGAGAGTTGCTGACTATGTAGAGGGTGTTCGCATCTTATCTGCTGAGTTAGCATCACATCACAGAGATGAGAAGCATTTGCATAATGGTTGGGACATAGTTAGGAAGCAATTGATAACAAAAGGTTATGATGTTAACTTGTATACTTTACTAGCAAAGGAATTATCTGAGTGTGCAGACATACCACTGTTTATGACTATGACCTTTGAATATGTGATTAACGATGACCCCTCACAAATGGTGTGGGGAATACGAGGCACTTCACCGCCTCTAGTGAATAACAAATCTACCCATAACCTGACCCTGATTACCTATGGTGGTATCAGAGAGGGTTGGTGGACATTGGATGATGTGGAGATACCTCCCCATTACTTCGATGAACTCGACCTAGAGATAGGAGGGCCGAGTGTATGGGTGGTTGGAGATGACTATGAAATGTTGAAAGGAGATGAATGAAATGGAAGATGAAGAATTAGTAAAGAACATGTTAGAAGAAATGATGGACAGCCTATGGGATGATGTGGCTAACGAGTCTAAAGAAGTGATTGAAGCAATTAAGGCTAACACAAGTGAGTTTGGAACACTCACTCCTGATAGAATTGCTAAGGTAGTATCACAGAAGGCTCTCAGTCTAATCAAGGATAGGAAAAAGAACAGTGTATACACAAGCCTACCACTTGAGTTACTGTTGTTGGAAGATGATGATGCTATTGCAGCAGCCGCACTTGCCTACATAAATGACAAGTTGGTGAATGAGTATGCTTTCATACGTGCTTGCCCCGAAGTTGCTAGACACGGTGTGATTGAATCTATCAAGGTGGACAAGGAATCATACATGGAAGAGTGGGGAAAACTTGCTACAATAATGAAGAAGGAAGACCCCAATGGATGTATGTTACTACAACCTTACATTGATGCAACATCTAGTATGGTGCTTGCACCTAATCAGTATGCTGTTGTTGGTGAAGGACACGATGGTGTTACTGCTTCACACGGTAGACAACTATACTTTGCTTTGAAGCCTAGAGATGTTGATGCTAAGGCAGCAGATTACTTTGAATCACTCGGTCAAGTAGAGAAAAACAACTACGAATTAGAGTTTGTGTTTGATAGGGGCGAGAAATGGTTGACATGGCCTGAGGCTTACATGCACTCATCACTGTATCTAACACAAGTGAGAGGTGCGCCTGAACATGCACCTATGAGTCCACCATTTGAATACAAAGTTGATGAAGAAGGAAACTTGCTTCAATCCACAGTGAATGGTATGATACCACAAGGAAAGGTTGAGGTCAAACAAGTGAAGGTGTTAGAGGGATTAGTTGAAGTGGCTTGGTTAGAAAAGAATATCACAAAAGAACTCTGCCCTGAAGGATTCGTTATATCACACCCTGAAGGTTCTATGTTATCTCATGTGTGTGCTCACGCAAGAGGACACGATGTTCCTTACATCATAGGAAACCCTGAGGTTGGAGAGACATGGGTTGAAGGTGCAGCAGGTTGGGTCGCTAAGGAAGAAGGTTTAGAGATTATACCAAAACCATACAATCCCTTTCACATGGATATGCAACAAGCATTCCTTGTAGGGTTACATCTATCTCAGTCTAGGTATCAGAGGCAACACGGATGGTTCTCACACTTCTTCCATCAGTGGCAAGGTATGAATTGGAATGGTAATAACAGTGCTGTGTTAGCAGGTGCTTTCGTTGGTTGGGTTGTGAAAGCAGCATTGTCTGTGTGTCTAGGAGAGTTGCGTCACATTGTGATACACCCCAACATCGCTAAGGGTGGTTACATAGAAGTGCCTACGGTGTTGGAACTTCTATGCTCCGACCACTATGAAGAGTTCAGCCTGAAAAATAGGCAGCATTACTTTGCTAGTATGGAGAATCAAAACCCATCTATGTCAGACATGGCCTTAGCACTCGATTGGTGTGCTAAGTATTTTGGTAGCGCGGTGAAGTGGACTAGTGCTTATGGTGGTAAGAATTGGCAAGAGTGTGCTTTGAAGGCTAGTGAAGTGGCGCGTCTTGCGGACAACTTCTTGAAGAACATGAATGAAGAGAATCTTAGAGAATTAACATTGAGAGTCAATGAAGTGGAGAATTGGAAACACAACAATGGTAGCCTATTCAACAAGTTCCTACACGGCACAGCGTTAGACTACGGAACGGGGGCATTCCCTCACGACGAGAGAGCGTTGGCATCCATGATGAGAACATGGGAACTCGCAGAGAGGTTCTTTACTAAGGATAATGAAGGATTAACAGACACCTCTTGTGATTGGGGAAATATATTTGAGTTCTTGAAAGGTAAACAACCTGCCTATTGGAGAACTAACTTCATGGGTAGTAGCCCATTAGTGCCGGAGAAATTGAGAGATACGGTAAAGTCACTTTCGGTGAAAGAACGACACATACCAAGTAAATACTCAGTCACCGAAGGCTCTTCTTTTATCCCTTGTGGGTATGAAGAGTGTGCTCTGTGTAAGGAGATGGACATAGTTATCTTGGCTAATACAATAGGTGGGTTTGACTACACAAGTATGTTCTTCAGTCCTATGTCTCCCTCTGTGTTTTTGCCTTTACCTGAAGGCAAGTCAACGCAGATTACATATCAGGTATGTGGGTTGATACAGAACAAGAATTACGAAGATGTAAGTCCTGAAATGTTCGTAGAAGGATGGCTTGGGTTGAACCCGAATGATAGAATGTTCGATGTGCTTAAGGAGATGATGAGAAAGATGTTGAAGATACAAGCAGTGAAAGGAAAGGAAAGTGAATGGATGATGAAGTTCGTAGAACTAAACAAAGATGGTGATGAATGATGGGTAAGAGTAAGATTGGTTGTCACACAGGTAACCCTCTTGTGTTTGAAGCACAAGGTATCAAGGTCTACGCTGGTGGAACATCAAGGCAGGGCACTTGGGTGAAGATGAAACCATACCCCGATGTTGCTATCGGCCCTATAGATGTAATGCGTTTGAAGGTATCAAGAGATGTGCTACCGGATGGTTGGACATGCACAGAGAAAGTGACTGCTGAGAAGATGCCGCACATCATTGGTATTGATTGGCCCGACTATGGTATACCATCCAATTTAGGTAAGGAGTTTTGGCTTGCTTTAATTGATGACTTCAAGAAGAATAATGTGAAGAGTGTGTCCACATCTTGTATGGGTGGACATGGTAGAACAGGTGTGCAGTTGTGCATACTTGCTCACTTGTTAATACCTGAGAAGGATAGGACTTGGAGTGATGTGGCTCAGTTAATCAATTACATTAGAGATACATACTGCGACCACGCTGTAGAGGGTATCAATCAACAAGAATACATTGCTGATATGATTGACCTACCTGTAGGAGATTCTTTGTTCATAGAAACAAAGCAAAACATTCAGTGGGTTGATGATGATATGCACAACATTTGGGATGACATACAAAAGGAAAACAAGAAAAGGAAACCCAAGAAGAAAGCAAGAAAAGCAATAGACGGGGCAAAGTTTGACAAGCCCAAGAAGAAGAATCAAGCGAACCTTGAGAGATATATAAAATCCGCAAAGGGGGCTTTGCATCGAGGCTATACACTAATCGAACTTGTTGAAACAGGACAAGGAGAAACTAGATTCCTGTGGATTCCTAACAAGTGGATGAAGGGTCAGAGTCAAGATGCAATTGCAGAGATGTTTGGTGAGTATAACACCGTAACCAATCTCGATTCCGATAAGGATGCACACTGTATTGATTGTAATAAAGAGTATCACCCGATGGAGATGCACCACAACACTTGCAAGTATTGTTTGGCCTCCGAGTGTATGTTAGAAGTTGATTATGAAAACAAAAAGATAGGGGGCACACATGCTACCTTCCTAGATGTTACAATAGATAGCACAGATGGGTTTGTTGAAATGAGAAAGTTAAGCGATACAAATTATTTCGATGAATTAGAAATACAACTTTTCACGACAATAGATGAAAGAACAGGCGATTGGGTATATAAACGGACAATCGTAGAATGAGAGTAAAGGAGATAAAGAGAAATGGAACAAGAAATGATGAATGAAAAAAGAATGCAAGTAAAATGCAACTATGATGAAGGAATGATGCACATACAAGTGGTGTGCGACCAAGAGTCTAGTTTGAGCAACAGGCCATATGGATATACCGTAAGGATGCCATGTGAGAATAAGGTGAGTCAATACCTACGCTTACAAGACCCTGTGTTAAACTCGGCTGCTGGAACAGGTATGAACTATACCGCTATGACCGCGCTAAGTTATCCCGAACACACCATAGCAGGTAGACCTGCTGTGCAGTTCTTGATACACGGCACAGAGTTCAACCACCCACAAGGATTGGTTTGCTCAGTTGCTATGAGTAAGTCCGACATCATTAGTTTGGTGAAGTATCTGATGAGTGTAGATATGCTAGTAGAGCAACAAGGTATACCATTCATAGGTGAATCACAGGAGGAAGAGTGAATGATTGACACAGACAAATACGAAGGACATACACCTGCTCCATGGATGATGGGTGAATACAAAGGTCGCCCTTCCATTTATGCAGGTGATGAAACATTTGTGAGAAGCATAGCGCGAGGACTTAACCCAAGCCAAACAGCAGACCACGCACTCTTGGAAGACGCACCACTTCTCTTAGCAGAAGTAATACAACTCAATAAGATAATTGATTTTGCTTGGGAAGTTATGGATGACCAAACAGCAGTGGAGTTTAATGATTTGATAAAGGAATTAGAAGGTGAAGAGGAATGATTGACATAGACAAATACCATAAGGCTAAATTCACAGAAGGGCCGTGGAAATACAAACGAGAAGATTTGGAAGGAGACTCAAATGCCCCTTATGCTGATTACAGGGTATACATTGTTGCCCCACCATACGGCGCGCAAGGTAGGATTGCTAAGATGTTAGGAGAACACACATACGCTGATGCACAACTCATGGCAGACGCACCACTTCTCCTTCAAGCACTCATAGATGAGCGAGCAAAAGTAATACAACTCAATAAGATAATTGAATTTGCATGGGAAGTTATGGATGACCAAACAGCAGTGGAGTTTAATGATTTGATAATTGAATTAAATGGTGAAGCAGAACAAAGGTGGGAAGAAGAATGATTGATACAGACAAATACGAAGGACATACAGAAGGGCCGTGGGAATGGGATGATTTACACAGTAGTGGAAAAAGGATGCTTTTTGTGCATAGGAAAGGAAATGATAATGATAAAATCGCTTATGTAAAAGGAGAAATCAACGGTAAATTAGAATGTGTAAATGCACAACTGATAGCAGACGCACCACTTCTCCTAGCAGAAGTCAAGCGGTTGCGTGAGAAGAATGAGAAGTTGCATAGCAGATGTATGCACCTTGAGAACTTGTTAGAAGAATGGCAGGGGGCATACGAATGATTGACACAGACAAATACGAAGGACATACAGAAGGGCCGTGGGTTTGGTCGTCATTGAACGATGAAGAATTGATAATGTTCGATGTCGAAAGAGCAAAGCCTAACATCATACTAAGAGCGAAAGAAGATGATGCAGACGCACAACTCATCGCTGATGCACCACTTCTCCTTGAAGCATACCAAAAACGCCTAAAAAATGTAATCCTGATGCGTGAAGAAATAAGAAAACTCAATAAGATAATTCATTTTGCTTGGGAAGTTATGGATGACCAAACCCAAGTGGAGTTTAATGATTTGATAATTGAATTAGAAGGTGAAGAAGAATGAGCAGTTATGTGGATGATGACGGGCAACGATGGAAGTTATGCGATGACTGCGAGAGCGAGTATTGGCCTATCGAAGAAATGGAAAGGTGGAAGTCGAAGTATTATGGTGACTGTTGTGCGGAAGGTGAAGAGGAATGATTGACACAGACAAATACGAAGGACATACAGAAGGGCCGTGGCATTTTTGTCTTGGCTACGTCATTAAAAGTGATACATACACAGGTATCAACCCATTGAAAGGTGGTGGAGATAGGGTGAATGGACCAGTTATTTTGAGCGAATATCAATTTGCCAAAGGAACCACTGGACATCGTGCTGATATGGCACTCATAACAGACGCACCACTTCTCCTAGCAGAAGTCAAGCGGCATCAGTTGAAAGACTGTGCAATCACACAAGCCGAACACATGAGGGCGCAGGTGGGAGATAACACATGGCACTACGCTATGGAAGTATGGCTCTATCCCGAAACCCACTATTGGGATTATGACGAAGAAGGAACTGTTCAACTCATTGAGAGATACATTACTACTAACCGAGATGCTTGGGTAAAGCATTGGGGTGAACCAAGTGAAGTTGCACGAAAGAGGTGTGAAGAATGATTGACACAGACCATCCTGAACTTGTAGAGTTTGAAGGTGAAACACTTGGAGATACACTAACGAACCTGCTCGCAGAAGTCAAGCGGCTACAAATGGATAATACATTGTTAGAAAATAATTTGAAGCAAAGTAAACGCGCATTTAACCGAGTATGTGAGAGATGTTCTGATACAAAAGAAGAACTCTTAGTAGAAGTCAAGCGGTTGCGTAAGAAATTGTTTGAAGCCGAGTTGTGGGTGGTTAATGATTCATACACATTTGAAAATTGTATGAAAGAATTGAATGATTATGCGGAGAGATATGAATGAAGATAAATATGAAGACAGGAATAATAACGATAGGAAATGTTGTAATTAACATGAAAGAAGAGACAATAACGATAGACGAAGAAAGGATTACCATAGAGGAAACACCACTAATACAAACATCCTTACATGATTTTGATGATGTTGTGTTATCCAAACAACCATCCGGTAAAACCCCTAACAAGCAAAAGAAAAAGCGAAAGAAAAAGGGGAAGACCACTCTTACTGCTAAACAAAGAAAGAAGTTCAAGAAGAAGAGAATGAATTGGATAGGCGAAACCGTAACAATGCCCGATGACACCACTTGGAAAGTAGAATCTCATGTGAAGGGTTCACACTATGTAATATCTAGAGAACAAACGAGAGGAAACAAAAAGGGAATGCTCGGTCATTGGAGGAATATAACCACGTATACTGAAAGAAGGGATGCGAGTTATAGCAAGGCTAAGGGTTGGAGATATTGGAAAGATAAAGGTAGCAGCCCCATTACCCCTGTTGAGCACACCATAGTTGAGCACACCACAGTTGGTCCTATGAAGAAGACAAGGGAATTAACATCTAGTAGTAGGGTCAATCAACCACCTGATTACAAGTGTTCTATATGTGGAATGATAAACACAAACAAACAAACTTGTCAATCTGTTCTCAGCACTGATGGCACATGGTTACAACAACACACTGAGTATTCCAGCAGAAAACACTATCGTCGTGGGAAGAAGGTGAAGAAGAATGATTAACACAGATAAATACGATACTGATGAAGAGTTCTTACACAATTGTCGCACAGATATAGAGAGGCAGATTGACCTTGAACAGATGTATGCTATTGATGAAGAGCCAAGACCCGAACATTGTGATAAGGATGGGAATTGGAACGATGGCGAGAACTTCTACACGATACTCAACCTATACGCTCAATACCACTACGATGAGGAAAAGGCAGAAAGATTACTTTGGTATATGTTTGAAGATGAATACCCACAATACTTACGGAGAGGGGAAGAAGAATGATTGATACAGACAAATACGAAGGAACAGGTTTTGGAGAGCGAAAGGGCTACGAAGTAATTTGGCTACATGAACTTGACGAAGAATCTTCGATGGGTATAATGGGTGGGGGTGTGGAAACACCACGACCCTGCTTCCATCATTACAAAGTTGCCTTTGAGTATTGCGAACAGGTAAAACTGAAATCAAGAGCCTGTATTTTGGAGTATCGAAAAGGTGCTATGTGGAACGAAGAAGGTTGGGAAGATGAGTTCGTGGTTTGGAAGGAAATCAAATGGAGTGAAGAAGAATGAGTATTACAGCAAAGAACATTGATGTTCAAGGAAACATATTTGTGGATGATGATGTGTTCAATGTCCACACTGCTAAAATGGTAATTACGATAGATGGCATCGCGTTTAGTCCCAACGATTGTGTGTTGGTAGAAAACGGTTGCGAAAAGTGTGGCGAGGACACCATCAACCTGCTATGCTTAGAAGATGAAGATGGAGAAAAAGAACTAATCACATGTAAGAAATGTGATACAATGAAATTAGAAATAAGGATAAGTGAAAAAAATGAATGAAGGAGAAATAGATTGGATGAAGAATGAAATGGCGGAGCACATGAAGAACATATTTGAAAGTATGAAGATAGGTTCTGTGTGGTTCCCTGAAGGTGGTGGGTTCATCGTGAAGAAGGTTGAGGAAAGAAAAATCAGCCTTGTGAGATGTGTGAACTTCACAACACCGATGAAGAATGTATCAGGGTTGAAGTTGTTATTATTTGACTTGGGTTACACCTTCACAGATGAGGATGCTCAATGGGATGATGTGCCTCAAAACGAAGGAGACATGGATAGAATGAATGAGGACTACAATAACACCATTGTAGAGTCTTGGAGATGTAATTGTGGTTATCCTCTCTCGGAGATTGATGGGAGTCAATACTTCCCGAAGATTGTGCACACAGAAGAGACAATAAATGAAGAGGGGGATTTGAGTCAATTGTATCATTGGGCTGTTCCTATGAACTGCCCGTCATGTGATGAAGAGATAATAACCAACCCACAAGATTACTCACTCTTGTATGGTGCAGAGGCTTTGCATAGAGTCTCACATGGAGGTGTGATATACCTAGCGCACACAAGGGGTAAGTTAGCCGATTTGATTGAGTTGGGAGAGTATGACCCTACCAAATACAGGACACTAGGTTTTACCCTTGAGGGCGAGAAGATACCTGAGTGGATGATTGGACAACACTGTGAGATGATAGTGATTGAGGATGGTGAAGAAGAATGAGCAGCCACACTGACCCCGAAGTGATAGGAACGATTTGGTTTGACGATGCTTCGTCTTACCCACAGACTGTTGCACTCATCGAAGAAGCATCTGAATTACTATGGGGCGCTAACGACGATGGAACGAGAGAACCTTACTCGATAGAAGAAAGCATTGAAAGGATGAAGGAATATACTCTCAAGTCATACGCTTGGGACTTGTTAGTGGAACACTTCTTTGTTGCTGATTGGGATATGGATAGCGACACGCAAGAAAAGTATGAGATGCGCGAACTGATGGACCGACTGATAGGAGGCGAGGAAGAATGAATGAAGATTGGAAAACATGTGATATTGCTATTAGCGCATTGGTTGGTGTGAGAGATTTTCTTACTTACGGTGCAGAGCATCTAAAACCGCTTTTAACAGAAGAAAACACTATTCAAGGTTGGATAAATGTTTGTTGTGATATTTTGGAGGCGATGGAGAATGAATGAAGAGAAATTATATCTTGTAACAGAAGCAGACTTGAAGGCTTTTTACGATGCAAAAGGGAGAGTAGCAGATGCACTTGCGATTCACTTTGAGAATCCCGATGAACCGCTAGATGTTGTAATGATAAACGGCGAACTCCATGATTATGTGTTGACCAAATATGTCTTTGATTATTATTGGGATGATAACGTAGGTGGAACATTTGAGTATATGTTGAGAGGACAGAAACTCAGAAGCCAAGACTATGAAAGCCTTGAGGTGATTGAATGAGCAGATGCGCTGAATGTAATTGTAGCATACCTCACTTCTATCTAGGTAGAATGTATAAACCTGAACTAACATTTATTGATAAGAAGCAACGAGAAGAGTGGGAAGCAATACCTTCACGTTGGTATGTTGGTGCGGGTCACGGGACACCCGCAGATAAGTTGGGGGCAATATGTTCTGAATGCGATGACGGTGTAACAACTGTGCCTGTAATCTGTAGGAACCATCCATACAACAATTATGGAAGTTACACAGCATATCCCGACCATAGTTTTTGGTATACAGTGAAGAAGTCATTACACCCAATGGGTAAGTTGGAAGGAGATGAAGAGGAATGAGTGAACGAGTATCATCATATGATGTGCTTTGGCACGCTGACCCATTTGAGTATGAAGGGAAAGTATATCACACGTGGTTAGAAGAACCTCGACCAACTTTCAATACGAGAGAAGAGGCTTTGGCCTACATCGAAACACACCAACCTCTTTTCAAGCGAGGTTGTAATATCGAAGTATGGCATCACGTTGGGTTGAGCGTTCAAAGTCGAATCGAAAAAGAAATCCCATATATCGGAGGCGAGGAAGAATGAGCAAAGAAACGAGAGAAATAAACGATACGATAAGAGAATTACGAATGGAAGAATGGGAAGAAGAGCGACAGTTGGGTTGCGACCATGAGGGGGCTTATCCCCAAGAAACAAGGGTCATAGTGTGGGGGACACTAGAAGAAATCCGCGAGGGTGTTTTCCGTTCAACGGATTTTACCTTAGAAGTAGAACACTATTGTCCTAAGTGTGGTAAAACAGAATGGATAGTGTGTGATTTAGATGATGAGATGTTTGGTGAAAGTGATGAATTGTTGGGGAATGACTGATGAGTGTAATAGGAAGATGTAATGGTTGTGGAACTATGAGAAAATTATGGAATGGAACGGGGCAGAAGACCTTTTGCCGAGAATGTTTTGAGAAGGTGAACGCATGAGTGAACACAGGTGTCTGAGTTGTGGTCGCTTTACTTCTGTGAAGCGCCGTCATGTTGTGATTGGTAAAGGAGAAGGTTTGACTCCATTTGTGAGTTCTTGTTGTGTGTCTGAGTATGAAAGTTGGGTTGTGAAAAAATACTGCTCGCCTGAAACATATCAGTTGGGCATTAAGGAGATGAAATTGTCAATTGCTGAAGGTGGTGGGTGAATGAGTGATAACAGAAAGAAGGCTAAGTTTAGATATTGTGAGAACTGTTGTGGTCGAAAGACCAATGCTAAGGATGGTATATGTCATCAATGTATAGTTGAAGACTATGGTGGAGATAGAGAAGAACTCTATTTGAAAACTCATTGTGGTTGTGGGAAGAAACTAACAGATTTTCAAGTTGATTATGGGATTGTTATAGATTGGATATATGGTTGCCCTACTCATGATTATCCGTATAATGATGAGCGAATTAAGAGGTCGTTATTATGAGTGAAATATGGAGAACACAGAGTTTGGAAGGGAAATGGAAAGATGGTAAGGGACACCTAGTATTGAGTGTGGTTCCCTACTACCATAGAGTGTGGATAGACATGAGGTTGCACAACATGGAAAGAGAGGGGGTATCACACACTAAACATGGATTTAGAGTGGGTATAGAACAAGCAGAAATCATGTTAGGACAACTTGCTGTAGCGATAGACAAAGCGAAAGAAGAAGAGGAAAAGTCCAAAAGGGAAAATGATTAAGTTATAAAGGTCTTAGTAAATGAAAGAGAAAGGAGAAATGAATATGGATGAAAAGATATGGACTGATGGTTCAGGAAAGGCGCTTTCCAAAGTTGCTAGTATGCTAACAAAGAAAGAGAACGAAAGGCATTCAAAAGAGGATGAGTATTACTCAGACCCTCGATTGTATGTCCAAGATTTGAATACAGGTTCGGCCATTATGGTTGTGCCTGAAGAGCATGAGGGTGGAAAGACTCATGGTAGAGGTTACAGGAAATGCAAGTCTGTAAGACAGAGAATACCACACAAGGTGTCTCCTAAATTACAGATTGCAGTGTTGCTAGATATGTTAGTAACACAACTTGTGCCAAAGGGAGAGGATAGGCTTAGTCCTTTAGCAGAGGCGGCCTACAGGAGAATAGCACAAGCAATGTTGGAAGCGCAAGAAGCGAATGATTGGTTGAAAGAGAATGCAAAACACAGTAGCAAAGTGAATGAGGTAATAGAGAGAATCCAAGATATGACTTGGGTTGAGAGAAAGGGAGACTCCCTTTTGAAAGTAGACATAGTAACACTTGATGAAGCGGTAATGAACTTTGGACAGATAAATGAGAAGGTGATTGAATGACAAGAAATAAACGATACGATAAGAGTCGTAAGTGCTTGGAGAAGATGTTGGAAGAAATGCAACAAGGTATGGGAGAACCAAATTACAACATACCGAAAAGTGAAAGGGCTTGCCTCATCCATGAACGAACCGACTTGGAGATGATGTTTTCTTATTGGAGAGGGTGCATAGAAAAGGCACTAATGATACCAATAGAAGCGTCATTGGATAATAGAGAACCAAATTACAACATACCGAAAAGTGAAGAGGGTGATTGAATGAATAACAAAGAACAAATAGAACAGTTAATGAAAATGAGTGAAGAAGAAAGAGAAAACCTGCTGCACATTATGGATGGTATGAATGTAGACACAACCATGCTTCGTAGTGTTTTGATTGCTGCGTCGGCAATAGAAACAGCCGATGAGCACATCGAAGATGTAGCAGTTGAAAGTGAAAGTGAAAGTGAAAGTGAAAGTGAAAGTGAAAGTGAAAGTGAAACAATCAGTTGTATCACTTGCGACACCGAGTTTGAATATGTGCGTAAGAGAGGTGCTAAACCACGTTATTGTGGTGATGATTGTAAGCCCACTTACATCAACAGAACTAGAACTTACACATGCAACGAGTGTGATGAAGAGTTTGTAATGGAAGGTAGAGGTAAATTGAGATTAACCTGTGAGCCTTGTGCTTTGTTACCTAAAATCAGGGTTTACACATGTGATGTGTGTGGTCTTGTAGGAGAACAACAGGGTAAAGGTAGCCTACGAAAGAGGCACGTAGAGTGCAAATTAACTTCTGTGCCTATTGTAAGAACCTACACATGTGATGTGTGCGGTAAAGAAGGCGAGCAACATGGCATTGGCAAATCTAGGAAAAGATGTGACGGATGTAAACTTGTAATCAAGAAGGTTAGGACATACGAATGTATGGAGTGCAAAAACACATTTGAGATGCACGGTAGAGGCAAACTCAGAATGCGCTGTTTGGAATGTAAGCCTACAGTTGCACCTAACACCACACCAAAGACTGAAGAAGCAGATAGCACTGAGAGCGACAACACCGAACTAGACGCAGAGGCACAGATGGTGTTGAACATTATGAAGAACTTGGGGATAGGGCAGTAATGGATGAGTCATTTGCGATAAGAAAGGCATGGACTTTCCTCAAGGAAGAAGTTAGATTAAGAGGCTCGACAGGAGCAGCACTTAGAACACTCCCTGACGGTAGGAAAGTTGTTGTTAAGAGAGGTGGCAGAGCAGGTGGTAATCCGGCGGCACACATCAAGAATGAGTTTGATATGAACCGTTACTTACATGAGTTAGGGGTTGGAGTTCCCGATGCTCAGATGACATACGAACATGATAGCCCCACAATGCTAACTGAATGGGAAGAGGGAGCAAGACCCGCTAGATACTCAGATAAGGGTGTTTTGAGAGAAGACTTTGTGCCTAACGCCTTGATAGGTAATTGGGATGTTCTAGGGCAAGAGATGGACAATACACTCATCAGACCCGATGGCACACCTACCTATGTTGATGTAGGGGGAGCAGGGCCATTTAGAGCACAGGGGGCACCTAAAGGGGATAAATGGAATGCAAACCTAAGAGATTTAGAAACCATGCAGTATCTACCACCACATACATCAGAGGTATATGGTAACATGAGTGAAGAGGAATTGGGGCAATCATACGATAAGTATGGTGGCGTTGATGCTATGACGGATGCTAGTAGCGTTATTGCAAACCCACAGACACAGAACATAATACAACAAAGAGCAGAGAATCTTGCTCGGAGGGTTGCTTGATGTGGCTTATCATCAATGAAGCATTCCTAAGCATAGTAAAGAATAGGGATAAAGAAGACTATTATTTGGTTAGGGCTAGACAAGAGAGCCACATCACTGATAACTTCGGTGAGAGTAAACTGTATACATTACCGAAAGCGGATTATCCATATCGTGCTGATGTTACAACAGAAGAGTTGACTGATTTTCTAACGAAGTATGTGATTGAGAGATTGACATACCCCAACTTCAAAGGCTCGTTAAGGACACAGGAGTTCAAAACCCTCTCTCTCTCAATTTGGAGATTCATCTATGACTTCTATGCCGACTATAGGCCGTGATTAGATGGATAAGTTCAACCCTGTGGCTTATACCACTAGATTGTGTTTAACGCTTAATCTTCTTCCACAGGATGTAACTAAGATTCTAAACATGTTTAACAAAATATCAACACACCCACAATGGGAGTCTAGTAGGTCAAACAGAGGACTGTTGGTTGATTGCGCTTACATACACTGTGTAAACATAGGGAAAAACATCAGCGTAGAGAAAATGAAAAGCATAACTAAAAAGGAGTTTGGGGCTGGCACACAACCTAGACCCAACAAATGGAGAGGCGGTTATGGACTTCAATCAATTATCAAGCCTCTATGAAGAACACAAGTTAGGTAGAAAGAAGCCTCTGTCTAGCAAATTGAAGGAATTGGAAAACCACGAATTACGCCACGCATCTACTTTGTTGTTCGGTGAGGACATAGATGTGTGGAGTTATGAGAAAATGATTTCACATATAGCCAAAGAGACAGGCGTATACTCAGAGATAGTTAGAGATGTTGCTTCAAACAAACAGCAGTTGATTGTCAATCTTTGTAGCGAAAGCATAGGCGGGGGTCAGGGTCTAACGCTAACCGAAGCCGCTAACACACTCAGAGCATTCTCTAAGGACAATGAAATGAGTTTTACAGATTGTGCAAGGATGATGAATCAGATAGAAGCATCCTTGTTTTGGTCTATTCTATTGGGTTCTAGAAAACCAATAACAAAACAAACATTCTTGATGAACACACTGAGAAATGGTATAACCAAAGAAATAATTTTAGAGAAAAATTATAGAGGGAATGATTTTGAATTAAACAAAGTAATCAATGTGATGATACACACACCACATCTTATGAGCACGGAATCTCATACTATCTATAGGAAGAGAGCATTGAAAAGATGGTCTGATAAAGTGATTCTAACAGATTACAACGGGGGTTACACTCAGTTAGTTGATGGTAAAGGGAATAGAGTTCTGAGCACCTTAGATGATTGTATTGTTGAACACACTAATGAGGGAATAGTCTACGATGTCTATTATCCCAATGATAAAGAACTTGATTTAATTGATAGACTGAAGAAGTTTGATGAAGAAAAGAATAAAGATTTCACTGTGTGTTATCCTGTTATGATACCCTCTTGGAAGACCGTAGAAGAATGGGCTGAGAAAAACACAGTTAGATTTCCTGATATGAAACCTTACAAAACTGATGCGTTAGGTGGGTTTGTTTTAGTTTTGAATGATTTGATAAGAAGTCTTAGAGTGTGTTATTATTACTCTGATGAAATTAAATTATTCATAGGAATGGAATTACTAGACGGCACCGACTTCATGTTGTGTGGTGAATTAGAATTAACCGATATGGATGAAGTGGGTTACTTCTATAGAACCATGAAAAGATATGATGTTGAAAGTCAAAGACAAGACGAGAAAGTGACAATCAATAGTGATAAGTGTATTGTGATGGACATTGTATCACCTAGTTTTGATTTGAATACTAGAACCTTCAGACACCCTATATTCTTGAACTTCGACTCTGATAAGGGAATTGGAGAAGTAACACAGTTAGTTGATGTGATGGTGTAATCATGGTTGATGAGGCTTATTGGATTAACATAGGTAGGATGATTAACAGTCTGAAGTTTACTTGTTATTTGTCTAGGTCTAAGAATGCAAAGTTGGGCTATAGGTTGTTGATGGGAGTTGCGAATCCCGAAGATGATATTCAAGGTAGACCCCTAGAGAAACTTCTAGATAAAAGAAGAGTCTTTTATACATCTGTTGAAGACATAAAGAAAGTTGTTTTATTCTTAGAGAAAATGAAAAAGGTTTATGATATAGAGGTTTTAAAGAAGCCCACTTATGATTTGATGAAGTATTGTTTAGACAATCCGCCTGATTATAGTAATTGGGAATCATTCATTCTTTGGGTGGAAACAACAGAGAAGGAGACAAATCTCAGCATTAACACAACTCATAGAGATACCGATAACATTCAAACAATTATAGAGTAGTTTGATTTGGTTATAAAGGTCTTACTATCTTGCAAGAATAATGTGGGATGAAAAGATACGACCATTAAATGTTAATGAGTTGGTGGGGCAAGATGTTTTCACTAACGATTTAACAAAATGGGGAAACATTACAGAAGCCCCACGAGCCATCATATTAGCAGGGCCAAGCGGAACAGGAAAGACATCTGCTGCTTATGTTGCTGCTTACCATTTACTAGGTGATTCTTTCAATGAACACAATTTTACTATCACGAATGGTTCTGATGAAAGAGGAATTGATTTCATAAGGAATGATTTGAAGAATCTAATGAGGATAAAACCCATTGATGTTGAAAGAAAGATAGTGGTTATTGATGAAGCCGATGGGCTTACTCCGGCGGCGCAAGATGCGGCTAGACAAATAATA
>Ga0098052_1000832_pt1 | contig 19508 bp, 36 predicted proteins | sample 15_taG_FD_81591 | JGI IMG/M metagenome (GOLD analysis project Ga0098052, IMG submission 81591) | Marine viral communities from the Subarctic Pacific Ocean - 15_ETSP_OMZ_AT15312 metaG | ecosystem: Environmental > Aquatic > Marine > Oceanic | place: Pacific Ocean | collected 2015-01-18
CTAATATACATACAATACCCAAATAAAGCAGAACTAATAACATTCTCAGCAACCTCTAACATACAAAAAAACAACACACAAGACGCAATCCAAGAAGCTCACATAACTCAATTCCCAGCAACAGGAATGGATTGTGGAACTTCTCCTTTAGACGATGATGCAAACTTATCATACGATTGTGGAGATGTAAATGATCTAGAAGATATAACATTTTTAAAAATAGACACAGGAGAGCTATAATGGCACAGAAGATAAGATTACAAGTATTAAGAGTAAACAGCTCAAACAGATTATCAATAACTCCATATCAAGGAGAGTTTCTATGGGAAACAGATACAAAAAATCTTTTCGTAGGAGATGGAAGTACTGCTGGAGGTAATTTAGTAGAAACAGCAGGAGGTTCAATAGTATCCTCAGTAAACGGAGCAACGGGAATTGTAGTAGTAAATGCAGACGATATTCCATTCACTCCAAACGGAGACATTTCATCCACAAACACACAAGACGCAATAGTTGAGGTAAGGGATGAAACAGACACAAAACTATCATCCAAAGAAGATTCTTCAAATAAAGGAGTTGCAAATGGGTATGCTCCGTTAAATTCAGATTCTCAAGTCCCATTAGCAAATCTACCAATATATAACGAATACCAAGAAGATCTATCAACCGCAGTAACTACATCCAATTCATACTCAGTAGCCCACTCCTATACAACCGGAGTATTACCTGCTGGAGATTATATAATACATAACTCCTTAGCAATAGAACCAAATGCTACAAATAATGACTACCTATTTCAATGGAGAGTTAATGGAGTAGACGAGGGATTTGAATTTGCCGAAGAAGGTAAAGACACATCTGGAGGTCAAAGAAATATTAGATCTTCATTTTTCAAAGTAACATTAACAGCAGGATCTCACACAGTGGATGTAAGATTTAGAAGAGAATCATCAGGTACACTAGTACTACATGGATCTAAAATACATATACAGAGAATAGCATAATGATTTATGAAAAACAAATAAATATTGATCATAAAAACCACTTCTCCAAACTAGATGAAGAGTTTTTAAAAAGTACTATCTTAAATTCCAAGTATGAAGGATTTACATACAGTAATAGCAAATTATATATCTCCACATCAACTCTAACAGAATTAGAAATAATAGAAATAGAAACAATAATAGCTACATACTTTGATGGAACAATATATGCAAAAAGTATAGTAAGTGATGCAATGAAGTTCGGAGAAGAATTAATAGTAGAATTTGCATCAGAAAACGTATTACTAGGAATAACACAAGCAGGAAAAACAAAAGACGTATCAGATTATTTACAAAATTTAGACAGATATCTTAGATCAGGTTCTTTATATGAAGCCAAGAATGAAATTCAATCCTTAATAAGCAATGGATTAGATGTAAATCTAGAGCCGTTTATAAACGAAGAAAGATTATCTGATTTTAGCAGTAAAATAGATTCGTATTTGGGGGATTAATGAAAGTTACTATAGGGTTTAGTAGACCTAAAAAATTCAAATTATTCAGCTCACTAGTAATCCTAGCACAAGGATTCACTCCATATTCGCACGTTTACGTAAAAACCGTAGACAGTTTCACAAAAAAAGAAATGATCTATGAAGCATCCCACGGAACCATACACCCAATATCATTGACAAATTTCAAAAAAAGTTCTATAATATGTGAAGAGTTTACCTTCGTAATAAACAGGCACATAGGTAAGGAATTATTAAGTTTCATACAGGAATCTTTCCAGAAAAAATATGGGTTCCTTACTATTCTAGGTATAGCTCTAAACACAAACGCTGGAAAAGATGGAGACAAAACCTTTATTTGCTCAGAGTTCGCAGCAAGAATCTTAGCAGAAGCAAACTTAATAAGACATGTATATGATATAGAAAAAATAACACCAAAACAATTAAACGGACTAATAAAAAGACTTATTAGAGAGAAGAAGCTTAAAATAAAATAAAAGGATTAAAGATGGACAAACTAGACCTAATTGTAGACAAAATTGACAACAACCAAAAACATGTAGAGCATAGATTAGATAAGATAGATGAGAACTTATTTGAACATATGCGTAGAACAGACGTTCTAGAAAAATTACATATGGATAATCAAGACCGTATACAATCTCTAGAAGAACCTAGAAAAGCAATAGTATTCATAAAGAACGCAGTATTATTTATCGGAGCCATAGCAGGCTCAGTCTATACCATTATAAAACTATTTGGAGAGTAAAATGTCTAACGAAGAAAAGAAAAAGAAACTTAAAGAACGTATGCAAAAGATTGCAAACTCAAAAGAGATTAGTAGCGTATCAGATAATTTTAAAAAGAAGATATCTGACATGAAAAAATCGGCACCAAAAGACACTCGCACCAAAAGAGAAAAGTTTCTAGATGATATGAAAAAGCTTAGAAATCAAAATGTAAAAATAGAAAAATCAGAAGTATTTAAAGAAGGTAGCAAACCATTAAAAATAAAAAGACTACAAACAGACAAGCCAGAAGTAACAAAAGTAAAAGGCACAACTCAATATATAAAAGATAAAGAAATAGTTCCTCAAAAAGACATAAGTAAATATAGAAAACAAAAAGCTAATCTTAATAAAATAAAACAAATGGAAATAGAGCATAAAAAGAAAACAAATATAGTACAAGATATCTCAAAACCTACAAAAGAATCAAATACTAGATCAGCAAAAAAGAAAGTCCGAACCAACCTTAACCTACAAGAAACATTAAGAAAAACCAAAAAAGACGCAATGAAACGTAAGGATTTTAAAAAAGTATCACAAATAGAAGAAATAATAGAAAAAGCTTCAAAGTCTGGAAAAAAATTCTTAAAAAAAGCAGGGAAACGAACCTTAAAATCTATTCCATTTCTAGGAACAGCTCTCGGAGTTGCAGAAGCCATATACTCAAAAGATGCATCAGCCGCTATCCCAGAAGAGTTTCGCTCAACAGAAGCAGGACCAAAAAAAGGAACGCCACAGCATAGACTAGAATCTGGAGAAGAATTATCTAAAGAAGACATTAAAAAACTATATAAAAACAATAATAATAAAACAGCTAAAAAAATAGCAAAGAAGATGAAATAGTGCAAGATAGTAACTCATTCAGCCCAGCTATGAAACAAAAATACAAAGCAAAGAAAAAAGAAGGCATAGTAAAAAAAGTTGTAAATAAGATTAAATCAAAGAAGAATAAGAAATCAAAAATATAAAACAACTACACACTATATAAGGCTATAAATGTAGCCAAAAGTACTACAAACATAAATAGTAGTAAAAAGGGGGAACAAGTCCTCCTTTACTATTTTAGCTACGGAAAAGCTATGTCTCACAAAATATCATTCAAATTACCCTCAAAGGCATTTAGCATAAACACAATGCATTACAAGAACAAAAATCACACAACAGTCAAATACCAGAATTGGGCACATAATATCCTACACTTACTAAATAATGACGAAATAGAAGCTAAGTTAGAGCTTATAAGAACTGAATTTGATCCAGAAAAGCACAGATATGTTGTAGACTTAATTTTCAACTTTCCTAAACACATTTTATTTACACAGACCAAAATCATGTCTGCAAAAGCCTTCGACGTATCAAATGTAGAAAAGCCTCTAATAGACCTAATTTTTCTACCAAAATACTTTGACCGCCCATCTCCATATGGAGCAAAAAATTTAAACATTGATGATAAATATATTTCAGATTTAAGCTCAAAGAAACGAGCTACAACAGACGGAACTCACTCTATAGATGTAACAATTCAGCTTCTTCCTCTATCTGACATTCAAGAGACGGAAGAGTCTCAAATTGACTCTCCATCTCCGAAAGATAATAATCAAGACGAGAAATAAGCTCGGATAAAACCTCTATTTTTTTCATTAAATATTCTCATTTATAATTATAAACTCAGATCCATCTCTACAAGTAACCTCAGAATAAGGCTCCTTCACAACAATACGAACAGAACGACTCTGACTCTTATCCTTCACAGGAGGACATAAAGCCTCAGCAACTTCCTGTATCTTCTTAAGATCCACATCAATCTTAAAAGGCGTAAATGCCGCCTTCGAGTTAATAGTAAAAAACATGATTACAACACAGGCTATATACTTACTCATGGTGCAATCCCATTATCTTCGGAATCTAAAATCATAAGACAAAGTTTTCCAGTATCTACATGAGTACCAAGTGCTATTGTTCCATATCTGCTTAATAAATCATTCCATTTCCTTCCACTCGTAGGGAGTTCCACCTCAACCTCACAATCACTCTTATACTTCTCAGATAAGTCCTTAATCATATCCTCAACCTGCTCATGAACACTTTTCATGTCTCCACCAGCATTCTCTAAAATAGTATCATAAGAAGCCTCATATTCTTCCATCATCTCAGTTAAAACTTCTATCTCAATCGGATTTAAGCTTTGTCGTAGTAATTTTACTTTCATTTTAATCTCCTTTTTAATTTAAATTATTTTATAGTATTTAAGTAAGCAAACTCTCCATAATACTTCTTTGCCATTTTGTTATAAGCTAATGCAGCTTCTTTTTCTGTACTAAAATCTCCAACATAAGTACTTACAGAATCTACAGTTATATAAACTACCCATCTATCACTTCCACCTCTTCTTTTATTAACTCCTTTATATTTAGATCCAAATTTACCTCCTCTATTAGATGGTTTAGAGTTTCTTAAATTTTCAGTCCTAGTAGCATATCTAAGGTTATTTTTACGATTATCTAAAGGATCTCTATTTATATGATCTGTTACATACCCTTTTTTAGGAGGTAAAACAGTTTGATGAATATATTTACACTTATGATTCTTAACATATCCTTTTTCATTTATATTCCACTTACTATTAGAAAGAAGACATTTTTTTAAATCACTAATATCTAGTAAAACTTTTTTACCATTAATTAATAAATAAGAATGAGTTCTATAATATCCATAATCATTTAAGCTACTATATTTAAATTTTGGACACCCAACCTGTTTTCTAAACAATCCCCACTTAGCATCTTTATTCAAAGTATCTAATTCATCAAAATAAAACGCAATCTTATTGGTTCTTAAAAAAGGAACAACAGGCACTCCTATTAAGTTATTACTAACTATTTTTTTAATAGACCATATACCATAAATAAAACAGAGATTAAGAGTCTCATCCACTACAGAAGTTACCATAAAATCATAACAACTAGGATTTTTAAAAACAGGATCACTCTTCTGACATAAATAACTAACTCCATACTTTTGTTGAGAATCTTTACTTTGAGTTTTACAATGTATCCTAGCCTTATTATTAACTATTAAATCAGGATCATAACTTTTGTTTTTAGAAGAGTATATACTAGTATCTGGACGTGTGCAAGATAATCCAACACTTCTAAAATATTTTGAAACACATATCTCACCAAGTAATCCATGACGTATATCTGATTTTAATTTATCAACTTTTCCACCTCCCCTAGATTTATAAAATCCAGAAGATCCTTCTACTCTTAAATCAGCAAATTCAGACGCTTTTTTAAAATCATTATCAGTATAAGATACTACTATTACTTTACAATTATTAATCTTCATCCTTTAATTCCTCCACAGCCTTACTAGCTATTACATTTCCCATTTGATGAAAATAGATTCCAAAAACCGTAATCCAACCACGAGAATACATTCGTCTTATTTGCAGATTATTCAACTTAGTACTAAGCTTCATAACCCAACTATCATAAAAACATTTATTCCTAACCCAAGCCAAAAGTTTACCAGATGTATGTTTCTGAGCCTTCCTACACGTAATATAGTTCGTTAAAAGCACAAACGGAAGAAGTAATCTACAGACAATATTTCCTGCTAAAGCCCCATAAAATATAATATCTCTAGGATGCATAATTCTCCTAAAATTCGTCTCCGAGTCATAAGTAAAATAATGATCCTTTAAATAATCCCATACCTCCCTAATAACAACATGATTACCATAATAGTACGAACCTGCCATTATAGCCGTCAAATTATCATGCGACATAGGCTCTTTCTTACCATTATCTACCATACCAAACGGAGTTTGTTGATAAAATCCTTTCTTCTCAGTACGTAACGAAGCCACAAGCATATTAAATCGCATAAAATCAATCTTATCATTATTAAGTAACAAATACTCCAAAGAAAACAAAATCCCATTTTCAGATCTCAACTTCTTATCAGGATTAACCATATAATACTCATCCATCCACTCTACATAATCATCAGGTAATAATATCATTTCTCAACCTCCAAAGCAACATCTCCATTTTCCAAAGCTTTCTTATCCTCATAAGGACTAGCAACTCTTCTATACAACTCTAACTTAGCTCCTTCTAAAGCTCCAACCACATCATTTATAGCCTGATACTTGACTCCATGTTGGCGAATATAAGCATGTGTTAATTTTGTAATAATATAATTCAAACATCCAGAATCTAATAAATGTAATCTATCCATAGAGTCCGTAAATGTCTTAAAACAAGCTCTTTTATTAAAATCTATATATGGCATTTAATCCTCCCTTGAAGCTTTAACTTCCTCTTCTGCCTTAAATATACTATACAACAAATAAGATACAATTGCAACAGCAGGGCAAAACACATTATATTCCACTATAGCCACAAGTCCATTCACAACTATGATCGTAGCCCAAAACGTACTACTTCTCATACTCACTCCCATGTAACACACAAGACATATTCACATAAGACCGATATGGATACGCATCCATATTATCCAACTCAGGACAATCACAATGAGGTAGTTTCCAAAACTGATGAAAGTTCGCATTAGCCTCAAACCCCCAAGCCTCTTGCAACTTAAACTCAATATTCGTAACAATATCTCGACAACGATGCAAACCGCTCACATCAGATTTATCAGTATCTCTCATCTTCCTTAACACAACAAGCTTAAACTTATGTAAGAACTTTATCCGGTCCAAATTATCCCAACAATTTTGCCTGTCAAGCATCCCTTTATTTAATGTTACAGATAAGTTCTTATAAGATACTGTTAAGTTAAAATCATTCTCTTCCTTCTTACTCATCTTTAGCCTCCAAAGACTTACGTTTCTTATTAAGTATTTTTATTTCGGACTTCAAATCCTTCATTTCTTCTTTCATACTATCATAATCCTTCAAATCATACAATGCCGCCTCCATACGGTTATACATATTTTGCAACTCCTCAACTAAAGACAACAAAGGACTATAATTCTTAGTAGAGTCCAACTTACGCAACTCCTCTAATACATCACATGCAGTCCGATGTAAACTATAATAATTTCCTATTCTCATATTTATCTCCTAATGTCCATCATACATATTATCAGCTATCTCAGCCGGAGCCTTTAAAGGCAAACTAATTTTATAAGTATTTTCCATAATAAACTCTACCATTTTTCTACATCTTTCTGCTTTCATTTCTGGAACTCTAACTACTAATTGATCATGTATATTAGCACAGACATATCCATCAATTCCTATTCTTTTTAACTCCCTCATAATTTTTATAGCAGCCCTATTAACAATTGAAGCCGATAAAGATTGAATCTGAAAATTCTTACCATTATCTAACATGTTCTTCATTTGTTTACGCATATATTTCATTTGACTATATTTTTTAGGATTATCTGCAAACATTTGCCAAAGTCTCAATGAGTCTAAAATATACTTACTATGAGCATACCAAATCTTCGGAGCCGTAGGAAAATGTCTAATACGCCCAGCTTCACTTCTCACATATCCTTCATTCTTAACTTTCTCATTAGTCTCTAACATCCATTTCTTGAGATTAGGAAATCCATTTAAATATCCATCAATAAGTTTTTTAGCTTCTTTTTGATCTACTCCTATATTTTTACCAAGGGAATACTCCTCCATTCCATATGGCACTCCCAAACTATATGCCTTAGCAGACTGTCTTTTAGGAGCGTCTACCTTTTTCAAGAAATTATCAGCACTCTTATCAGCACTAACACCTTCTAATTTCTCAGTTTTAATAGCAATAGTTGAATAAAAATCATGTCCTCTTCTAAATATATCTTTTAATCCATCATCTCCACTAACATGAGCAAATACATGAGGTTCTAAAGATTCATAATCTGCATCAATAAATTTATAATTATCTCCAGAAATAATAGTCTTCCTAATAATGTTATTATATTTCAAAACAACAGGGTTCAATTCTCCTTTCTCTCTAGGTCTAGGAAGTTGTTGAATATCAGATCCATATCGACCACTAATAGTTCTATGTTGAAAGAAAGACGGATAAAAAATACCATCTTCTTGACTATCTAAAAAACGATCAATATAAGTTCCTTTAAGTTTTCCTAATTTTTTATAATCTTGCAACTTATTAGCCCAACTATATTTAGCTGCCATTAATTCTAAAAAATCATCATTAACTTGAGGTTGTCCTGTAGGTGTTTTAGTAAGAGGAGTTTCTTCAAACTTCTGAAAAAATAATTTCTTTAAATGATGAGTTGAATTTAGATTAAACATATACTCTTGTCCACTATCATAAAACATTTCCATTTGAATCTCTCTAACTACATCATCCGGCAAATACGCTCCGCCTAAAAGAAATGATCTATAAATACTATCTTCCTCATTTTCTAAATTATCCTTTGCCAAACTAAATTTACCAGTAGCAGTCTTAGGAAGCTGCATCTCAGCATACTCTGCAACTTTCTGAGCAAATAAACCAGTACTTTTCGGAGCATAATCCTTCCACAAAAACCACTTTTCAAACTCATCCAAAAAAGGCTTTATCTCATTTTGTATCTCAGCCTCAAGCTTGTTTATATCTACTATAATCTTTTTCTGTGTATCAGTTAATAATTCAATATCTACAGGTATTCCTCGTAACTCCATAGGTATAGTAACCTCAGAATATAAAGGCATAACCTCATCTTTAAAATAAAAATCCGACAAGCCCTGCTTCTGTATTAAATCCAAATAATAATCATTAAGTTTAAAAGTCAACAAGCAATCTTGCACACAATACTTAGCCATAATATCCAAATCAGCCTTAAAATACTCTTTAGCAGATCCACCATTAGCTTTAATACTATCTTTCATAGCCTTCTGCTCATCAGCAGCATTAGTTCCAAATATTTTCTTCGCAACTTCCTTCAATCCAAAAGGTCTATTCTCATCAACAGTATGTTTAGCCAACATAGCATCAGACCATATAGAACCTATTAAGTCTACACCAAAATAATGCTTAGTAAATCGTGTATCAAAAGATCCATTAAAAGTAATAAGCTTCTTATTTTTAAGCGAGTTTAAAACCTTAACACACTTTTGAGCCGACACTAACTTAATCAACTTAGTATGAAAAGCCTTATGAGCAACATAATACCCAATCTCACCATTACTTACTCCAAAACCAATTATCTCATCCTTACGAACATTTAATCCCGTAGTCTCAATATCGAACGCTAATGTCTCATTTTGGTCTATGAAATCTAATAAATTTTGAATCCCGTTATCGGACTTAATTATGAATGTGTTAGACATTTTTTACACCTTTCCAGATTTTTCCAGTTTTAATATTTGAAATCAAGGACTGATCGACAGAATATATTTTAGCAATTTCAGTATTTGACACTCCTTTTTTAATAAGAGCTTTTATAGCCAATACGTCATCAATAGTAAGCTTAGAAGTCCTAAGACCAGTATACCAAGCATGTCTTTGATTTTCAGTATGAGTACACCACTCTAGATTTGATATTGAGTTATTTAACTTATGACCATCCTTATGATTAACATGTAAAGCTTCGTTAAATCCAGTTAAAAAAGCTTTAGCTACTATTCTATGAACTTTTTGAGCCTTCGCCTTTCCATCAATTCTCAATGACATACATAAATACCCATCCTTATCCTTATATGGCTTTATATACCTACCATCTAAATATCTTCTAAAAGACATAACTTCTCCTAAACAATTTACTTTATATCCATCAAATCCTACAACATCTTTCCAAGTATTTTTAAGTTTTTTAGTTTTACAAACCCAAGATTCTATAGTAGACAAAGATACTGGAGTATAATTGTTTGAATCAACTCCTACATCCAATTGTCTACCTAAAGATCTAATACTTTTACCAGAGTTAGGAGAGTGAATGTGCCCTTGAAGATGTAGTTGCCCGTGATTTCTAAAAGAGTACGCTTTAGACTTCTTCCGTCCATTCCCATGCCAAGGCTCGCTTCCATCACTTCCTCGCATCCCTGTCGTATCCTCTCGATAAACATCTCGTAAAGGACAATGCGACAACGTAACAGTCTCACCAGCTATCTGCATCCTAGCTCCATGCATAACAGCATCAAAGCCCATATTGTACATAGCATTATACCCCTTATCATGATTACCAACAATAAGTATCTTTGTTCCATTTAATTGAGATATAATAGATTTAACAAGTTCGGAACTTCCCATCCCAATATCACCTAAAAAGTAACACACACCATCTTTAGGCACCGACGCATTAAAATTACGTATGAGTACTTGATGCATATGATCTAAATCCCTAAATGGTCTATTAGAGAACTTAATAACATTAGCATGTCCAATATGTAAATCAGATGTGAAAAAGATCGCTTTACGGTTATTTTTCATGATTACTCCTATTTCTTCCAAAGACCTACAGCCTTCTCAATCGTTCTCGCTCCAATATATCCACCAAGACCAATTTTTATCAGATCTAAAAGTCCATCAGTGAATCCGGGATCTTGAGGATAGTACATATTTATATCAAAAGTAACAATAATAAATGGAACAACATCATACATAACCCAATGAAGTACAACCATAGTAACAAATGCCATCATAGTATAAGGTCGCCATTTAGCAGTAATGCCTCCACTCTTAATCTCACTCTTAATAATATCGGATTGCATCTCAAGTTGTTTAGTATATTCCTTTTCAAGTTGCACAGCAGCTTCCTTAGCTTTATTACCGTCTGGAATAAATTTCCCAACTATATCAATTATTGCACCTATCATACTCGTCTCCTAAGTTTAAAAAGCAGTTTTAAGACTTGCTTAGGTCTATTTCTTATTCTCCTAAAAGAACTTCAAAATTGTGCGATAACTTACCTTTAAAATTACCTTTAGCAATCTCTTGTTTTCCATTGTACGCAACTTGTACATAATCTCCAACATTAATAAACTTCATTTTAAAGCCTAAATTTCCTGCTCCATTAATTACCTTAGTACTCCCATCCTCAAGCTCAAATTTATAATCAAGCTTCTCATTGTTTAGTGGATTTGGCATAGAATCTACATAAGTACCCTCTAGCACAATCCCTTCTTCAAGATTTGACGCTCTAATAAACTCAATTGAACTCTCTTCTCTTCCCTCTGGTAGTACAAAACTTTTTGTTTCTGCTGTCATTTTTCATTCTCCTTTTAGTCTATTCTCGACTTTTTTAATTTAATACAGCTTATGCTGCATACCTTTATATTATATCACATTTAAATTTATCTCACAAGTCTAGAACACTCCATTACTAGAGCTTTTGATTGCAGAATGTATTTTAATATCCCTATCATCATCAAAATCATACTCATCATTCATTCCTGAATCTTCAAAAGCATCTTCAAACTCTTCTGCCATAGAATCTAAATCAGCCGCATCTAATCCGTTAAAAGTTCTAAACTCATACTTCTTAAACGAATCATCATAACTATTAACCGCACCCTTAAACCTATCATCTAAGTTCGGACAAGTGTTCGCAAACTCTATAAGCATAGCAATGTTAGCTGCTGCATGATATAGATGTGGAAGTCCAGACTCATCATCTAACTCTTCTCCATCTAACCATCTCATCATATGTCTCTGCAAACAATCATAAGGTATAGTCCATTTCATTCCACGTCTAAAATTACCTTTTTCATACTTTTGCGCACCATACATTAAGACTTTAGCTACTCCATTTAAAAGAGATGTAGGTACTTGATGTAGTTCGGCTTTATGAGAATTGTAACGTAATCCTCCACCGTCTACGGATTTTGGTAAATCATTCTTGGCTTTATTAGAATCATGTTCTTTCTTCTTACTCATTATTCAGTCTCCTCAATATTAATTAACATTCTATTATTATATTCATTTTCAAGAATCTTATATATCCCATATAATAGAGTATCTGGAATAACACTAAGATGTTCGTAAATATCAGTCTTACTACACGTTCCTTTACTACGACGAATTGTAATTGAACATACATTAATTGGAATTTCCATATCTATTTCTCCTCAGTCCTATACTTGTTTAAAAAGTTCAAAGTCTTCTCATCATACGAATCATCCAATTCCATACCGAATATAAGCTCCTCAAGACGTTCAATGTCCTTTAAAGTACTTTTAATTAATTTTCTTTGATTTTCGTAGTCTGAATGATAAGGTTGATCAGATATTATGCTTTTTCTCATCTCTCTATCAACCCTAAGTTGTTTTAATAATTCATATGCATCTTTTACATTCATTTTTCGTTCTCCCATCAGCCTAGTTTCAGTCTTTCTTAGTCTCTCAACTCCTTATATAATATCATAGTTTGCTTATATTCACAAGCACTATACTCAGTCACTCTATAATTATATGGATTCTCTTCTATAGTCAAATTAGCACATTTACAGTTCACTTTTTGTCCAGAAGAACGTGAGTATATATGGACTCCACAGTTCTCACAAGTCACAGTTACTCTATAACCTTTTTTAAAATTACTATATCGCATCTCATCTTCAATCATATCTTTATAATTTGCCACGATTAGACCTCCAAAATCTCATAATTATCGTAGGACTTGATTTCTTTTTCTAATGATTGTTTATTAGTCCAAATCCCACTTTCTTTACACTTCTTAAAAGTTTTCAAAGCATCTCTAATTTTCTTATTTCCCTTTACTACATTCTTTTCAGATAATTTGTAAATTTCACACGATCTATCCTTTTTTCCAAGTGCGATAAAGTAAAAGTCGAACTTCTTACCATAATACATACTAAACAATTTCGCATATAATGCACCTGATAACTCATATTGAAAACCATCTACAGTCTCTCTAAATGTGTCCACATCAGTATCGTAACTCGTAGTCTTTACATCCGCAATGTAGCCCTCTTCTATATTAATACAGTCCGCCCTTACCTTTATTTTCACACCATCAATTTCACCAAATAAAGAATACTCCGCCTCAGACTTAGCTACCATATCCACAGCAGTCTGATTAAGACTATACCCATCTACCCATGATTGTACTTTCTTCATTTGAGACTTAGACACAATAGTTCTATTAAGTCCTTCTTCTTCCACAGCCTTAAAAGTCTTAAAATCATTTCCAGCCTTTCTAAACCCTTGGTAAATTGCAAATTCCTCTTCTAGTAAATGAGGTTCAAGTATCAAGCAATGTGCCAAACTACCTTCATCAAAAGCATTATTACTTACCGAAGGCTTCTTATTGCCTAAGATCTTTTGATCATAAACTTTCTCAAGCCCCCAAATCCCTTCCTTATCAAAAGAAGACGGTTTTGTAGCAATTACGTCTTTCAAGTTTGAAGAAGACATATGTTCTTGTTCCGCATGATAATCGGCATTGCTTAACTCATTACCCTTATATACCTTCCATTTACTTGTATCTATTTTCATTTCTTAGCTCCATAATAATTAACCTCGCTATAATCCTCAAAAGAAACTCCCTCTAACTTCTTAAAACAGTCATGACAAACAAATTCACAAAAATAAGTCTGCACAAACCCTTGTCTAGTAACAAGCTCATCAAACTGTTTCTCACATTCTTCACATACATTATCAGAATCCATATTTAAACTCCCAAGTCCACATTATATTCATTCTTAAGTTGATAATACATATCCTCTAGCCTCTCAATAGCCTCATTAACACTCTCATCATCCAAAGTAGGATCATTATACCCATGCTTTCTATTAGGTCTAAAAATAGTATTCTCAATCTCATCTAAAAGTAAAGCCATAGACTCCGCTTGTTGAAAGAGTCTAAGCCTTCCTACATCCTCATGCCTATGCCCATCTTCATCATATCCATTATTAAATTCATACTTTACAATCATTTATAGCTCCTTTTACATTTCCAGTTCTTAATAGCTTTACTAATTCTCGATTCTGGCTCTCTAATATTTTAACTCTTTTTCTTGAATTTGTCAAGTTAGTTCTAATCCTATTAAGATCACTTTCACTAATCTCCATACGTCTATGTTCTGGCATATCTAATTGATTTTGTAAATGATCTATCTCAGCTTGTAAATACTTATTCTCCTCAAGCTCTCTCTGATAATGTTTACTATCCTCATAATCCTTATTATTCTGAAAACTTCCAATTATAAATACTACAAAAAGTAGCGCAGCAATCCCATATAACATCAAACCTCCTAAGTTCTAATATGCCAAACCCTATATTCCTTCCCATCCTTCTTAACCTTCTTCCTAATAACGTCAAATAAGTTAGGATAAAGCTCTCTCAATTTATTAAAAGCCTTTCTACTTGGCTTAGTTCTACTTCCAAATATATTCTCCACTTCATCCTTAACTTCGTTCAAAGGTATATCCTCATTCTTACGAGAGTATAAAAACTCCTCCACAAACCACTCTTCCCATCCCTTCAAAGAAGCTTCTCGAACCTGCTCAGTCCTTTTAGACACAAACACATGTTTCATATCATGCAAAACAATACGATTCCATAAAAATCTGGCAAAAGCATCAATATTATGATCTAAAAACAGTTCTTGAATTTGACTTCCATTTAAACTATTTATAAGCTTCTTATCAGTCAATTTTACAATGCTAAATCTTCTATCATCTCCCCTAAGTCTAATAGAGTCAAAATCATTTGATGAAACATATATAGAAGCATAATTATCCACATTCTTACTATCTATTCCTTTCTTTTCTACTTCCACCATATCATTTATAAGAAGTTTTAATCTATTCTCTTCCTTAGAATTATTAACCTTAAACTCATCTATATAAACCAATCTTTATTTAATATTTGTGCATTAAATTCCTTAGTAATAAGCCTGTTATCAGTCAAAGTATAATTATGAACTCCCACTAATTTTTCCATAATAGTACCTAACACACCTTTTCCAATTCCTTGATTACCAATAGTAGCCAAAATACAATAATTGCGAGATTTAATAGAAGTTGCTAACCAATCCAATATATAATTATAAGATGCCTTATCTCCACCAGTTAAGTAAGATAAAAACTTATCATACATTGGAGGTAATTCAGATTTTTTTATAGACTTACCATTGTGAAAATGATCTATCATCCAAAACGGAGGTTCAAAAGTATTATATTTCCAAAGTTCTCCATTTTTATAAAGCTTCTTTAACTCATAAGGATTATACTCAAACGTAGCCAAATAAGTTTTATCACTAAAATCAGGTCTAAGAAACATAGATTTTGCATTTATAGAACTAATAGTAGCCACTTCCGTACATTCTGGATCTACAATATAATACTTATCAGCCTTATCATCCATATCATTTATTAATTTAGATCTCATTATTTTTTGGATAAGATTATAATTAGGAAAGTTATTAACAGTATCCTCAATCAAATCAGCCAATATACTATGATTCATTACATCATGTGGTATTTGATTTTGCATAGTATGAATTATAACATCTACATTCAAACCACACCGAATAAGTTTTTTAATTTCCTTTAATATCTCATTATGTGTATATGTAGCTTTAGCTTTTTTAGACATATTTACATTCCTTTAGAGTTATAAGCATGTGATATAGCAGTTTTCCACCTATCTTCGGGATAACCTGCTTCCGCAAATCTTGGAAAAATATGTTTCTCACAAACCTCTTCCCAAATCTGCTGCTCTATCATCATATCATCTATAGCCCATAACGTCAAGCGATATAGCTCGGGATAATTCGCAGCCTCCTGAACCCAAAACGGAAACTTAATTTGCCTCAATAACGATTCTGGACACAGTTTATAAAAGTCCTCTAAAGACTCACACTCCACTTCCGAATTTCTTTTAATGATCTTACTGGTAAATATAATAGGACACTTCTGTAATAAAGATTGAAACTTAATTTCACTCAATCTCTCTCCAATATGCACAATATCTTGCTTTAATCTATCCTTAGCATGAAACTCTGGAAATCGTGTAAAACGTGAAGGATTTTTCCCAGATGCGTCTATAATAGGACATTTATAGCCTAATCCAGCTCCAATCGCCTCAATATACGCACTTATTTGCTTCCACACAGCCTTATAAGCCATTATCCCATCCTTAGTATAACAACCCGATAAAGGCTCATCTAAGCTCAATATCGCATGATAAGACTTACCTCCAGAATACACAATACTACTCCACTTAATGTTGCACTTTTCAAGTAATATAAGTTGTTGTTCTAAACTTAACGTATCCATCTCAAATATAAAATTCCTAAACTTAGAAACATTCATATCAGCCCTTCTCGGAGTCATATACCTCCTATTTTCATCATCCTTATACTCCACATCCACAGAACTTAATGGATTTACGCAAAAAAACTCCGCAGACCTAACTTCGGTCAATGGAGTTACTCTATTCTCATATAAATTTCCAGCACATATTAACTCATTTTCGTCAAATAAGACATTCATTATATCATTTTTCAATTTCTAGCTCCTTTTTATTAATGTTTCTATATATAGCTTATCACAGCCCAAAACTCTTGTCAATAGTAAAAAAACTCAATTTCCCCACTAACTTCCCTACACTTATGTACTCACAGCCCTCCTAAGTACTTAAAATCAGACTAAAAAGGGATCAAAAATAAAAAAGTCCACAAAAAGCCCCAAGTCCCCTATTTTTCTCATAAGTCCTTAATATTATTCACATGGCTCAAGGGACTCGATCCCGGCAAATTCATAGAGATATTTTTAATGTTTTTTAACCCCTTTAATTACACCTACTTATAAACTAACTTTTTATTACTTCTGCTTTATACTACTCCTAGTACCCTTTTTTAATTCTTGAGTCCTATATAGCTCTCAGCAGTTCGCACAAGTCGCTTTTTTGTACATAAATTAGACACTTTTCGTAGAAGTATTATGATTATATTATATTTTGAAAATTGTGATCATTTTTACCTTTTCCCGATTCAGTCCGCTTCATCTTATGTATACTAAAGTACACTATAGCACCCATTAAAGCCCATTTATGCCTATAAAGTACACTATAGTACTCATTATGAAAAAGTTCCAAACCAGCACATGAGAAAGTTCGCAAATCATACGCACATCTGTTAAAGTCCATTCACAGTCCACTATTTATACACACTTAGAAGCCTCATCTTAAGCCCGAATCCACAAATCATACACAGTCAAATACCAAAGCACCCCAAGTTGAAACGTATCAAATAAAATGTACTTCTCCACGCCCTGATTTAGCTCTAACTCAAAGCTAAATCGGGACTCTTTTGGTAAAACCGGAAACATCCACCCCTCAACACTCTCAACTGCCTCAACCCTAAATCCGCACAGATCCAATAATACTGCATTTGACTCGGGATCTATAGTTTGAAATTCTTCTCGTGGTATTATTGTGTATCTTTTTAAATATGTTATCATGTGTCATCCCATTAATACTTATTTAGAATCATGTTTTTTACTTTCTACTCATGCATCAACCTATCTCAGACTCCTATCGTCTTTGTGCTGCCTGAATCCACACATCTAAAGACTCCGATTTAGCTTTTAATTTAGCCTCAACAATCCGCAATTGTTCTTTTACATATCGAACCTCAGACACGCACTCATCCACATCATCTCTCAAAGAACCTTGAATCGCATATGCCTCAACCAATTTCATTCTTAAGTACGTTATTTTCTTATCCCGACTCGCTAATAGATCTATATAATTTTCGGACTCCGAATTTAGCTCCGGTTTACTTTTAATATGATCCTTATCGAAACTATTTTTGACTTTACCACAATCATTTTCTACCCTCTTACTCATACCACACCTTCCTCTTCAAATAGCTCAATATAATCATAACCTTTATTTGAAACTACTTTAACCTTTAATCCCATAAAAGTACTCCCAATTAAATTTTTCCAACGAAGACATTCCTCATCATACTCATTACCAAACTGTTCATACACAAGTGCATCTCCCAACGTAGTAGATATAATAAGTAAATTAGGTTGTCTATTTAATTCTAACTCTGCGTTCTTAGTAAAATATATCAGCTCTGTAATACTATTAAATCCTTTTAAATATACATGACTCATACTCGCCTCCAATGTCCAATCCTACCCAAGTTCAATTTATATTTCCGCCCATGATCATACCGAATTAACCCAGACTCACTAATCAAGCTCAATTTCACTTTCGCATAAGTCTCATTCTGAAAATAAACTTTATGTATGATAACACTCAAACTCGAACTATCACACTCATACTTTCCCCTACTCAATCTCATATTCGTACTCCCATTTTCAAATCCATTGCAACAGACACTAAACTCTAATACCTACACTAACCGCAATCAAAACCAAACACAACAACAAAATCATATCCACAACAAACCTATACACAACAAGCCCTTTTCTTCGCTGCCTTCACACTTATAAAACTCGGCTTATCATTACAGCCATAAACCAATATACCCTTTCTATCATTACTATCATTTCTCGCCTCAAACGCAACATACGACACACCCTCCTTAATATAATTCAATTCCGGCAAATAAGTATAAATCGTGTACTTATCCAAAATCGGATTCGTACTCATTATTTGAATGATACTATTTGCTAGTTCCGTATTTACGCTCTCATTTGTTCTATCTATCACATTCGTCTCCTTTGTAGCTTATAAACAATATTTATTTAAGTCTATTCTTTCGCACTCTAGTCCGAATCTCATTCCTATCTTTTATGATCTTGACTTCTTTTGTTATGATCTTAGCGAGCGCACCTACCCTATACGTCGTGAAGCCTAAGTAGGATATATATAATGTTAATACTACAATCGCAACTGGTAAAATCATTTTTCGACTTTTATATAGATCATTTCTTTTCATGACGCAAACTCCCTCACATACTCATTAAAGCACATTTCTATGAATGATCCATATCTTTTTATTTGAGCTTCATCATAACCGTCTTCCCTTCCAAGTTTCTCATAATTATCAATCCAATCCATTACAGAATGATATTCACAACCAATTTGCAACATACCTCCACTATAGACCGCAAAATGCTTACTCCCATTAAAAGCTACTACACCCTTACAAAAGCTCAAATTCGCACCTTCTAAATCCGCCTCTCTCAAATCCGCACCACTTAAATTCGCCTTTCTCAAATCCGCACCACTAAAATCCGCCTCTCTCAAATCCGCATACCTCAAATTCGCCTTTCTCAAATCCACTTTATACAAATAAGCCTC
>Ga0098052_1000835_pt1 | contig 19497 bp, 16 predicted proteins | sample 15_taG_FD_81591 | JGI IMG/M metagenome (GOLD analysis project Ga0098052, IMG submission 81591) | Marine viral communities from the Subarctic Pacific Ocean - 15_ETSP_OMZ_AT15312 metaG | ecosystem: Environmental > Aquatic > Marine > Oceanic | place: Pacific Ocean | collected 2015-01-18
GCTGCGCGAGCAGCCGCTGCCCTGGCCGGACGCCGAGGTGCTCTGCCCCCTGCCCGCCCACTGGCGGCGCCGGCTGGCCAGGGGCTTCGACCAGGCGGAGCGGCTGGCGCTGATACTGGCCCGCCACTGGCGGCGTCCGGTGGCGCCGCTGCTGCTGCGCCACCGGCCCACCGGCCATCAGCAGGGGCTGGGCCGCGCGGAACGGGTGCGCAACCTGCGCCACGCCTTCCTGGCGCGGCCCGGCGCCCAGTACCGCCGGATTCTGCTGATCGACGATGTGATGACCACCGGCACCTCCGCCCGCGCCGCCAGCCGTGCCCTGCTGGAAGGCGGCGCCAAGGAAGTGCGCGTCTGGGCCCTGGCGAGAACCCTGCAGCAAGAGCGCTAACGCCATCTACAAAGTACGGTTTGTGGGAGCGAGCCCGGCTCGCGAAAGGCCGCCAAAGGCGGCCGGCAGGATCCCAGAGACGTTATTTTCGCCTGTCTGGCATCAGACACCACGGGTCCGTCATAATGCACGCTTCGTTCCGCAAACGGTCGCGCCCATGAAAATCAGCATCGCCCAAGGGCATAACCCGCCGCACAACATCAACGGCATCACCGTGATCATCGATGTGATCCGTGCCTTCACCACCAGCCACGAAGCGTTTCTGGGCGGTGCCAGCCATATCTACCCGGTGTCCAGCGCCGACGACGCTTTCCGGCTGCGCGAAGACTACCGGGAAGGCCTGCTGGTGGGCGAGGTGCAGGCGCTGCCCATCGACGGCTTCGACCACGGCAACTCGCCCTGGGAAATACGCCACACCGACGTGCGCGGCCGCTATCTGATCATGCGCACCACCAACGGCGTGGCCGCCACCCTGCGCGCCCGCGACAGCCGCCAGGTGCTGGTCGGCGCGCTGATCAACGCCGAAGCCACCGCCAACTACATCCGCGAACAGAACCCGGACACCGTGGTGCTGGTGGCGTCCCACCCCACCGGCGACGAGGACGTGGCCTGCGCGGAATACATCCGTGGCCTGCTGGGCGGCGAGGGCATCAGCCTGGAGCAGGCCCGCGAGCGCACCCGCAATGCCTTCGCGGCGAAGAAATTCCTGGACGGCAGCCACCCGCGCCTGCGCCCCCAGGACATCGACATGGCCGCCTCCAGCGCCGGCCCGGACGCCCTGATCATGGGCGTGACCTACGAGCCGGTGCCGCGCATCGACGTGATCCGACGCGCCTCCTGACCTTTTCCATCAACTCCGCCGCTCCCCTTGATCAATGACGGCCCGGCGGGCGCCTGATAGCGTCCCAGGGCATTAACTCATTGCCTGGGAAGCCTCATGATCGAGTGGAACGAACAACAGCAGATGATCCAGAAGATGGTGCGCGACTTCGTGGCCAAGGAAGTGGTGCCCAACCTGGACGATATCGAATACAACGGCGTGCCGCCCTACGACATCCTGCGCAAGATGATCAAAACCTTCGGCATGGACGTGATGGCGACGCAGAACTACGAGAAGCAGATCGCCCGCGAGAAAGCCGCCGCCGAAAACGGCGAGGACGCCCCCACCAAGAAGAAGGACGGCCCCTCCGAGGGCGCCGGCGATCAGGCGGCGATGACCATGATCCCGATCATCGAACTGAGCCGCCACGCCCAGGGGCTGGTGACCGCCATGGGCGTGTCCATGGGGCTCACCGGCGGCGCCATCATGAGCAAGGGCACCATCGAACAAAAAGAGCGCTGGGCGCTGCCGCTGCTGACCCTGGAGAAAGTGGGCGCCTGGGCGATCTCCGAGCCCAACTCCGGCTCCGACGCCTTCGGCCAGATGAAGACCCTGGCGAAGCGCGACGGCAACGGCGGCTACATCATCAACGGCAGCAAGACCTGGATCACCAACGGCCCCTACGCCGACACCATCGTGCTGATCTGCAAGCTGGATGAGGAAGGCGTGGAACCCAAGGACCGCAAGATCGTGTCCTTTATTCTCGACGCCGGCATGGAAGGCCTGGAGCAGTCCAAGCCGTTCAAGAAGATGGGCATCGGCTCGTCACCCACCGGCGAGCTGTTCTTCAGTGACCTGAAGGTGGGCGCCGACCGCCTGCTCGGCGGCAGCGAGACCGGCTACGGCCGCTCCGGCGCCAAGGCCACCTTCATGCAGGAACGCGCCGGCGTGGCCGCCATGGCCCTGGGGATGGTGGAGCGCGCGCTGGAACTGTCCACCGCCTACGCCCGTGACCGCGCCCAGTTCGGCCGCCCGATCGGCGACAACCAGTTGATTCAGCTGAAGCTGGCGAAGATGGAAGTGGCGCGCGCCAACCTGCAGAACATGGTGTTCCGCTATATTGAAATGACCGCCGCCGGCAAGCAGATGAGCCTGGCGGAGGCCTCGGCGATGAAACTGTACGCCGCCCAGACCGCCATGGACGTGTCCACCGAGGCGGTCCAGGTGCACGGCGGTTACGGCTACATGCGCGAGTCCCGCGTGGAGCAGCTGATGCGCGACGCCAAGATCCTGCAGATCTACGCCGGCACCGACGAGATGCAGATCATCGCCATCGCCCGGGACCTGCTGGGCAGAGGCTGAGCGGCGCAAGCGGCAGGCTTGGAGCTTGGAGCTTGCCGCTGGAAGCTTGTAGCCTTGAAGCTGCCCGCAACAAGGAGGATTCCCCATGGCACTACAGCAACAGCATTGCGAAGCCTGCCGCGCCGACGCGCCCCGTATCAGCGATGAGGAGGCGGGCAAGCTGCGCGGCGAGATTCCGGACTGGAAACAGGTGGAGGAAGACGGCGAAGAGAAACTGCAGCGCCAGTTCAAGTTCAAGGACTTCGCCCAGGCTCTCGCGTTCACCAACCAAGTCGGCGACCTGGCCGAAGAGGAGGGGCACCACCCTGCCCTGCTCACCGAATACGGCAAGGTCACGGTGACCTGGTGGACCCATAAGATCGGCGGTCTGCACCGTAACGACTTCATCTGCGCGGCGAAGACCGACGCGCTGTTCGACAAAAGGACCTGAGGTCGAATGGACGCACCCGCTCCCTGGACGCTGAGAGGGCACGCCTACGTGTGCGCCCTGGCGATGCCCGATGCCCTGCGTCGGCCGCAAGGCGGCACCGCCGAAGCACTCGGCCCGGCGACCGGCCGCCTCGGGGTGGTCATGTTCGTGGATTACCAGCGTTCAGAGGTGGGGCCGTATCGGGAGTTGTTGTTCATGCCCGGGCCCTGTCGCTTTCCGGACGGTCACCGGCGCTGGTCGATCGGCCGCATCTATGTGTCCAGCGAAGACAGCGCCCGCAACGGCAACCGCAACTGGGGCCTGGACAAGCGCGTGGCCTCCTTCCGGGTCGAGCGAACCCGCTACGGCGAGAGCGTGACCGTGCGCTACCAGGACCGGGACATCGCCGGTCTGACCCTGAAGCGGCGCGGTCCCGCCCTACCCGTACTCGGACCCTGGCTGCCCGAGCGCTGGCGCCGGCTGGGCCAGGTGCGCGACAACCAGCAATTCGTCTTCGCGCCCTCGGTGCGGGGCCGCCTGGGCGTTGCCAGCCTGAGCGATGCCTGGGGCAACGGGAAGGATTTCCCGCAGTTGCAGTACGGACGCGGACGCGGCTCTCTGTACCTGCCGGACTTCCACCTCGACTTCCCCGAAGCGGATATCCGATCCCTGTCCTGAACCTTACGGTGACCGGAAGCATCACCCGGCTGTCGCTTCGCGACAGCCGCCCCGCCCACGCCCTTTGCTAGCATGGGTCACGGCAATCAGGAGAGACCCATGGCTTTAAGCGAAGAGCAAAAAGAACAAATCAAAGCGGCGTCCGATAAAACCTTTCCGTTCGTGGAACGCTGCGGCGCCCGGACCCTGGACGTGGACCGCGGCTACTGCAAGATGATGATGCCGCTGGCGCCCAACCTGAACCACGTCGGCATCATGTATGCGGGCGCCCTGTACACCATCGCGGAGCTGCCCGGCGGCGTGATCTATATGTCGTCGTTCGACACGCGGCGCTTCTACCCGATCGTCAAGGACATGCGGATCCGTTTCCGTCGCCCGGCCGCCACCGATGTGACCGTGGAAGTACGCATCACCGACGAGGAAATCGAACGCATCCAGGCCGAGGCGGACGCCAACGGCAAATGCGATTTTGAATGGGATACCGAGATCAAGGACGAAAAAGGGGAAGTGGTGGCGCTCACCCATAACGTCTATCAGCTGCGAAAAATCGGCAGCTGAACCGCTACTGGGAAAGGGTCAAAGCGACATCCGCAATTCGTTGCCGCTTTCGCAAAGGCGTATTGACAGGCTTTGTTCGTCGGGGCTAGCCTGAAATCGCACTCCGATGAGGCACGGAGCCCGGGGGTGCGTTTCCGACATGAGAGTCTGGAAATCTCGCGCGGCCTTCGGGCCGCGCTTTTCATTTACGCTCGCCCAGCTCCACCACCGCTTCGATAAATACCTTGGCGTGCTCCGGGTCCACTTCCGGCGTAATGCCGTGCCCCAGATTGAAGATGTGCCCCGGGTGGTCGCCGAAGTCATCGAGGATGCGCGCCACCTCGGCGCGAATCGCCGCCGGTGAAGCGTACAGCACCGCCGGATCCATATTGCCCTGCAGCGCCACCCGGTCGCCGACGCGGCGGCGCGCCTCGCCGATGTTGATGGTCCAGTCCAGGCCCAGGGCGTCACAGCCGGTATCCGCCATGGATTCCAGCCACAAGCCGCCGTTCTTGGTGAACAGGATCACCGGCACCTTGCGGCCCTCGGCGTCCGGCTCCAACCCGTCGACGATGCGCTGCATATAGCGCAGCGAAAACGTCTGGTAGGCCTCCGCGGACAGGGCGCCGCCCCAGGTATCGAAGATCTGCACCACCTGGGCGCCGTGGCGGATCTGGGCGTTCAGATAATCGGTCACCGCCAGAGCCAGCTTGTCGAGCAGCGCGTGGGCCAGTTCCGGCCGGTTGTAGACCATCCCCTTGAGATGGCGGAAATCCTTGCTGGGCCCGCCTTCCACCATATAGGTGGCGAGCGTCCAGGGGCTGCCGGAGAAGCCGATCAACGGCACCCGTCCGTTCAACGCGCGGCGGATGGTGCTCACCGCGCGCATCACGTAATCCAGGTCCGCTTCCGCGTCCGGTACCGGTAGCGCGGCGATCTCCTGCTCGGTGCGCACCGTCTTGCGGAATTTGGGGCCCTCGCCGGGCTCGAAGTACAAACCCAGCCCCATGGCATCGGGAATGGTGAGAATGTCGGAAAACAGAATCGCCGCGTCCAGCGGGTAACGCTCCAGCGGCTGCAGCGTCACCTCGCAGGCCAGTTCCGCGTTGCGGCACAGGTCCATGAAGGACCCGGCCTGCTCCCGGGTGGCCCGGTACTCCGGCAGATAACGACCGGCCTGGCGCATCATCCAGATCGGCGTACGGTCCACCGGCTGGCGGGCCAGGGCTTTCAACAAGCGGTCATTCTTCAGCGGCGCGTGCACCATAAAATTCAAACGTCCAGGTAATCGAGGATGCCTTTGGCGGCTTCGCGGCCTTCCCAGATGGCGGTCACCACCAGGTCGGAGCCGCGCACCATGTCGCCGCCGGCGAAGATCTTCTCGTTACTGGTCTGGAACGGGAAGGTCTGCTTCTCCACGGCGGTGACGCGGCCGGCGTCGTCGGTGACCACGTTCTTGGCGTCGAACCAGTCGGACGGACTGGGACGGAAACCGAACGCCACGATCACCGCGTCGGCGGGCAGCACTTCCTCACTGTCGGGAATCGGCTCCGGACGACGACGGCCGTTGTTATCGGGCTCGCCGAGTTTGGTTTCCACCACTTTGACGCCCACCACCTTGCCGTTTTCACCGACCACCTCGATGGGCTGGCGGTTGAACAGGAACTGCACGCCCTCTTCCTTGGCGTTGGCCACTTCGCGGCGGGAGCCGGGCATGTTTTCCTCGTCGCGGCGGTAGGCGCAGACCACGCTGTCGGCGCCCTGGCGGATGGAGGTGCGGTTGCAGTCCATGGCGGTGTCGCCGCCACCCAGCACCACCACGCGCTTGTTGCTCACGTCGATGAAGTCCGCCGGATCCTTTTCAAAGCCCAGGTTGCGGTTGGCGTTGGCGACCAGGAACGGCAGCGCTTCGTGCACGCCGTCCAGATCCTCACCGGGGAAACCGCCTTTCATGTAGGTGTAGGTGCCCATGCCCATGAACACCGCGTCGAACTCTTCCAGCAGTTCATCGATGGTCACGTCGGTGCCGACATCGGTGTTGAGGCGGAACTCGATGCCCATGCCCTCGAACACTTCGCGGCGCTTGGTCATCACCGGCTTTTCCAGCTTGAACTCGGGGATGCCGAAGGTCAGCAGGCCGCCGATTTCCGGATAACGGTCGAACACCACCGGCTTGACGCCGTTGCGCACCAGCACATCGGCGCAGCCGATGCCGGCCGGGCCGGCGCCGATCACCGCCACCCGCTTGTCGGTCCACACCACCTTGGACATGTCCGGGCGCCAGCCCATGGCCAGCGCCGTATCGGCGATGTACTTCTCGGTGGCGCCGATGGTCACCGCGCCGAAGCCGTCGTTGAGCGTGCAGGCGCCTTCACAGAGACGGTCCTGCGGGCAAACGCGGCCGCACACTTCCGGCAGGGAGTTGGTCTGGTGCGCCAGCTCCACCGCTTCCATCAGGTTGCCTTCGCTGATCAGCTTCAACCAGTTGGGGATGTAGTTGTGCACCGGGCACTTCCACTCGCAGTACGGGTTGCCGCAGTGCAGACAGCGATGCGCCTGGTGTTCCACTTCCCGGGTTTCATACGGGTAGTAGATTTCCTCGTAGCGGTCCTTGCGCTGCTCGATGTCCTTTTTCTTCGGGTCCACCCGGGGGACATCAAGAAACTGGAAATGGTTGTTTAAACGTTCAGCCATGTTGTTCCCCGTTATGCCGGATTCGCACGCGTGCTTTTGAGCAGATCTTCCAGGCTGGCCGCCTTGGGCTTAACCAGCCAGAATTTACGGCTCATGGCATCGAAATTATCAAGAATGTACTGGCCCCATTCGCTGCCGGTCTCTTCCACGAATTCATGGATCACGTGGCGCAGATGGCTGCGGTGGGATTCGGTGGCCTCGGAGCTGATGCGGTGCAGCTCGATCAGTTCCGGGTTCACCCGGTCGAAGAAATCGTTGTCTTCGTCCAGTACATAGGCGAAGCCGCCGGTCATGCCGGCACCGAAGTTATGCCCGGTGCGGCCCAGAACGGTGACGCAGCCGCCGGTCATGTACTCACAGCAGTGATCGCCGGAGCCTTCCACCACAGCGTGCACGCCGGAGTTACGCACCCCGAAACGTTCGCCGGCGGTGCCGGAGGCGAACAGCTTGCCGCCGGTGGCGCCGTACAGGCAGGTGTTACCGATGATCGCGGTGTCCTGGGTCTTGAACGGGCTGCCCTTGGGCGGACGGATCACCACCTTGCCCCCGGCCATGCCCTTGCCGACGTAATCGTTGGCGTCGCCTTCCAGGTACAGGTGCAGACCGCCGGCGTTGAACACCCCGAAGCTCTGCCCGGCGGTGCCGGTGAAGCGCGCCCGGATCGGCGCGTGGTCCATGCCCAGGTTGCCGTGGTGCTTGGCGATTTCGCCGGACACGGTGGCGCCCACGGAGCGGTCGCAGTTGGTGATGGTGTAGTGGAACGAGCCGCCGGACTTGTTCTCCACGGCGGTGCGCATTTCCTCCACCATCTTGCGGTTGAGCGTGCCCTTGTCGAACGGCTCGTTGCGCTCCACCTGACAGTGGGTCGGCTTGTCCGCGGCGATGTGGTCGTTGCGCAGCATGGGCGTCAGGTCCAGACGCTTCTGCTTGTCGGTGTTGCCTTCGATGCGCTCGAGCAGATCGGTGCGGCCGATCAGGTCCGGCAGGCTCTTCACACCCAGCGCCGCGAGCAGTTCACGCACTTCCCGCGCCACGAAGGTGAAGTAGTTGATCAGCAGTTCCGGGGCGCCGATAAAGTGCTCCTGACGCAGATCCTCACGCTGGGTGGCCACGCCGGTGGCGCAGTTGTTCAGGTGACAGATACGCAGGTACTTACAGCCCAGCACCACCATCGGCACGGTGCCGAAGCCGAACGACTCGGCGCCGAGAATGGCCGCCTTGATCACGTCCAGGCCGGTCTTCAGGCCGCCGTCGGTCTGCAGGCGGATCTTGTCGCGCAGGTCGTTGGCGCGCAGCGCCTGGTGCGCCTCGGACAGCCCCAGCTCCCAGGGGGAGCCGGCGTAGCGGATCGAGGTGAGCGGGCTGGCCGCGGTGCCGCCGTCGTAGCCGGAGATGGTGATCAGGTCGGCGTAAGCCTTGGCCACGCCGGACGCCACCGTGCCGACACCGGGCTCGGACACCAGCTTCACCGACACCTGGGCCGCCGGGTTGACCTGCTTGAGGTCGAAGATCAGCTGCGCCAGGTCCTCGATGGAGTAGATGTCGTGGTGCGGCGGCGGTGAAATCAGCGTCACGCCGGGCACCGAATGGCGCAGGCGGGCGATCAGCGCGTTCACCTTGCCGCCGGGCAGCTGGCCGCCCTCGCCGGGCTTGGCGCCCTGGGCCACCTTGATCTGCAGCACTTCGGCGTTGACCAGGTAATGCGGGGTCACACCGAAACGGCCGGAGGCGATCTGCTTGATCTTGGACACCCGCTCGGTACCGAAGCGGGCCGGGTCTTCGCCGCCCTCACCAGAGTTGGAGCGGCCACCGAGGCGGTTCATCGCCGTGGCGATGGCCTCATGGGCCTCCGGGCTGAGCGCGCCCAGGGACATGCCGGCGGAGTCGAAGCGCGGCAGGATGTTCTCGATCGGCTCGACCTCGTCCAGGTCGATGGCGGGCACATCCTGGCGCACGTGCAGCAGGTCACGCAGGGTGGCGATGGGGCGGTCGTTGACCAGCGCCGCGTACTCCTTGTACGCGTCGTAGTCGCCGTCCTGGGTGGCCCGGTGCAGGGCATGGATCACGTCCGGGTTGAAGGCGTGGTATTCCTTGCCGTGGATGTACTTGAGCACACCGCCCGGGTCGATCGGCTTGCGCTGCTTCCAGGCGTCCTTGGCGATGATCTTCTGGTCGTTCTCGAAGTCCTCGAAACCGGCGCCTTCGATGCGGCTCTGCACGCCGCGGAAACACAGGTCCACCACGTCGCTGGCGACACCCACGGCTTCGAACAGCTGGGCGCCACGGTAGGAGGTGATGGTGGAGATCCCCATCTTGGAGAGGATCTTCATCAGGCCTTTGTTGATGCCCTTGCGGAAATTCTTCTGCAGCTCCACCGGGTCACCGATCAGCTCCCCGCTTTTCACCATGTCCGCGATCACGTCGTAGGTGAGGTAGGGGTAGACGGCGGTGGCGCCGAAGCCGAACAGCACCGCGAAGTGGTGCGCGTCGCGGGCGGTGGCGGTCTCCACCACGATGTTGGCGTCACTGCGCAGGCCGCAGGCGGTCAGGTGGTGGTGCACGGCGCCGGTGGCCATCAGCGCGTGGATGGTGAGCTGGTCCTGCTGAATGCCGTGGTCGGACAGCACCAGGATGATCTTGCCGTCGCGCACCGCCTGGGCGGCCTGCTCGCACAACGCCTTGACCGCGCTTTCCAAACCCTGGTCGGGCTGGTAGTGCAGCGACAGACGGGCGTGGGCGTAGCCGGGCCGGTCGATCTTGAGCAGGTTGGTGAACTTGGAATGCGACAGCACCGGCGTGGACAGAATCGCCCGGTCGGCGTGGTCGGAGGTTTCCTCGAACACGTTCCGTTCGGAACCGACGCAGGTTTCCAGGCTCATCACGATCGCTTCGCGGAGCGGGTCGATGGGCGGGTTGGTGACCTGCGCGAACTGCTGCCGGAAATAATCGTAGAGCGGACGCTGGCGTTCGCTGAGCACCGCCATGGGGGTGTCGTCGCCCATGGAACCGGTGGCTTCCTGGCCGGCTTCCGCCAGCGGACGGATCACCTGATCGCGCTCTTCGAAGCTGATCTGGAAGAACTTCTGGTAGCTCAGCAGATCCTGCGGATCGATGTCGTCGGTACGCTCCACTTCGTGGTCGTAGTTGGCTTCGATGCGCAGCGCGCTTTCCTTGAGCCACTGACGATAGGGGTGACGCACCTTGAGGCGGTTGTCGATATCGCTGGTGTGCAGCAGCTCGCCCTTCTCGATGTCCACGGCGAGAATCTGGCCGGGGCCGACACGGCCCTTGGCGACCACGTCTTCCGGCTGATAGCTGTACACGCCGATCTCGGAGGACAGGGTGATAAAGCCGTTCTTGGTGATCACCCAGCGGGCCGGACGCAGACCGTTACGGTCGAGCATGCAGACCGCGTGGCGGCCGTCGGTCATTACCAGACCGGCGGGGCCGTCCCACGGCTCCATGTGCATGGAGTTATATTCGTAGAAGGCGCGCAGATCCGCGTCCATGGTTTCCACGTTCTGCCAGGCCGGCGGCACCATCATGCGCACCGCGCGGAACAGGTCCATGCCGCCGGAAACCAGCACTTCCAGCATGTTGTCCATGCTCGAGGAGTCGGACCCTTCGCGGTTGACCAGCGGGCTCAGATCGCTGAGGTTGGGCAGCAGTTCGTTCTCGAACTTGTTCTCCCGCGCCAGCGCCCAGTTGCGGTTACCCTGGATGGTGTTGATCTCACCATTGTGGGCCAGATACCGGAACGGCTGGGCCAGCGGCCACTGCGGCGAGGTGTTGGTGGAGAACCGCTGGTGGAAGACCACGATGGCGGTTTCCATGGTCTCGTCGCTGAGATCCGGATAGAACGCCGGCAGGTCCACCGGCATCATCAGGCCTTTATAGGAGACCACCGCCGAGGACAGGGAGCAGACGTAGAAGTAGCCGTCCGCTTCGATGCGCTTTTCCGCGTGCCGGCGGGCGAAGAACAGACGCCGGTTGAGCTGGTCGTCGGTGTCGCCCTCGGCGGCCACCAGCACCTGGTGGAAACCGGGCAGCGACTGCTTGGCCAGATCGCCCAGGCAGGACGGGTCCGTGGGCACTTCCCGCCAGCCCAGCACGTTGACGCCCTGGGCTTCCATCTGCTCCTGGAGCACCGCTTTCTGGGCGCGGGCGCGCTCGGCGTCCGGGTGGGTGAAGACCATCCCCACGGCATAGGTGTCGGGCAGGTCGATACCCTGCTCGCCGGCCACCTTGCGGAAGAAGGAGTCGGGCTTTTTCAGCAACAGACCGCAGCCGTCACCGGTTTTTCCATCGGCATTAATGCCGCCCCGGTGGGTCATGCAGGTGAGTGCTTCGATCGCGGTTTGCAGGAGCTCGTGGCTGGCCTTGCCCTCCATATGGGAGATCAGGCCGAAACCACAGTTGTCCCGGAATTCTCCGGGCTCATAGAGCCCACGCACCAGCTTGGAATTCTGCTGCATCAAAACCTTTCCTCTTGAAATTCAGAGACTTACAGAAGGCGGAACAGGCGTCGAAAAGACGGCGACGGCAAAAAAGGGATGTGCATTCTACACTTTGCGCCGATCAGCCACAAACGGGAAGACGGCACCGTCCAAACCGCACAGTGCCGGGTGGACCGCGCCGCGGGCAACTCTAGCGCAATTCGTTGCGTATCGAGCCCATATCCCGCGGGAAGGGGCCGCCGCGCCGCAGCGCCTCGGGCAGTTCGTCCCGGGCCGCCAAAGCCGCGTCACGGCTGGGATAGGGGCCCGCCAGCACCAGGTAGACCCGTTCATCGCCCCGTTCCGCCCGGTAGTAGGCGCCGTTACGGTCGATCTGGTCAAGTACCCCGCGCGCTCCGTCTTCCCGGCCGGTGGCCACCAGCTGCAGAAACCACTCCCCATCGTCGCGGGTGGCCAGCCAGTCTTCCTGCTGGTAACCGAGGCGGGCGTCCAGCCCGGACAATTGCGGCTCGCCGCTGGAAACGGTGTCCGGCGTTTCTTCCTGCGCCGTTTCGGCGGGTTCCGGATTGGTTTGGGTAGCGCGCGGCTCGGAAGGCGCGGTTTCGGCGGGTTCGGCCTCGGCGGGCTCAGCGTCGGCCGTGGCGGCCTGCTCACCGGCGGGCTCCGGGGCTTCCGGCGCCGGCGGCGTGCGCGCGTCTTCCGCTGCCGGCTCGGCGGCCACCTGCTCCGGCACGTTTTCCGCCTCTTCGAAGGTGCGGGCGGAATCGTGGTATTCGGCCAGGGCGCGGCGGGTGGTTTCCGGGTCGCCGCGTTCGCCGCTGCGTGCCGAACTCTCGCTTTGCGTGGCTTGCGGGGCCGGCTCCGCCGGATCTTGTGCCTCGGCCACCGGCTCCTTGGGCAGGTCCAGGCTCACCACCTGATCCTGCTCGGCTTCGTCGTCACCGCCGCTGGCCAGCCACAGCACCAGCACCACCAGCACCAGCGCGCCCACCGCCAGGCCGTGCCGCCAGGGCACCGGCTTGTTGGCCAGCAGGCCGCCACCGCCGCCGGCTCTTGCCTCCAGCATCGGCAACAGCGCCGCGATGCGGCCGTCGCTCTCTTCGCTCAGATCGCGGGCCTCCTGGTCGTCCAGCGCCAGGGCGAAGCCCTGATCGGCGAATACGGCCACGTCGTCCGCGTCCAGCGGCGGCAGCACCAGCACGTCCTCCACGTTCAGTCCGGCGTCACGCAGGTGCTCGGCGCTGCCCGGCTCGCCGCCGAACACATAGGTGAGGCGCTGCCCCAGCTTGGTCTTCAGCGACGCCATGGTGGCCAGGGCCTCGGAGGGGGCCAGGTGGGCGTTGTCCACCACGATCACCAGGCTGGTGTCGGCCAGCGTCTGTTTGAGGGTGTCGGCCAGGTCGGCGCGCTCGATATCGAAGTGCACCAGCATGGCGTCCACCACCGCGTTGGCGCCCAGCTCCTCGGCGCCGTCCAGGCGGATCAGTTCGAAGTCCCCCACCAGGGACATGGAGAGCATGCCCAGCAGGGTGGAGACGCCGCTGCCGGCCTCGCCTTCCAGCACCGTGGTGGCGCCGTCGTGGGCGTGGCCGTTCAGGGCGTCGAGAAGGTCGCCGCGCTCGGCGCCCTCGTAGAAAAAATCCTCATCTCTCACAAAAGGCCTCGAGCGTTCGCGTCAATGCGTTCGGGTCGTATTCGCCTGTGACCAGGGCATCACCGATTTGGTTCAGCAACACCAGCCGCAGGCGGCCGTTCTGTACCTTTTTATCCAGCGCCATCAGCTCGCTGAAATCCGCCCGCGCCATCCCTTCCGGCGCGGTCACCGGCAGCTTCCAGGCGGCCAGACTGTCGCTCACCCGGTCCAGGTCGGCCTGCTTCAGCCAGCCCAGTTCCAGGGACATGCGCGCCGCCATCACCATGCCGGCGGACACCGCCTCACCATGCAGCCAGTCCCGGTAGCCGGTAAAGGTCTCCATGGCATGGCCGAAGGTGTGGCCCAGATTAAGCAGCGCGCGGTTGCCCTGCTCGGTTTCATCGGCGGCCACCACCTCGGCCTTGTTGCGGCAGCTGCGCAGGATCGCTTCCGCCACCGGCGCCGTGTCGCGGGCGGCCAGCGCCGCCTGATTGTCCAGCAGCCACTGGAAGAATTCCGGGTCGCGGATCAAGCCGTACTTGATCACCTCCGCCATGCCGGCGGCGAATTCCCGCTCCGGCAGGGTGTCGAGCACGGCGGTGTCGATCACCACCGCGCGCGGCTGATGGAAGGCGCCGATCATGTTCTTGCCGCGCGGGTGGTTGACGGCGGTCTTGCCGCCCACCGAGGAATCCACCTGCGCCAGCAGCGTGGTGGGCACCTGGATGAAGTCCACGCCGCGCTGTAGCAGGCGGCGGCGAACCCCACCATATCGCCGATCACGCCGCCGCCCAACGCCACCAGCGTGGTGGTACGCGAATGCCGGTGGGCCATCAGGGCGTCGAAAATACGCTCCAGCGTGGCCAGGGTTTTATGCTGCTCACCGTCCGGCAGGATCAGGGTGTCGCACTGCAGGTCGCCCAGACCGCGGGTGACCGCGTCCAGGTAAAGCGGGGCGATGGTCTCGTTGGTGACCACCATCACCTGATTGCCGCGCACATGGCCGCGGATCAGGTCCTGCCCGAGCAGGCCGCGATCGATATAAATGGGGTAGCTGCGTTCGGCCAGCGACACATCAAGCTTCTGCATACGGCCTCGTAAAGCGGAGTGGGAGTGCGGGCATTATCGGCTGGCGTGGTCGGCCAGACAACCGAGTACCTGATCGGTCACTTTCTTGAGGTTACCGGAAGCGGTGGAGACCACGCCGTGCGCCACTTCCCGGTAGAGCGGATCGCGTTCCTGGAACAGCGCCTGAAGACGGGCCTCCGGGTCGCTGGTCTGCAGCAGCGGCCGGTTGCGGTCGTTGCGGGTGCGGGCCAGTTGCACCTCCACCGGCGTCCACAGATAGACCACGCAGCCACGCTCATGGAGGTGGCGGCGGTTCTCCTCCTGGGTGACCACGCCGCCGCCGGTGGCCAGGACGATGCCCGCCATGCCGGTCAGTTCGTCGATCACGTCGCGCTCGCGGCGTCGAAACCCCTCCTCGCCTTCCATATCGAAGATCCAGGGGATGTCGGCACCGGTTTTCTCTTCGATCACGCGGTCGGAATCGTAAAACGGGCGGCCCAGAACCTGGGCGAGGTGTCGGCCCAGGGTGCTTTTACCCGCACCCATGGGCCCGACTAAATACAGAGACGTGGAATCCTTTGGGTTCACCGACTAGCCATTGCGTCTTTCACCAGGCGAGGCGTGATAAAGATCAGCAGTTCCTGCTTGTTATCACGGTTTACCTTCTTGCGGAACAGGGCGCCCAACCAGGGGATATCACCCAGGAAGGGGGTTTTGACCGTGGATTCTATCTTTTCCTGCTGGAAAATGCCGCCCAAAACCACGGTTTCGCCGTCATTGACCAGAACCGTGGTTTCCACCCGGTTGGTGTTGACGGTCGGCGCGCTGGTGTCGGTGCCCAGGGAGTCGTTGTTGACTTTGAGCTGCATGATCACGTCGCCTTCCGGGGTCACCTGCGGGGTCACTTCGAGGCGCAGTTCCGCCTCGATGAACTCCACCGCGGTGGCGCCGGACGCGGTGGCCACGTTGAAGGGCACCTGCTGACCGGAGGCGATCACCGCCGGCTGCTGATCGGCGGTCAGAACCTTGGGCGTGGCGACCAGCTCGCCGTGGCCTTCCGCTTCCAGGGCGGACAGCTCCAGCTCGATCAGGCCGGAATCCAGGGAGGTGAAACCGATCGCGAAGCGGGTGGCTTCCTGGGAGGCCACGCCCATGTCGACGATCAGGTCGTTGTTCTGCTCTTCGTCGAACTCCTCGAACTCACCCAGGGAGCCGTCGTCTTCCCGGTCGATGTTGGCGTAGTGCAGTTCACGCAGCGAGGTATGGCGACCGGAGATCGCCACGCTCTTGCCCTCGTTGACCAGGCTGTCGCCGTCGTAAGCGAGGCCGCCCCAGCGCACGCCGAATTCGTCGGCCACGTCGGTGCTGGCGATCACCACCCGGGCTTCGATCAGCACCTGCTGAACCGGGATGTCGAGCTGCTGAATCAGGCCGCGGATTTCCTGCAGCTTGGCCACGGTGTCCTGCACGATCAGCGTGTTGGTGCGCTGATCCACGGTCACCGAGCCGCGTCCGCTGACCAGGGCGGAGCCTTCACCGCCCTGGGAGGTGATCAGTGTCTTGAGCTCCTCGGCGCGGGCGTAGTTGATGCTGATGTACTCGGTGCGCAGCGGCGCCAGGGAGGCCAGCTGTTTCTGGCTCTCCAGCTCCTGCTTTTCGCGGGCGGCGATCTCATCCGCCGGCGCCACCAGCAGCACGTTGCCGACCTTGCGCTTATCCAGGCCCTTGGTCTTGAGGATCAGATCCAGCGCCTGGTCCCAGGGCACGCTCTGCAGCCGCAGGGTGATCTTGCCGCTGACGGTGTCGGACGCCACCAGGTTGAGGTCGGTGAAGTCGGCGATCAGCTGCAGCACCGAGCGCACTTCGATGTCCTGGAAATTCAGCGACAGTTTCTCGCCGGTGTATTTGAAGGCATCGCGGCGCTGGCGGTCCTTCTCGGCCTCGGTGAGCGGCTTGACGTTGATGCTGAACTGGTTGTCCGCCTGGTAGGCCAGGTAGTCCCAGCTGCCTTCCGGCTCAATCGTGATCACGGTGCTGCCGTCCACTTCCTTGGTGTCGACGAACTGCACCGGGGTGGCGAAGTCGCTGACGTCCAGCCGGCGCAGCAGGTCCTCTTCCACATCGGCGCCGACGAAACGGGCGACGATACGGCCGCCCTCTTCGCGCACGTCCACCGGCATGGCGTCGTCCGCCAGCTCCACCAGCACCCGGCCCTCGCCGTCGTCGCCGCGGCGGAAATCAATATCACGCACGCCGGCGCTGCTGGGCGCCACCTTGCGCTGCACGGTCTCGCTGGCCGGGTCCATGGACGGGGTGGCGTTGTCCGCGCCCAGGGTGATCACCAGCTCCTGGCCTTCGATCCGCGTTTTATAGCCGGTCAGCTGATCCAGGTTGAAGATCAGGCGGGTGCGTTCCTTGGCGCCGAGCACCATCAGGCTGCGCACATTGCCGGAGCCCAGGTTGTGCTCTTTCACCTCGATCTGGTTACGGGTGTCGAGCAGATCCAGCGCCACCCGCGCCGGTTGCTCGATGCTGTAGCCCTTGACCTCCGGGGCGTCGCCCTCGAAGGACACGCGCACTTCCACGCCGTCGCCGGGCAGGGTATTGGCGCGCAGGTCGGTTACCGTCGCCGCTCGCCCCAGGGTGGCCGCGCTCAACCCCACCAGCATCAGCAGCAATGCCGCCCAACGCCGGGACGCAGCCCTTGTTTTTGTTGATGTGAAGATAATCATAACTGGCATCCCCAGCAGCGGTTATTCAGCAAGCGAAATGTTTCGGGAGCGTTCCACCCAGCCGTCCTGTCCATCCGGGACGATCTCGACCAGCGCGATCTGGTCGCTGGACACTTCCACGACGCGTCCGAAGTTCCTACCCATGTAGCTTCCCACTCGTACCCGGGTCACCGAGCCGGTAGGGTCTTCGATCAGGGCTTCCAGCGGATTGCCGGGCTTGGTGATGGTGCCCACCATGGCCAGCGCGTCCAGGCTGAAGCCCTCCAGGTATTGCTTGGGCCGGCTCAGATCCGGCTCCACCGGGCGCCCCTCCGGCACCTCCAGCAGCTTCTCGTCCACCGGCCGCGAAAACGGCGCCCGCAGTTTATGCGCCGCGTAGGCGTAGGTGGCGATCGGCTTGAATTCCGGCGGTGGCTCGATCCGGCCCCTCGGACGCGCCTTGATCTCCGTCATCCGCGCGTCCAGTTCATTGATGCCGGCACCGGAACCGCAGCCCTGCAGCAGCGCGGCGGCCGCCACCAGCACCAATCCGTACGCAATGGATTTACGTCCATTCATGTTCGTTCCCCTCAGGACCGGCCGCCTTTGGCCCGGTTATTCTTCTCCGTACCCTGATCGCCACCGTCGTCGTCGCCCCCGGCGTAACGGTAGGTCTTGGCGGTGATCGACATGTCCAGCATGCCCCGCGACCCGGCTTCCTCCTTGACCGGCACGATCTTGAAATCATGCAGGGTAACGATGCGCGGCAGCGCCGCCACCCCGGACACGAAAGCACCGAAACCGTGGTAGTCGCCGCTCACCTGGATATCAATGGGCAACTCCGCGTAGAACTCCTTCTCGATTTCGTCCTTCAGGGCGATGGTTTCGAACTCCAGGCCACTGCCGAGACCGGTATGGGTGATGTCCTCGAGCAGCCCGGGCACCTCGGTGTCCTTGGGCAGCTGGCTTTTGAGGGTTTCAAAGCTGGCTTCCAGCTCCACCAGCTGCTGGCGGTACTGGTCCAGGTTATGGGCGCGGAACGCCTTCTGCTCGAAGCTTTCCAGCAGCGTGACTTCCTCGCGCTGCAGCTGCTCGTGGCGGGTATTGAGATCCTTGATGCTCAGGAAATAGCCCAGGCCGAGAACGAAGCCGAACACCAGCACCGCGGCGCCGATCTTCACCGGCATCGGCCAGCCGCCGACGTTCTCGAAATCCAGGCTGTTGAGCTCGTCGATCAGCTCGCGCACATCCAGGTTCTTCAATTCGGATGCTTTCATTGCCCGGCCTCCTCGTCATCGCTGCGCGGCGAGCCCTGCTTTACCGTCAGCGCAAAGGTGTTGGCCTGGGCGCTGTCCGCGCCGTCGGCGCCGCCGCGCTCGCTCTCGTCCAGAGCGTTCACGTTGAGCAGGTTGGGCTCCACGAACCAGTCCGAAGCGGCCAGGTTACGCATCAGCCGCGAAATCCGGTTGTTGGACTCCGCCACCCCCTCGATCCGGTAGCTGTCACCGGTCCGCTCCACCAGCGTGTAGTACACGCCTTCGGGCAGGGTGCGCACCAATTGGTCGAACACATAGACGATGGTCGGGCGGTTGCCCTGCAGCTCCTGAATCACCTTCATGCGCGCCACCAGCTGGTCACGGCGGCGCTGCAACTCGTTGATTTCCTTGATCTGGGTGTCGAGTTTGGCGATCTCGCTCTGGATATGATTATTGCGGGTTTGCTGGTCGGCGATCTGGCCTTCCACCATGCCCTTCCAGAGCCAGAAAATAAGACCCGCCAGCAGCGCGGCGAACGCCAGCATGGCGATGAACTCATGCTGGCGCTGCTTGCGTCGCTCTTCGCGCCAGGGGAGCAGGTTAATCATGGTTGTCATTGCTCGAAGCTCCTCAGGGCCAGGCCACAGGCGATCATCATCGCTGACGCGTCGTTCTCGAGCGCCTTGGCGTTAACCTTGTTGGCCAATGCCATATCGGCGAAGGGATTGGCCAGGGAGCATCCGGTGCCCACCTTTTGCTGGATCAGGTCGGGCAGTCCGTCGATCGAGGCGGAACCGCCGGCGAGCAGGATGTAGTTCACTTCGTTGAACTGGGTGGAGCCGTAGAAGAACTGCAGGGAGCGGTTGATCTGCTGGACGATGGCGTCCTTGAACGGCTGCAGAACCTCGTTTTCGTAGTCCTCCGGCAGCTCGCCGGTCTTCTTGGCCAGCCCGGCCTCCTCCATGGAGATGCCGTAGCGGCGCTGGATTTCCTCGGTGAGCTGCTTGCCGCCGAACAACTGCTCGCGGGTGTAGACGCTGCGCCCCTGGTGGAACACATTGAGCGTGGTCATGGTGGCGCCGATATCGAACACCGCCACGGTATCCAGCTCCTCGGCGTTGGGCAGGCCGGGCAGGATCAGCTGAAAGGCCCGCTCCATGGCGTAGGCCTCCACATCCACCACCTTGGGCTGCAGCCCGCCGATCTCCAGGGCGTCGGCGCGCATTTCCACGTTCTCGGTGCGCGACGCCACCACCAGCACTTCCACCCGCTCCGGGTTGTCCTCCACCGGACCGACCACCTGGAAGTCCATGCGGACCTCGTCCAGCGGAAACGGAATATACTGATCGGCTTCCACCCGGAGCTGATTTTCCATGTCGTCCTCGCTCAGCGAGGCGTCCATTTCAATCACCTTGGTGATGGTCGCCGAGCCGGGCACGGCCACCGCGGACGTCTTGATCCCCGGACGGGCACGGCCCACCAGA
>Ga0098052_1000836_pt1 | contig 19474 bp, 21 predicted proteins | sample 15_taG_FD_81591 | JGI IMG/M metagenome (GOLD analysis project Ga0098052, IMG submission 81591) | Marine viral communities from the Subarctic Pacific Ocean - 15_ETSP_OMZ_AT15312 metaG | ecosystem: Environmental > Aquatic > Marine > Oceanic | place: Pacific Ocean | collected 2015-01-18
CATATCATCTAAGTCTGCATTAGCACTATTACTAATACTCATTTCAAGAGCTGATATTAATGGGCTATCTTGCAATTCTTCTATTTGTTTTAAAACCTTTGGTGGAACACCTCTTTGATAAGTTGAACCAGGATTACTTAAATCTCTAGGCTTATTAAAATCGTTAGGTGGTTTATTAAAATCACTCTGTTTTATTATTTTTTTCCAGTTCATTTTAAATCACTATCCTCTTTTTTTTCTGGATTCCTTTCCATATCAATACGGTGATCATTATCTTGTTTTTCTATAAACAATCGGTGTGATTGTTCTGATTCTTCTGCATCTCTTTTAAACTGTGCAATAGCAGGGATTTCATCAACATCGCTTGTTTGTTCTGATTCCCATATTCTTATAATAGTACTAAAACCTGGAGCTGCCACACCGCCTATAATAGCTATTAATGCAATAAATCCATCTAAGTTTGTTAATACTACATCTGGCTTAGTAATACCTGTATAAACAACAGCACCTGAAGCACATAACCATAAATATATAGCTGGCAATACAGTACGTTTAACCATTGTATCGTTAAATGATTGTTTTTTTCTCATTTTTATCATTCCCTATCATCTTTAATAGAAGGTTGTTTTCTATTATTTCCTGGCCTCATATCTGCAGGAGTATGTGCTGTTTCTTGAGGCACTCTTTGTGTTAAGCTTTGTTGGTTTATTACTTCTAATGTTTGTTTTAATTGATTAGTTAATTCTTCCATAGTGTGCATTATTGCCTTATAATCTGGATCCTTATCATTTAATCCTGCAATTCCCATTAATCCACTTAATTCACCCATTTGGCTATTAGGTTCTCCGGTTTGTTGCATAAAATTACCAAAACTTTTAGTTTCTTCATCACTTTTTTTACCATCTAAACCCCCAAAAAAGAATTCGCTAATTTTTCCTTTATAAGCTCCATCTAAATTACCTTCAGTCTTATGTACCCAACCTTTACCAGCAACATATTCTCCTTTACTAATAGATAAATCATTTGGCCCTGCTTTACTAGGAACTAATAAACCCCTAGCAGGTTGAATTACTAAATTACCTTCTTTTTCGGCTTTAGGTTTCTTTCTCTTTACATCTTCAGTATTATCTGGATCAACTGGACTACCAATTTGATTATTTACTATTGCATTTTTGAAATGCTTAATAGAAGTTAATGCCATTGTAGCTAAATCATTTAATTCTCTTTCAGCTGTTAATAAACTTGATGGTTCTCTTTCATCTTCTTTTGCCATTTTATTCACCTGTTATCTTTGCTGCTAAATTATTTAATTGATCCCAATCCATTTTATTAATCATATCACTATCGGGCATTCCTGATGTATTTTGATTAACTTTAGGAGAGGGCGTAATAGCCTGTACTAACCCTGCTTTCATAAGCAAATTATCTTTATTATAAACTGTATATTCAAGATTAGTTATTTGTTCTTTCATTTTCAATAATATTTCTAATATTTCTTTATTTATTTCATCTGTCATTCTTATTCCTCCTTTTCTTTGGAAGCTCCTAATTCTTCTAATTGCCGCCCAAGATTTCTTAATTTCGTATCCCTATTATGTCTTAAACTATCTGATATAACCTTTATTGTTTTTTCACCTATTTTTGGTTTGCTTTCTTCACCAAATATAATAGCATAAACTTGTTTGTCACTTAAATTATCTGAAATAACATCCCCAAATTCCTTTACATTTTCTATAATTTGATCCTTAAATCTATCAATCTCTCTAACATTAGCTCTTTCAATTGCGTTATCTAAATCAACAACAACATCTCTTTGTTTTTCTTCAATAACATATTGGTCTTTATCATCATCTTTTTTTCTTCTTAATAAAGAACTAATACCTCTTAAAGGAAAAGCCTCAGTATGAGCTTCTAATAAATATGAATATAATTCTTTATCTCCTATCTTTTGAGATAAATTTTCTTTAATTTCCTTTTCTGTTTCTTTAATTAATTCTTCATCAAAATTAACTTTACCTGCTAAAGATTCTCCTTTCATGATTCTAGCTAAAACAGGAAATAATTTTTTAGCTTCAACATCTCTAGTCATATATGTTTTATACCTTCTAGTAAATTTAGGTAAAATTCTATTATCTGTAATAAAAGTATTATCATTGATAACACTTATTAATTCAGGTAATACCTTTTCATTAAAATCTAATAAGTCTTGTACTTCAAAAGGTAATTTTTCTATAGGTTTCTTTTTTGTTTTCTGCTGCAACCTTTCTTTTCTTTTAGCACTTCCTCTTCTTAATTTTGGATCTAAATTCAAATCAATCAAATCACCTGACACAACTCGTGGTTCTATTAAATCTATATATACGTCTAACATATGTAAAAATTCTTCAATACCAGCATTAGGTTGAATAATCTTAAAGGCAGCATACATTTTACCTCCAGCTCTATCATTATTAAAAGAATCAATTGGCCCAGTAGGTATATTAGGTATTTCTTCTTCTTGTAATAAGTCTGTAATAAAATTTGAATTTGGGTTTGGTTCCACATCTCTTAATATAGATTTATTAAATAATTCTGCCATATCGTTTTTATGAATTAATATTCCGTTACCAAAATTCTTTCCTAAATCTCCTAGATCTGAATGCTTAATTAAATAATGATTAGGAGTAGGGGCTACTACAGTATTATTTGCTAATGAACGGCCAACTAATGCATATCTCCCATGTCTAGTATCTATTGGTGGTGGATCTCTTCTTTCTCTTCTTTCTCTTTTTGGTACTGCGTATCCTAACTCTCTTAAACGAGCATCTTCTTTCTCGTCTTTTAGAATAGATTTCCAGTTCATATTACTTTCTCCTCATTTCCGCTATTATTTCTCTCGCTCTTTCTACACTTCTAGTAGTTTTAATTTCTTCATATAAACCACCAAGACCTGCAAGATAAATATCACCGTGATACATTCTTATCTCTTCTGCCTCACCAACAAGATCATTTAATTCTCTTTTTTCAGCAGGGGTTAAAGGGTCAACATCTTCTTTATCACCATATCTCTTTGCATCTTGAATTGCCTCTTCTGTGCTAATTTTTAATATTTTTTTCCAACTCATTTTAAATCACCTTATTTATCTTCTTTTGGTCTTAGACCTTTCGCTCTTAATTTAGTAAGCATAATACCACCAAGCTCTCTTTGTTTACCCACTTCAATATTTCCTTGAATTGCTAATTCAGCTATTTCTAAGAATAAATCTCCATAATGGCCTCTTGTAGTAGTCATGCCATGTAGTTTAAGACTTAGATCTTTAATTTTTTGAGTAGGCTTAATAGAATCCCCTACATCTGTTTCTTCATGTCCTACTAAAGACTCTTTTTCATCTCTTGAAATTTCATTTCTAAATTTTTTAATCCTATCAGAATCTTTTTTATAATCTGGTGTCCAAGTCATAATTAGACCTCCTTCCATTTATTAGGTATTTTTGGCCCACCTACAATAACACCTGGAATTTTTGTATCATTAGATAATGTTTTATCCTGTGGTGGTTCTGGTAATCCAGGTGCCATATTTTTAGTAACCTTTTCTTTCTTTGGGTTATCTAATTTTCTCTCTATCTGTTTGATAGTCGCTTTTGTTTCTTTTAATTTATTTCTAATTTCTTCTGTCATGTTTATTCTCTCCTTAAACGCTTTACCCAATTTGGATCATGTTCTTCATCATCCTGTCTAAAATCTAATTCTTTTTCTAGTTCTGTAATAATATTTTTATAGTATGATTTTAAATCTATACCTGGTATTCTTTGTTTTGTTTTTATAGATATTTGAGGAGCTCTTTTCCAAGATTGTTTGGCGGATTCTAATTTATCTAAAATTTCCTTTTCTTCTAAATCTTGATATAGTCTTTTAGGTTCTATTCTTTTTTTATGCCTATTTTCTCTTTTAGAATAATTAGGATCAAGTATAGGATCTCCTCTTACTTTATCTCCAGGATCTTCATATTCACCCATTTTAATCACCCGCTAATATGTCGCTTTCACATATAGGACAACCTGTTCCTGTGTATTCATGACCACATTCTTCACATTTTTCCCATTTTAATTTTAATAAATTAAACCAAGTCATAATTAACCTACCTTCCTTTCAGTTCTTCTATCTACATTATTATTTGCAGCCGCTGCGGGTAATCCTGTTTGCCTTTTAGGTGGCCCTACAGACATTTTAGCTGTTGGGGCACCACCACCACTTGAAGCACCCTCACCTGCCATCATTTGACCCATTTGACTAGCATCAACATTAGTACCAGCATAAGGGTCACTTTCTATTTTTTGATCTTTATCTAATTTTGGTTGTGATTCTTCAACATATGCTTTCTTATAAATAAAGTTTCCATCTTCATCCATATCCACATCAAAACCTAAATTTTTAATTTGACCAGCAAGATTAACTTCAAGTTCTCTTCTTCTTAGTTGAGCCAATTCATCTTCTTCTTCTGAACGCGGTAATTGTAATTCCCAATCAGTAATGCCAAATTGTTTTGTAAGATAAGGGAACATGTATTTATTATAAACATTCTGAGCCATTTCAACAGCCCTATTAGTAACAAGGATTTGCATACCTTCATTATTTAATCCCCCGCTTGTTGAGGTATCACTCATAAATATCTTGCTTACACCAAAAAATGCAGAAATTCTATCTCTAAGATCATCTTTAACTGCAATATAGTCCATTTCTTTTAAAGTGTTCATAAAAGGAACCCACTCAACAGAACCACGATTATTTCCTTCTGTTTCAATACCCATTATCGGTATATAGTGTGGATCTTTTTCTAATTTTTCTTTTACCCCTTTCCAGTATCTAACAAGAGATTCCATGTTATTTGTTTGTACTGCTAATACTCCTCTTGGTGTACGGCTTTTACTATAACTTGTATTAATATAATTTTCCATAGCAATAAGGGTTGTTATATTATTCCATAGTGTAAGAATAGGAGGGCTACCATATAATCGTGAAGGGCTATATTTACTAAAATGTACTACCTCTCCTTCAATATAATATTGATCGACTCCATGTACTTTATTAATATAATGTATTGGTTGAGCTTTACCTCCACATTGATCACATCTTTCTTCAGATTCATCTGTTATAAAATCTCTACATGAAATACAGGTAAATCTAGTTTGTCCTCTTTCACCGAATTCATCTGTTTCTATAAACATTGTTATAGGATCTCCTCTAATGATTTCTTTTACTTTCCACATTACAGTTTCGCCATCACCGTCAATATAATACTCTTTAATAAATATTAAATAAGCATCATCAACTACATTTAAATCATCTTCTAATTCCTTTAACACGTCTATAAATAACTGTAGGCCAGAATTAACAGAACCCTCAAAGAAATCTTGTGCATATAATTTTTGTCTTTTATCAGGTTTTCTTAAATTAGAACTACCGCAAAAACAAGTATCAATTTCCTTTTGATATTCTTCACCACAATCAATACACTTTACAGAAAACTTTTTTGACCAAATATATCCTCTTCTAAATATTTCATTTTTTAATTGAACTAAACAAGTTCTAGTAATTGTAGAAAGTTTGGCTATTTGAAATAACATTGGGCCAGCTAAATATTGAGGATGAGAAGCTTCTTGAATACCCAAATTATATATATCTTTATCTAAAGGTAAAGGCGTCTTACGCTTTAATAAACCTCTAAACATATCTCTTACTCCCATATTATTCATCTCCTTTTTATTATTGAATCCATTTCATCCATTAAACCTAGTTTACAATTTTTTCTATACTTAGTAATATCATCTAAAGTAATATTATATTTATCTAATTCTTTTGAAGAAGCTGCATCTTTCCAATTTTCATATTTTATGAGTTTAAATATTTCTTGTATTCTTGGTTTAGCCCAATCTTCTTTCTTAAAATTTCTTTTAATTCTAATACATTCCATAACAAGGTCGGCCTGTGGCCCCTTCATTTTTAGGTGGAGTGCCGACTTAGATAAAAGTTCCTCTATATCATTCATGCTGTAAAAATTTAATCTATTGGTTGTTCTATTAGTTTCATTATATCCTGGTTGATCAAGATGTAGCTTACCAACTTTTAGTTCTTTATGCAATTCTTTAACAAAAGCTTTTCCTCTATCACCTGTGGCAACAATACCTAACCTTGGAGATCCCTTACTATCCATAGTAATAAAACCATCTGAATCTAATACTCCAGCTACATATGAATAAATATCCTTTTTAATTTCATCAGAAAATAAGTAATATTTTCTATCAACAATAGTAGCTCCCTTGGATCTTAACATTTTTGAAATCATTTGTGTTGATGTCTGCCTTTTTATTTTACTAGATAATAAATTATGTATATCCTTAACATCTTTACCTGGATATTCACAAACTGTTTTGATAACCTCTTCTTTAATTATTTCCTTTTTATCCTTTCTTAAAGATTGGTGAGCTACATTTTTTACTATGTTATTAAAATCTTTTTTATGACCTTTCATCATTAAAGACAAATCTGAATATTTCCTACCATAATCTATAGATTTTCTATTAAGATTACATTCCCAATATTCACATAACGAATCTATAAGTTTAGCTCTTGTATGCTCATCTTTAATATTGTCAATTTTCTCTAGTTTTCTTTCTGTTAGACTCATATCTTTTAATGGTTTTTGATAAGATTTTAACCAATAAATACTATCTATAGATTTTTGGATATGTTCTTGATAGCCAGAAATAAGGTGGTCTATTGTTTTAGATATTTTTAATCTTTGCTTACCTTTAAACTTACGCCTCATATAGCGTAAATCTTTAATAATTTCTGGTAAAGTTTGTTCTCCTATTAAAGGGGAATCTGGGAATACAGGCATGGCTTTTTTAGCATCCGTTAAACTCATTTTAAATTCAGTTGATATATTTTTAATCATATCATAATCACTTCCTAATGGTTGATCAAATATCCATGCTGCTAATTTTTCTTCATTAGGTTTGAGTACTTCTATGATTTCATCTCTAGCTTCATTAGTTTCCTCAGATTCTTGATCTTCTACTTCTTTTTGATTTTTAAAATTATTCACCGCTGCTTCTAGAGCTGCTTTTGCATCTTCTGCTTTTCTAAAAATTGATTCCAGTAAAAGCACCCCCTATTCTTGGTAAATTTGTTGTTGGAGTATTTAATAACCCTAAATCTTCAATATCAATAAAAGCGTCTGAGAATGTTTTAGTCGCGTAGTTTGCTAATGCTAATGCTATCACTATATCATCGTGCGCTCCTACGCCTTCAATCTTTCCATTAAAAGAAATACCAAAGGTGGACAATTCATCAATAATGGTGTTAGTAACTCTTCTAGATTCTTCATTTCCTCTAGGAAATTTAATCTTATGATTTTCAATATTCATTTGTAAATTTAAAATAATTTCTTCTTTCTTTTTTCTAGACATGGTAAACTCCTTAACCGGATAATCTGTAATATCTTTTAATTCCATAGCAAAAGACTTTGCAAAAGTATTTGTTTCTATCATAACAATTTCAGGATCAAACTTTCTACATAACCCTATCATCATATTTATATGAGAACGAAAATCTAAATCTTTTTCTCTAACCATATGTACTATTCTTTTATTCATTTGTTCATCTATTTCAAGTACCATCATTACAGTATAATCACCATCAATAGATAAACTAGGATCATAACCAATATAATATCTATATTCACCCTCTCTTCTCCCATGTCTTAATATTGATTCATCATCATAACAATTTTTAATATGTTCTGGATCAAACAACATTGTGCCCGTACTAATAGGCACACATAAATACTCTCTCGTAAATTTCAAAGAACCAATTTCTTGCTTACGTTTATTTAAAGCAGCTTTAGGCCATCTTTCGGGCCACAAGGGTTCATTGGATTGATCTAAGGCCGCATAAGTATTAAGAGTGTAGGCTTCATTCTCAGCCAATTGTGAAAATATATCTGTATAAGTGAATGGAGTACCTATCATTCGCAAGGAAGCTGTATGGTGCAGGGTTGGTATCATATCACCCCAAAACCAATCTGTAACACGCTGTATAGCCGCTACTGAGAAGTCTTTGAGAGGGTCGTCAATTACGATTTCTTGAGGATGCAAACCCCTAATTTGAGAACCTATTGAACGCTCTTTTATATTATTTCCATTAGTCAAGTGCATATCACCCACTGCCCATCCACCTGTAGGTTTAAAGCGTTTTAGACAAGGAATATCATTAAAATATCTATCTATCTCTTTCATGTGTACCATCGTTTGTTTATGATTAGAAGAGATATAAACAATTTGATAAGGGGGTTCTTGAAAACATAATTGATAAACACACCAAGCATGAAAAAAGACTGATTTACCATGATCTCTTGAGCATATAATAACTGTGCGTTTTGTATTATATACAAAATCTAGCCATTCTTTATGGAACCATGCTAACTGATAACCCAAGACCTTTTCAAAGAAATATGGAAAATTATCTTTGGACATTTTTAAGTCCATTTCTTGTATTATATTTGTAGTCATATATTCACCCTTATTATTGTATTAAATATTCTATCAAACGAAGCATTTTTAGTATCATCTTCTTCAGGTTTTAATACAGGCTTAATAAAATAAGCATCTTTCTTTTTATATTCAGCGACTACATCATCTGGTATATCTGGATGATCTTTAATATTAGGATCATAGCGCCCCGCACCTGCTACCTTAGCTGACCATTTTTCCACTGGAATATTTTTAACATTTATACCCACAATAGAAGGTTTATTTATTACTTCTAATGCATCTGCTCTTGCTCTTAATAATAATGTAGTTAAACCACTTGGTTGATAATTTGGCGCTACATGTGTGCCTAAAGCAGTAGTATAAGTTTCATGTTCACCCCAGCCTACTTTAGCAATATAACCCCCATTATCCTTTCTAACATATACTATATAATCACCGTCTATTTTACCAGCTTCACTAATATTTTCTCTTATAGATCTTAGTCTATATTTATTTTTTAATCCTGCTTGTTCATTTAATTCTGGATTACTAAAAGTATTATCATATATTTTATTTAGACCTTCTTCATTTGTTTTACGTACTTCATACTCAATTTTTTCTTTAGTGTTAGGGTGTATAAAGTGTGCCATAATAATCACTGCCATTCTACTCTAAATTCATAACTAAATATTAAACCTGTTAATTCTTCTTGTCTATAAGGATATTCTTCAAATAATATAATCATTCTATTAATAAATCTTAATATGTCTTTATCTGTTTTCATTCGATTAATTATTGCTATTATTTCTTTAGAAGTTTGCATTACATTTTTACTTGCTTCTGTAACCACGTTTTCTATTGGCCATAATTGAAAATCTAACAAATCCTCTTGAGCATATTTTCTTACTAATATAACCAAATCCTCTTTTAATATATCTATTGGTAATTCTTCTTTATTCATCTAAATAACCCCTTAATCTTATAAATTATTTCCTCTGAAAGGCCCATGCTTTTAGCAATTTTATCATAAGATTCTTGTTTAGTTAAAACTTCTTCTATTTCTTTTACTAATATACTTAAATCATCTTTATCTTTAATTTTCTTAATTACATAATCAACATCTTCAAAATCATCTATTTCTAAATATCCTTTGTGAATTTCCATTTCATTTAATTCACGCAAGGTATCGTAAACATTTAACATAGATTTTTGTATTTCTCTTACTATGTCTTTTACTTCTGATCTATTTAATTCATTTTTAAGTACTTTAACAGCTTTTATAATATGATTATTTTCTGATTCAGCTTTCGCAATCAATGATTCATAAACAGGATTAACTAATAAACTATATAGATTTTCTATATCAAAATCACTCTGTTCATATCGTTGCTTATAATAACTTAATTTATGACCTTCCCATGTTTCATTTTCTAAGTTTTCAGGATTTAAATCTGCTTCTGCATAATCGTATAATATGGCACCAAATAATATTTCATATTTATCTATTATTTCTCTTAATATTGAATCCCCATCAAAATTAGTTTCTTTAGATAAACCACCATATAATTTTAATAAACCTTCTAAAGCACTTGAAGCCTTTTCAGCAAATAACTCACTATAATCTAATTCAGTTCCCTTTCTTAACTCTTTAAAAAATCTTGTTATTTTATTAACATCTCTAGCATGTAAGGTTACAACTTCATCTTTTAATAAACTCTTTATTAATAAATTATTGTAACTCTTATCTAATTGAACTCTAACTTTGTTATATGATGATGATAAAGCAAATTCTGGTAAATCATCTAAAGCTACTTGATTACTACCCAATGGTGCAAAATAATAATCTTGCAACGCTACTAATACATTAGGTATAGCTTTAATTAATTTTACATTAACTTCACCTATTTGAGAAGGTTTTTCAATAAAAGTGGGTGAGGTAAAAGCAACAGTACCTGGTGCTTGTCTTTGTCCACCTTTAGGTCTAGCTAAAGGAAGCCTAGTTGTTTTACTCGAAATTTCTAACATTTGGTACATAGTATCCATAAATTTAATTGTTTCTTTATTAAGAAAATCTACTGCTGATTTATATTTTAATCCCTTAATTTGTATATTAGATGCGTTATCTCCAATATCAACATATTGTACCCCTATCTCTTTTTTATTAGCTGTATGTAATGCTATTTCAATTGCTCTAACATTAGAAGGATCATCAATAAGATGCATGTAAAAGGGCGGTTGATTTGCTATTTGATCAGCAACCTTATATAATTTCATAAATCTATTAATATGTTTTAGATGTAATTTTTGGATTTCTTCTCTATCTCCATAATCATATAAATTTACAATTTCAGTGACCGCTTTTTCAATAATATTTTCATCTATTCTTATAAGTTTAGAATGTTTTGCTAATAATATTGCAAAATAGGGATCTACTTCATCAAATGATTCCAATTCTGATAATCTAGATTCAGCTAAACTTTGGCTTAATGCTTCTTCTGATTCATAAGTCTGTGAGTCGGGAATTGATGCTAATTCTTGAGGTAGTTCTTTTTCTTCTCCTTCTTCTTTAGTACTTTCTTCTAAATGTATATTAGAAGTAGTCCTTTTTGAATAAGGTTTTAATTTTGTTGGTATATTAGATTCACCAGAAAATTCTAAATAAGAAGTAATTAAGTACTTTACTTTATCTTCCTCTGTATTAGCAGGTGATTTAATAATAGGCATATTTATAATATAATTAGGAATAATAACTTTATTAGCTTTTAAAGTTTCATTAATTTCTTCAATTTGTTCTCTTATTTCTTGAGGAACTTCTGAACTACCTCCTTGTCCTAAAGTTAACGTCCCTCCACTTAATCTATCCATTGTAAATGTTGATAACCATGCTTGTTCCATGCTAGAAAAAGCGTCAATTAATTGTTTATATTTTTTATCAACACCTTTCCAATATTCATAGAATTGTTCTCTTGTAGGCCCTTCTATTAATTCAATATCAGATATATCACCAAATAATTTAGATATATTTTGTATATTGACCTTAGATGAGCTTCTAGTTGCAGTTATATCTAATTCATTTAATATATTTAACAACATGTCAATATTATTTATATCCATTTCATTAAAGGGTTTATCCTGTTCACCTGTTGATATAGCTGGTGTATTTTCTTTAGACTCTTCTAAAAAAGTTATAGTTTGTTCTAATGTTTCTGGCTTTAATATAGCAGCAACGGGCCTAATATCACTTCTTTTTAAACTATGTATATGTTTTGATCTAGCATCAGTATCATTTCTAGTAGGATAATTAGGTATATCAAAACGTGACATTAAGGTAGAACGCGGATCATAAAACTCTTGTCTAGTAATTCTATTTTCTTGAGCATTTCTAATATATCTATATAGTGCTCTAGAATCTATGTCGATGTCTAATTCTTCAATTAATTCATTAATATCTTCTTTAGTTATAAGAGTCAATTCATTTATTTCTTCCTCTATTTGTTCTTGAATTTCAGGAGATAAATTCTCTATATTAAATTGTTTTAATATTATCATTCTTCTTCCTCCCCCATTGGTACTAAGTAACCATGTGCTATTAATGCCCCTCTAACTGTTGTTCTTTTTGCTTTAGGGTTGCCCTTTTTAGTTTTACCTAAACTAGTTAATTTTACTTTGATTCCACCAGTTGAACCAGCTCCCTCATTAGAAGTATTGGCTGCCACAGTATTTAACATTTCCCTAACAATATCCTGCAAAGACGCCCTAATGCCTTGTGTAGCATTACTAATATCATCTTCTATTGATTTTATATTTGATTCAAGTGAAGGTAATACCCCTGCTAAATTTTCCTTTTCATTAGTATCTAATTTTAATAATAAATTAACCCTTCTTTTTAAAGCCCTTCCTGCTACACCTTTTTCTATATTTTTTGGGAAATCTTCTATAATAGCTTTAGACAAATTAGTTCTTCTTGTCTTACTTTTATTTAATATTTTTTCATGGATGGTTAACCATGTTGCAAATGCTTTAGGGAAAGCATCAGGGTCAGTAGTATTAAATTGACTAACATCAGCAATATAATCTTCAGTTCCGTCGGGTTCAAAGAAATCAGACATATGTCTACGATACTCTTCTTTAGAACGAGTATTTGCGAAGGTAATTAACATTTCTTGAGCTAAGTTTTTTACTAAATCATTTTCAATATTATTAATAAAATCACTAGTATCTAATTCTATATTAGAAACACTTAAAGACTCTACTAGTGATTCATCTATTGACAAACCTTCTTCTTCTAGCGCACTAGTTAATTCTTCAGATGAAACCTTTTTACCCTTAAATCTTTCAAATAATTTACTATAAGTAGTTACCCAATCTCTATAATCTTCTGATTTATCTGAATCTGCTGATTTCATTCCTTCTGTAGCAGCTTTATGTCTTTTAACAGTTTCATCTTTAATTAACTGTTGTAAATTAAGCAGTCTATTAGAATCCTTAATACTAAGTTCTTTGGTTTCACCATATTCATTTTTTAATTCTTCAAGTCTATTAGAATCACTTTCATTTAAATTATTTTTACTGCTTAATTTATTATATTCTAAAATATTTCGTTCCTTATTTTTTAAATTTGAAATTTCCTTTTGACTATTGGTATATTTTTCTTGAGTTATTAACTCTTGACCCCAAATGCTAGGATTAGATCGTGATGAAGTGTGTTGTATAATTTTATTTTGAGCCCATGCCCTTTTAGGTTGAGAACCTTTCATAGTTCCTGTTCCTCTTAAATTCATTGTAAATTGTCTAATTTTTAAACTTGTATTTCTTGGCTCTTTGTATAATAACATTAAATATTCTAAAGCACGAGGTTTATCTTTCCATAAAAATAGTGGATTATCTTGAGTCATTAATGTTTTATCTTTAATCAAGTATTTTAAAATAGATCTTAATACTTCAACTTCTCTAAAAGTCATTAAAGCTTCTTCTGCTGAATCACTAATTTTATATGGCACATTCTGTGAAGTAATAGTTTCAGATGCCCAATCTGGAACAGTCTTATCTTCTGTTAGATTTAAAACGGTTCTAATTCTATTTACTACTCTTTGTTCTGCACTTCTTTTTATAGTGTTAAAGGCTTCTTGTTCTGCTTCATTATTCCTATTCTCAATAAGTTCTATTATTTTATTTGGTCTTAACCATTTTCTTTGAAAAGAGTTTGTTTCTAAAGTATCATGTTGAGGGCTTACTTTCTTTGAAGAGCTTACACCAAAATCAGTAATAAAGACAAACTTTCTAGCATCTGTTTCAGATTTACTAGAAATAAAATCTTGATACATTTTATTTAAAACAGACACTACATATTCTTTTTCAGATTGATTATTTTTAGGAGCTATTATATCATTAAAGGGTTGTAATTTTTTAAGATTAGGTAGCCTGTCATAAAATTTATTATAAATTTTACGGGCCCTTTTAATTCTTTTTTCCACTTCATCTATATCATCAAGACGACCAATTAGACTTGATAAAAATCCATGTTTTGATTCACCAGATTCTTTATAGTTTTCTATTGCAGTTTCTATACCATTTAACATTAGATCTAACGTTTGTAAACTAGCTTTTGCTGAATTAGTTAATTTACCATTTTCCAATATATCGCTAAATTGTTCTATTGGTATATCATATCTATCTAATTCATTATTTTCAATAATATCTTGCCAATCTACTTTACTAGGGAAAGTAATTTGTTTTAAGATTGTCCACCATGTCATATTATCACCTATTGTAATTCTTCTTCTATTTCACTTCTAATGTTTTCCCAAACATCAGGATATTTATCTAATAAAACTCTTTGTATAATTTCAACTTGTTTTACAATAATAGTTTCTTCTCTTCTATGAATTAATTTGCCTTTAAATTCTAATAAATATTTAAGAGATTCTCTAACTTCTTTTGCGAGTTTTGCTAACGCATCTATTTGTTTAAAAGATAAATCAGTCTCATGTAAAAGTTCATCTATTTTATTTCTTATTAATTCTACATTATCTGTTAGTACTCCAATTTCATCCACTTCTCTTTGAGCAATTAATAGTGCTGCTGATTTTTGTACTGCAGGTTTTAAATGATTATGAACATGATTTTGAATCCCTTTAATTGACATACCTAAATGCTCAGATAAATCAGAAGTTTTAATATCCCCATTTCTAAGTTTTATTTCATATTCCTCTCTATGGGGAGTGGTGCATAAATTGCATTGAGTATTTGGTTGGCTATGATGGCCTGGAGCATGATGATCTAAATGCTTTTTTACTGTATTTGGTTTCCAACCTTGCTCTTTTTCTAAATCAAGAGCATTAGTTTTACCGCTTGATAATATTTCTTCAAATTCTTCGCAATTTTCATGTTGGCAGAATTCACATCTTATTCTTACAATTCTATTCATTTAATTTCCCCTCCTTTTTAGTCCAAGTAGGGTAAGGGACAGCGTGGATGTAGCCGGTTTCTTTATTAATGTGATATTCTTTTCCTGAAGATTCTAATGTACCTGTAAAATTTTCTTTTCTATTGAGTACTCCTGCAATATGATGACCCATATCTCTTTTTCCTAAGTAAGCAACTCTTATGGGATTCATTTCTTCCTTTGCATATTTTATAACTAATTCTCTAATAGAATCATGGTGTTTTTCACCACCCTTTAATTGAGTTAATTGAGTATCCATTTCTAAAGAATCCATATATTCTCTTGTAGCCTTTCTTACTAAATTCTGAGGTATTTTTTGTCTTGCTTTTTTAATTATTGTCATTTGTTCTGCTATTTTATTTAATTGATCAGCCATTTTAATTAACACCCCTTCTCCATATTCTAATTCAGCAGGAGCTCCTTCTCCTCTAGGTCTAGTAACTTTTGATAAATCTAATCCTGGAATATTTTTCATTAAACTTCTAAGAGCACCAGCACTTTGAGGAAATTTTAATTTTATAGTAAATGTTCCATCAGTTCCTAGAATTTTATTAAAACCATTAACAAACATCAAGTAATCTCTTTCATTAGATCCTGTAATTTCAAAAACTTGTTCTTCAACTTTTTCTCGTAGTCTTGATAATATAATCTTTTTAGATTTACTTTTACCTCCTGGATATATATAAGGTTCATTAACTACCTCTTTTGCAAATTGAGCTATAGTATTTATTTGATGTAAACCACCCTTAGAACCAGTATGAGTATCAGATATAAATAATAATAAAGGTTCTCCTTCTGGTAATTCTTTAGGTGCATCTCTAGCATCTTTTGCTATTTCTAATAATGATATAACAGCTTGATACATAGGAGGGTTCGCTTTATTTTGAGACTTATTACCCCATTCTGTTTCCGCCTCTGGTATTATAATATTAGTATCAATTAATCCTTGTTGTTTTTTCCATTTCATATATTGGACAAATGCTGGTGTTCTATAATGACCATACCAAGGAGTAGTTCTTTTGACAATAGGTTCACCATCTTCATTTTTGGGCTCTTTAAATTTAGTAACAACATTACTAAATCTAATATTTTGTGGATTAAGATGAGGTTTATTTAATATGATTTCCATATTAGTAATAACCTTATCTAATTTATTAATATCATTTTCAAGTACTACTTCTGAATTTACTAGCTTATCAACTTCTAACATTAAATTACCAAAACCATATTCTATACTTTCGGGAGGACTTCTTGCGTGTCTAGCTCTTCCATGTTCTTTAATTTGACCTACAACAGTTTTAGGTCTTGTTTCAAAACCAATAATGCCCCACCTTTCTCCTTGGTTCCATTCATTATACCATGCTTTATATTCGTTTTGAAATTCTTTTTGATCCCAAACAGTATTAATGTTAGAAACATTTTCAATTCTGCTCCTTGATTTTCTTCCCATTATGAATCACCTAACCCTTCACCTAAATTAAGTGTCTCAATATTATTTCTATATATTTGATAAATAATACTGTATAACCACTTACTAGCATTATCAACATAATGACTACGAAACCTAGGTTCTGTTAAATCCCTACCATCTACTAATTGCCTACTACATAGAAGAGAAATTGTTACGTCGGAAGCGTACAATCTCCTAGAATACGATGGAATTATTATTTTAATATTTCTTACTTCTGCTCCTGTTTTTGAATTAGCTAAATGCAAAGTAATCACCGATCCTTTTTCTGTATCTGGATTAATTTCTATTCTACGACGAACAGGAGAATCTTTTTTCTGATGGGGTGGTTTATTCTTCTGTTCTTTTTGGTATAGTTGTTTTGCTCCAGGCATATTCGGATACAACTTTAAAAATTCTTTAAGACTATCAGAATTTCTTAAATCAGATTTAAATTGCTTTTCAAACTCCACTTCTATTTTAAGTTCATCAATCAACTGTTGCCACAATTCAGGATCTTCTTCTTTTACACTACGAGCATTCTTACGTTTTCTTTCACGAGAGAATTCACTTGTATTTATCTTGCGCGTTAATAAATTTTGTAAATGTTCAGGTTTATCTGTATCTATAATATTTCCCGTTAGATTATCTCCAGACACATTATTTTCTATAGTATAATGAATTATTAAATTATCTAAAGTTTGACCACTATCTCGCGTTGCTCCATCCCCATTAAATGTTTCAACTATATTTTTTATATTTCTTATAATATCTCTATTATAACTCCCAACAAAAGTTTTTTTATGAATTCTAACATTTTGAGAAGCATCAATAACAGTTCTTTCCCATTTAGCTTTATCAATATCATCTTGATAAAGTTTTATAATATTAAATAAATCCATTATTAATCCCTCCGAGGCACACCCTTTGTTTCAACACCTAAAGTATTTATATTTGTAAAATCAATTTTACTAAACACATTACTAAACTCACCTTCAACATATTTTATATGTAACTTATTTTCATAATTAAATAGAGCCGTTGATAATATTTCAACTACTTCATCTGAAGGGAAATGTTCAGGCATAGTATTACGTATTGATACGTGTAAATGAGGCAACGATATTGTTCGACCCCTTTCTAATTGATTTTTTATGAGTTTTTTAGTAAGATTTTCTTTTTCTGAGAAATTTTCGTGAGCCATTTTAGGGTTTATATATTTATCTAATACTATTTGACCAGATTTTCTTGTTTCATCAGTCATGGTTCTCCTATTATGAAGCGTCCCGAGATCCAGCGCGCCTTTAGATAATAAATAGTGCTTTTTTAGTGAAATTTTAATCGGCATATTTGAATCAATTATTTTAGTAAATTGATTATGTTTTGACCTTTCTATTTGAAAGTTGTTATCATCTAATAATTTTATAAATCGACCACTGACCAAAGTATTCCCTTCATCTACTTCAATTGGTTGTAAATTACCATCTTTACCATATTTCCATTTAGGGGAATCTCCGAGTTGGTGAGGCCGAGATTGCTCATTTTTATGTACTCTAACCTTCTCTAAAAATTGTCTTATTGCTCTCATTTCATTAGAATTTAAAGTAAATGTCATAGTATCATGTTCTTGACCTTCTTTTATACGATGAAATACATTAACAGGTACAGGTTCTAACATCATTTTTATTACATCTAAGTTTGGATCTTCCATCTCCATCATCGGTTTATTTTCAGATGATGAGATAATCTCCCTTAAACCTCTCATAAATGCATCAGTCGATGCTTGGGAAGTTTGGTAGGATCTACTGCCTCCAGGTGGTCTAAATCTAACAGTAGTGGTTTCTATTGTTCCCCCTTTATGAGGAGCAGCCATTTTATTAAGTTCATTCATAAATTCAATTTGTAAAGTAGTAACCATATCATCATATTTTTTTAACCACTTTTCTAGTGCCTTAGTATCATCATCTACTTTAGGAAAAGTATGAAGGTTATCTACTAAAGTAATTAAACTTTTTTCATAGTAAGAATCTAAAGGTACATTTCCTCTATACTCTTCTAAATTTTTTTTCATCAGAAGTAAGTGAGCTTTAAACCATTTTTCAAATTGACGAGGAGTTTCAAAATAATCTTCTATATTATCATAGTCTACCCTCCTGCCTAATGTGTCTGAATCCGTTGCGTTATAATCAGGATATTGACTAGCTGGATTTCTAACTGCTCTTTCTATATTAATACCAAGATTTTCTGCCCAATCTTTAACATCTTCCCAATATTCTATAACACTCATTAAATCACCCATGCATTATATCTTGCTCTGATTCTATTTGTTCTCTTGCAAAACCTGCTAAATTAGACATCATATCTTCAAGCACGTTCCCTAATCCTTCAAAAGCTACTATATATTCATCAATTATATCTTTTGGTAGTTCAGAATTTTTTAAAAAGTCAACCATTTCTTCAGAATCATTTTTTGCTGCTTCTAATTTTAACATTAATTCTTCAATACCCTGAAGATAAGGAAATTTAATAATTTTATCATATAAATTTTCCATCTTACATATTAAATTTATATCTGTGCTATTATCTATTTCTTCATCTAATGTTTTTAACATTAAATCTTTAACTTGTGGATCTTCTATATCTAATTTATTAATAAAATCAGTTTTATCTACATATTTAAATCTATGAGATAAATCCCAAAAGCTTCTTATTATTTCCTTCATTATTATCGCCCCATTAATGCGCCTACATCAAATTGATCTACGCCTTCCCCATTTTTCTTAAACATATAATTATTTTCTTCAAGATAATCAAGTGCTCTTTTATTTGATTCTTCATTAGTTGGATCCCAAAATCCAAATTTATCTTCTAATACTTTTAATGTGTGTTCTAAAGGATAAATGTGAGGTGCTGGGCGCCTCATTGCCTGTCCAACCTTACGGTCTATTTGGGCCATCACCCTTGCATTATCTTTAGTTATATATTGAAAATTCATTAATGTAGCAACTTTGTCACCTCTTGGTATTTTATCGGGATTATAAATACACTCGGTACTATTCCGACCTTTTCCTA
>Ga0098052_1000845_pt1 | contig 19333 bp, 17 predicted proteins | sample 15_taG_FD_81591 | JGI IMG/M metagenome (GOLD analysis project Ga0098052, IMG submission 81591) | Marine viral communities from the Subarctic Pacific Ocean - 15_ETSP_OMZ_AT15312 metaG | ecosystem: Environmental > Aquatic > Marine > Oceanic | place: Pacific Ocean | collected 2015-01-18
AAAACAACCTTATCATCTCCTTTAACGGAATGTCTTAGACTGTTTATATTACTCTCAACAACCAATTCCATTATCTCCTCGGTTACATCTTCAAATGGTATAATTATATATGTTCTCATTTTAGTCTAAGTATTTTAAAAAGTTAATAACACAGCTTCCAGCTTCAAGAGTTCCGCCATCTTGGTTTACCCTTTTAAAGTAATTATTATACCCAAGTGGATCTCCAGTTAGTCTACGAAAAAGGATAACCCTAAGAGGGATGCCCTTATTTAAAAAAGTATGGTTTCTTACTTCCCTTATCATTTTAACCAGTATATATATTCTCTATTGAGAACTTTGTAACCATCCCAACTATATCATTGGTCTGATGCCACTCAAACATCACTTGTCCTGCCTGTTCTGATTCGGCATAAAATTTAGTTACAGTAGGGTAACCACCAGAATCTACAGATGTTACCTCAAAACTTTGAAATGGTCTTGGGTAGTAATTACCATCATATGTTGTTCCTATGCTCATTTTTTTAACGTGTTAGTGATAAAATAAATTCTTGTACTTTTCCTCTTGCCATCTCAGCAAGATTTGCCTGCCCTAATATTTGCAATACCTCTGCCGCACAATACCAGACAAAGGGTATTGCTAAGTTATCTTGGATGCTTGTGGCTGATACTACAGGTATATACCAGGCTGTTTCTATTGCCTGTGGTATTGTCCCATCGGAACATGAGTAATAATAAATATACTTAATAGCACCTGGAGCAGGATCAGTTTTAGTTACAACCACAGGTTTTGATATACCTCCTCTGGTGACCAAATTGTGTTGTAGCTTATATTTTGGATCTACAGGTGTTATAAAGTCTACGCATTCTCTCTCCCATTCTTGCATCTTAAATGTATGCATCTTTAGAAAGTCATCAGGCAACTCAACCCTGCCAGAGCCATCCTGATACTGTGTATGTATTGTGTCCCCATTAAAGTTTGTTGGGGTAACCAACACTCCAGGTATAGACATAATAAAACTCTCTGCATTATCATTAATAACCGCTTTGACTATTTCTATGTCAGGGTTTAGATCAGTGTCTGCAAAAGGCTCTAATTCGTCAATCCTTGCCTTAATTTTATTTATAAGTATTGCTTCAGTCATTATTTTTCAAAATTCCAGTCTGGAAATTCAATATTTAATTTCTTAGCAGCATTAAGAACAGCTTTAGGGTTTCCTAAGCTTTGCTTCTTGTATTCATAATTATCTGCTAAGTAATCTCTTGCTTGTTGTGCGTTCTCTACTCCTTCTACCTTAATAACAGTACCATCTTCATTACCTGGTTCTACCTTAATACCTTTTTTAGTTACTGTAAGAGTTTCAATAAGGGCATCCTTTTCAGTGAGTTCACGTTTAAGGCTTTCCAATTGTTTATTAAGCTCAGATTTTTCTTGCTGCAACTTAATTATTAACTCTTGATCCGAAAGAACAACCTTGTCCTCTAAGGTGCTTTCGCCATCGACACTTATAAGTTGATATAACTTATTATAACCTGATCCTTTTTCGAGTGCCTTTTGCACTTTAGGATCTGCTGTTGAAAAAATGCCATTTGTTTGGATAGGATATGATGCTCCACCTATAAAGTCAATGTACATTTTATTGTCATCGACAATAATTATATGATGTAATTCCTTAAATTTAATTGATCTGTATGTCTTAATTTTTATCATAGCTACTATTGAAATTAAAAAAAAAGGGAGGGAGTATATTACCCACCTCCCTTACGGTTGAACTAAATAACAACAGGCTATGCTTGGCTTATAATAGCGTGTGTGTCTGGATTCTTAACAACAAGACAGAATGCCTCTGAAATGTTATCAGCATCGGCTAATTTTTGCCCTGAACCTTTTAGGTCGATTGATCTTGTTTCAAGTGATTTGAATACATGCTTTTCAACATTATTCATATCAAGTACAAGACCTTTAGTATCGTAACCAAGATCTGTTAAAGTAGCGTGATGTTTAACCAATAGGATACCAAAGTTTGTTACAATTTGGTTAAAGGTTATACCCCATTTTACTTTTACATTTTCACCAGTTAATTGTTTAGCAACAGTAGGTACACTGCCCATCAGCTTCATAAGTGTGCTACCTGCAAACAATACTCTTGTGTCAGATCCGTTGTTTCCTGTGAATATATCCTTTGCCCATCCAATAAATGTATCATTGTCAATGGTTGCAGCAGGATAAGTAAGAGCGTTATCAACGCTTCTCATTACTCCTTGAGATGTGTATTTATAATCTTCTCCAACACTGTCATACATCTTAGACTTAAATCCTACAAGTGAAGTAAGCTCCATTCTTCTACGAAGATCATAAAGAGCTTCACTACGGAAATCAGCCATATCCCACTTAACTTCTTTGTCATGTAATTTCTCATACAAACCCTCTTCTACCTGTGCCATATGAATCTGTGCATAGTTGCTTGATTTTTGTGGCATAACTGCATATGGAGAAGTTTGAGCATCAAGCTCTGATTTAGCATTACCAATACGAGTAATCTTTGAAGTTGTAGCTGTTAGCGCAGGTAAATCCGCATCATTAGTACCGAGTCCGTTAGGAGTAACGATAGTTAATGTATATGAAGAGTTATTCTTAGCTAATACGTTAAATACTATCTCACTTCCATCACTGCCAGCAGTGCCTTGGAAGAAGCCCATATCATCAATGCTCCAGATATGAATATTATTAACAACAACATCATGTGTAGTCCATGCCGCAGAAGAAGTTCCTGTAGCTGACTTAGTTGTCTTGATTGTATCAGCGACACCTCTTGTATCAACTGCATAGTATTCTGACTCCCATGATTTAATAGGCACAACAATGCCCATATTTCTTATGATTGTATCAAGTGGGTTCAGATCAGGTCTGATAAGAGTTATCTTCTTATCAATTGAGTTTGAAAGTAATGAGCTTGATGCTTCACTTGCGGTTTCTGTAGATACAGTTCCCTGCACTACTTCACCTGCTGCGGCAGCAAAAGCCATACTTACACCAGGAGCAATCCAGGATAGGTCTGCAAAACCAAACAACCCTGCAATCGCCATTACGAATAGCACTAATCCTGCTATTGCTTTACTAAAATTAAAAATCTGCTTTCTCATTTTTATCAATATTAAATTGTTCTTACTTGTTTTTATTTGAATCTATTACGTCTATTCATTGTTTTATCTACGGCAGAAGCCCATTTGTCAGATTTAACTTCGCTTTCAATCTCTTTATTTGTCGCATTAAGGTTAGGCACTCCATCGCCTTTCTTTGACGTACTGTCAGCCTCTTTGACAGCTTCTATTTTTTCATTTTTTACATCTACAACCGCTTTCTCAACAGCATCTTTTACCTCAACATCTGCATTAAAGGCTCTGTAAAGAGTATTTAACAGACTTGGGGTTACTTTACCATTATAAAGCTCTCCTACCATTGTTTCAACTTGATCCATAAACTTTATTGTTGTTTCTGGCTCAAGATTGTTTTCTGTTGCAAATGCTTTTACTACATCTGCTGATGCCTTAACATTTGTTTCCAGATCAGATATATACTTATCTTTTTCCTTTAACTTGCTTTCTCTTTCTTCCCTTGCTTTGTTCCAGTCATCAAAATTTGGATCGCCATCTAAGGGTTTAATTGACTCTATATCTACATTCCTGGCGATAGCAACTTCCATTGGCGCACCCTTCATAATATCCCTAAACAACCCTGCTGCTTCTGGATTTGACTGTAGTGTGTCAATCATTCGCTTATTAACAGAATCATTTTCAGTTTTATAATTTACCAGCGAATCATACTTTTTGTTAGCCTCAGCATAGAACATATCGTTATTATCAGAGTCCCATCCTTCAATGCCATCACCAAACTTAGATCTAAACTGAGTTCTAAGACTCTCCTTGTTTAGATCCTTACCTTCTTTATCACCATTACTTACCAGACCTTCATTTTCACCAACCCTTGTGTTTTGATCAGATGAAGCCGATACTGTATCTGTACTTGTGCCTGTTGCAACAGTTGATTGTCCTTCGGAACTAACCGAATTTCCCTCACCTGATTGTCCTGATTGTCCTGATTGCCCTGCTGTACTGTTACTTGTTGAACCTTCCATTCTTAATTACTTAATTAAAACTATATTCTTAATTATACAAATGGTAAAATAAAGAAGATATTTATTAACATCCATGTATTTATTACATGTTTTTCAAATTATAAAACTATATTTGTACTATAAACTATATATTAAAATAAATGCATAAAACCTCAGAAGTTTACAGAGAAGAAATGATTCCAAAACACAGAGACTTAATAATCTTCTATCATTTACTAATCAAACATTTAGGGGAAAAAGCAAGACACATGCAGAGGCAAGAAATATACCGAATAGTTGGGGCTGCTTTTTACATTGAGCCTGGCATGGTTACAAGAATTATAAGCAGAATGGCACGACAAAGGGTAAAACCTAATAGAGCTGAGATCGCAGAATTTAAAGATAAAATAAAACTGATAAATAAGGTTTGCGAACAGATTATTACATAAAAGAGAATATTGAGCGTAATGATGAGCTTGACAAAGGGTACAACCCATTCATAGGTGCGGATTCCCCTATTGAAAGGTTTGCTTTTCATATTGAGCCAGGTGTAACTATTTATCTACCTGTTCATCTAAAGGAAGATAATCGCATGAAACCATATTTACAGTATGAAACATTAGAGCATTATAGGGTTAACGAGTGTAATAAAAAGAAATTAACTCTTGTAATCCAGGATGTGTTTGATATTAGAGAAGATTATGATTTTGAATACTGGTGTGCATTTAAGGTAAAGATAAAACCAAAGACAGGAGGGGATTATATTGCTTTTAGCCTAAATACTCCGCAGAGAAAAGTATTAACAGAGCTGGAGAAAATGAGAGCAAATAACCTGCCTGTTAGAATGATCATACTCAAGTCAAGACAGTGGGGTGGTAGTACCCTTGTTCAGATTTACATGGCATGGATTCAGATTAAGCATAAAACAAACTGGAATAGCCTTATAGCTGCTGAAATAAACCAACAGGCAACAAACATTAGGTTTATGTATTCTAACCTTATAAAGCATTATCCAGACAACATAACCTTAAAGCCATTTGAGGGGATGAACAATATTAAGTGGATACCTGAGAGAAAAAATAAAATAACTGTAGGCTCTATGCAGACTCCTGAGAGCATTAGATCTGATGATATTGCCATGAGCCACCTGTCTGAAGTTGGTTTATGGAAGAAAACAGAAGGTAAAGAGCCTGGGGATTTAGCACAGGCTATTCAGGGGACAATCCCCTCAGAACCATACACAGTTTATGTTCTTGAGTCTACAGCAAAAGGCATAGGTAATTTCTTTCATAGATCATATCAAAATGCAGTTAACGGAATAAATAACCTTACTCCAGTGTTTGTTGCATGGTATGAAATTGAAGCGTACAGGGCTTCATTTGATGATCAAGAAGAAAAAGTATCATTCGTAAAAAGCCTCACAGAATATGATAAATGGCTATGGAAATTGGGGGCAACATTAGAGGGTATTAAATGGTACAGGTTTAAACTTGCGGAGTTTGAGGGTGATGAATGGAGGATGAAATCAGAATTTCCATCTTCAGCAACAGAAGCATTCCAGTCAACAGGAAGAAGAGTTTATGCCCCATCTATAGTCGCTTTAACAAGGTCTAATTGTAAGCCTGCGGTATTTAAAGGTCATTTATATGCAGACTCCCACAAAGGTAAGTATGCTTTAAAAAACATAACATTTGAAGATTCTGATAAAGGTGATCTGTGGGTTTGGGAAATGCCAGACAAACACCAAAACATAGAACATAGATATTTATTAAGTGTTGATATTGGCGGCAAAACAAAAACTGCGGATTATTCTGTGATAAGGGTTTTAGATAGGTATTGGAGAATGCATGGGGGTGTATCCGAGTTTGTTGCCACATGGAAATTTCATGCTGATCAGGATATAACTGTATGGAGAGCAATTCAGCTTGGAGAATTTTATAACCATGCTGAAGTTGCATTCGAGAACAATAGCTTAAAGAAACACCAAAATACAGAGGGGGAGGGGTTCTTAACAGCCCTTAATGAGGTTGCGGAAAATTACGACAATCTGTATATAAGAAGTTCATCTCAAGAACAAGTTAGAGAAGGAATGCCCATTAAGTACGGATTTCATACCAATGTAGCATCAAAAGACATGATAATAAACACTAAAAATGCTGCCATGAGAGATGGTGAGTATATAGAAAGAGATAGCAGATCCTGTGATGAGTCTGATACTTTTGAAAGAAAGGTAGATGGAAAAGCTGGAGCTATGGATGGTTGCCATGATGACATTGAGATGAGTACAAATATTGGTCTGTGGATAGATTTATACGACAAACCATTGCCATACAAGGTATCAACTGATGACTCCCTGAGGAGTAGAATAAAATCTAAAAATAGAATTAGATCAGAAGCAAGTTTTTAAACATGCAAAAAAAAGGACAATGAAAAAAATATTAAACTTTTTATACATAGAGCTTATCCTTCCTATTAGAAACCAATGGATAATTAGAAAGCAGATCAGAGCCTTAAACATGGTAAAGAAATATGCATTGCACCTTTCAATGATGAATAACGGAAGAAAGTACATAGTACTTACTAATCACAAAGGAGATTACGAAGCCATATGTAAGGATGACTGGAAGCTATGGAGGCTTCCACGAAGAGGGAGATTAGATAGAAATCTTACTTGGGAGCAACTGTGTAGAGAAGCAAAGGCAATTATACAATACAAGGAAAGGTAGAATGACAATAATAATATTACTAACAATATTTTGGGTATTACTTAGATACAATCCTAAAATTACATACAACAAAAACAAAGATCTGGTTCTTTGGTATGGATATTTTGATGAGAGAAACTGTAAAATAATTTTAAAAAACCATAAATCATGAATTTAGTAGCGTTAACAGGAAGAGTAGTAGCAGATCCTAAAGTTCACACTTTTGATAGTGGTGACAAAAAAACTACATTAAGAATTGCAACAGATGAAGGGTACTTTAATAAAGAAGGCAAATGGGAAGATAAGGCAGAGTTCCATAATGTTGTAACAAACAGAGAGCTTAAATACATTAAAGGTGATATGATCACTGTAACTGGTAAACTTAAAACTCGGAGTTATGAGAAAAGTGGGGAAACAAGATATATTACAGAAACCCATGCATGGAGTACCAAGTTTATAAGCAGACCAAAGAAATCAGGTGAGGACAATCAGGCAGAAGCTTTGTACCCTGTCAATCAAGCGTCTGAACTGCCTATAGATGATCTCCCCTTTTAGATATACGCAGACCAAGCATAATGACACTCTCTTGTCGGAGGGTGCGAGGGATAATCTGGTTATAAAGACTCAATGGGTTCTTGGTCAGCAATATTTGTGATAAGTTTTACCCCAAGGTTATCAAAGACTGGCAGCATGGAAAGACAGCCCCTTTTTGGGTTAATTAAGACAAAATTATGTTAAAGGAAATACTTGAACAATTTTATGATGAAGAGATCATAAAGGCTGATGGTTTTGATGATGCTGTTATTGGAATAGCTAATGATTTTTGTGAGCCACGACTTGTTTACTCAGTATCACAGTGTATTGATATTCTAAGAAATGAAGATATGGCTTACGAGGATGCAATTGAATATTTTACTTTCAATGTAAGTGGTTCGTATATTGGAGAAAAAAACCCAATATGGTGTTGGGACATATATAAGTAAAAAACAATGGATTATAAAGAGCAGCATAATATATGCCAAGACTGGCATTATGTTATATATAAAATTATAGCAAAGGATTTAAGTCATGTGAATGATACTCTAAGTTATAAGAATATTGAGCTAAACAAAAGTATATACCTATGACAGATGCAGAGATATATGTAAAGTGGTTTATTTATGAGTGTGAAGATCCACAAAATGAACTAAAATTCTTAACTAAAAGATTGATAGATCATAAAGATGAGGCACTTTTAAAGTTCATAGAGTTATTAAAACCAGATGAGCGTGGCGATAAATGATATTGAAGGGTTAGAGAAATATTTTAGTGAGATTGAATTACCAGAAACTCCAATTAAAATATCAAATCATGAAATGATTACAGATGTAAATAAATTTATTGACTCACATTTGTCGATCTGTAAAGCAAACAGGGGTAAAAAATATTTCGCCCCCTATTTTCATAGGTTAACAAGGTTACATAAAATTTTAAAATCAAAATAACATGAGTGATGGTAGACTAATTTCGTACACAATTATAAATGGTCATATTCAAAAAAGAGTAGAATACGACATGGAGGTTAATGATCAACAAGATGTTGAAAATCATAGATCTGCACTTATGGAGAAGGAAGGATTAAATAAGCTAAATAAAGCTATAATGAAGAAAAACTACCCAGGCTGTGAGCTGGATCGCTACAGACTGCTTTTCTCTATTAGACAACCTAAAACAGGTCAGAAACTTCAAATATAGAACCCTACCCATTAAATCTTAATTCAACTTCATTTCCATTTTTCTTATTCCAAATAAAGGCATGTGCGCCTTTTTGTGACTTATAGCCTTTTTTGGCTTCCCATTCATCATTAAACATAAGTGTGCGCATCCACCTTAGGATTATACCCTGGGTATCTTCCTCTGTTGTTACTATGGTTTTTTTCCAGTGGTGTATATCTCCCATATGCCATTCATGAAATCTGGTATTAGCCCACATCTTTGGTACTTCATACTGCATTAAGGTTTGTATCCTTTTCATTCCTGCATCAGAAGGTCTGCCATGTTCAAACCCTATAAGACAGTCCCCCCAATTATAATACTTCCTTGTTGTAGGTCTGTTATCAATATTTACATGGCTATGGTTTTCATACTTACATTCAAGCGAATCACCCATGTAAAACTCCTTTTGGAAAGCATGGTTTCCAGGGATTAGTATAACGTCTACTGGAGCTATTGATGCAAGCTTATCTATAGTGTCTGTTGCAAGTTCTCTTCCTGTCTTAAATACTTTCTGCCATCTCTCATCGCTATGCTGAGGAGTACCTGCCGTTGTTTGGGGAAATGGATAATCCCTATCCGAATTAAACCAATCGTTACCCACAACGAATACTATTCTCTCAAATTTACTGAATAACATTGCTTTTGATACTAAGTTATCAACCGAATCATTAAAGCGAGTACACGCAATCTTAGTATCATAATTTGGCTCTCCTGTTTCTCTACTCCAACCCAATTTACCTAAATGTAAATCAGGAATCATAATCTCAAGCATATTACCACTTGAATACTTCTTTTTAATGGTATGTACCTTTGGACTGTACCTCTTTATTTCTTTGATTAGTTCTTTTCTGAACTTCTCTGTAGATGTTAGATCTAATCTTTTTTTAAGACGTACTTTAATGTAAAACTGCTTATTCTTTTTGGATACCTGTCCCTTTCTTTTTGAATAACCTGTCATTATTTGCTTTCCCTGGTCATTCTTTTCAAACTGAAGATTCTGATCTCTATCAGCCATTGTAACATCCCATTCGTTGTTTTTAATCTCCCATGTATCTACCTCCCACCTTTCCATGTCAACGGATGCTCTGCTAAGAAGATCTTCCAGTGAATAAGCATACCCATTTAGATTAGCTCCACTCTTATTCTCAGTAAAAGTTGTTTGGGTGTTTGCCTTTTCATTATCTTGAGAATTTCCTTGTTGTTTAAGGTGATTAACCCACACAACTCCAGGGACAGTGTATGTTTTACCGCATTCATAACACATTACCCTAATTTTCTTGCCTCGATAACCATGATTTTTCAGGTCAGTCGAAGAGCAAAACTTACATTTCATATTTATGGTTTATATTTAACTCATGCCTTATTGCTTCCAATATATTGTTGTAACATATTCATAGCATTAGGATCAGCCTCTTGGTTCACCTGATCCATTAATTCAGGGGGCATCTGCCCCTGTTGTGCCGTAGCGGATTGTGCTTCTCTTTTATGAATACTTTCAAGCAACTTCTCTGCGAATGGAAGTGAGCTGTTTTCGAGATACATTTTAATATCTATTGCACCTGCTTCCATTAAAGCTTTTAATTGATCATCCATCACCTGTCTGAATACTGGAGTATCAATTCCCTCAGTAACCACAAGATCAAAGTCTGTGCCTGCTGCAAGATCAGGTCTGTAGTAAGCTACTCCATTTCCAAATGTTGCTCCTGATACCCTAACAAGCCTATCCTCATCATAAAACTGCTGGATAACTTTAAGCATTTTAGTATCTCTCTGCCTTTTAAACCATGCGAACACATCAAACATATCTCTTGTGTTTGTTGTTGAATTTAAAGCTTGTTGTGCATAAAGTGAACTGGGTGTACTTGATTTAGCATCATGACCTTGTATTGCTCCAGAAACTCCTGATATATCTTGTATCATTTTTAACTGCATAGCAAGCATATCTTGTGCGCCTATATTAGTAACATTAGCTGATACTTGCTGCGGAAGTGGAGTGCCTGGCTTTCCTTTAAATTTAATTATCCCATTAAACCTTGTCCATTCATCCGCAAAATCATCAACACTCATATCTTTTGGTATAGCATCCTCATGAACCAAAAGAACCCCTTTTGCTGCTGTACCCATAATAGAATCAATAAGCCCTATCATACGGTTTATTGCCCTTTGTTGGTCAATAATATCTTCCACAAGCCCCCACACTTCGCCATCTAACAATGGGTATGCTGCAAGAGTATATGGATGAGATTCGTGGGAATAAATGGTTTCACCTTGATATAAACACTGCCCATATGGTGTAAGAAACTTAACTACCCAAAACTGTTCTTTTTTCTTCTTGTAATCAATTAAAGGGATCTGATCTGGCATGATACCATTTTCAATACCCTTTGCCAACCTCTCTTGGTTTATTGCCTCGAGTTCTTCTTCTGATGTTTTTGTAATAGTATACGTTCCATCTAAGTAGTCATGAGCATAAACCCTCCACTCCGATACAAGCTCCCACATTTCAATAACCCTCGCCTTATTTGTTTCTGAAGGAATATAAAAATCAAGATTATCAAGAATGTCTGCCGTTAAACCATCTTTGCTTAATACTATATTCTTAGGATCTACATTAGTATACCAAGACTTTATCTTTTGCTCATCATCTACTGTCTTGGCAAATGTAGAAATGACATCATCAATAGTAACATCAATTAATTCGCCAATTATTCTAAGGTCATACATCCTTGGATCTTCAATGTCTGTATTAAAGAAAATCCTATTTGGATTAATATTTTTAACAAGAACATCCTCTGTATTCTTTTCTCGAAGGTATGAGTACATGGTTTTTTGTATAGCCATACCAGAAAGGAAGAACTCTTCTGCCATACGAGCATCTAACTCTGTTGTAGAGTTATTGTATTGTGCTGTCTGGAGTGTGTTAGTTAACATTTCACTAAGCACAGAATTATCTTTTGTACGAGCCACTACCATTGTCTTAGACTTATTGGTTCTATACTGACCAACAACAGATCTCATTAACTGCCTGATAACATTTTGCTTTAAAGGAACTCTTCCTTGCTCTTTGATGTATGATTCTTCTGTTACTGTCTCTCCATCTTCATTTGTAACATATTCATGCCATTGATCACCCCTTAGATACTTCCTGGACTTTTTTCTTCTGTCCCTATAGTCTGCTAACGATTCATAATACTGTCTTGCCAACTCAAGCTTTTGCCAATTCTCACTTACCATGTCATCAGTCAGGTAACTCATACGAGTGTCGTTAACCTCTAAGTCGGACTTCTCATCCTGTAAAAATTCTTTTACTGGAGCGGCAAACTTTTTTAACTCCTCTATGTCAATTATCTTCTTCATGGGATGGTTTATTTATTGTATTGTTCTATTAACTCCTGCATTCTTATCTCCATTTGACTCTTTATTTTTTTGGCAGTATTATCATCGTGGCTATTAACAGCGTTATTGTGCCTTTCCTTTAAATCTTTGATTAACCCTTTATATTTATATATCTTTAGAGATTTATAGTAAAGAGGATTCTTTTTCATCTCTTTTACTTTTTCAGTATCTCTATCTTTCTTGGCAAGGTTTAGCCTACTTACAAAGACTGTTGCGGCTTTTTCTATTTTATAATATTCATCAGCCGCATCTTCAGGTTTTACATAAGCAGTTTTCATATGCATACCAACCCCATGTGATAGCATTTCAAATAAATCAATTTCACCCATTCCAAATGCAACTACGTTTTGCATTGGTATTGGCATCCAATCCCTCATTTTAGCTAAGGCAAATGAAGATGCTTCTGACAATTTAATACCACCCTTACTTCCAGGTGTAGCCCATTTAGTAAGTTTGCCTGTCAGCTTACCACCTTTTGGATCACCAGGCATATATAAGTATTTATCATCTAATGGATCGCCTTTTTTCCAATCAGGATTCAGCTTTTTTGTAGCGTATACACCTTTATCATCTAACCCAAGGAACTCTGCTGTAGTTGTATATCTCTGACCTTTCCAATTTGTGCCAGTAAAAATTATACTTGCAGCAGTGCTTGTGAAGATACTTCCCTTGTTTTTAATAGGTGTTGAGAAAGATCCAGTAGCCATCTGAGTAGTCCATTTGAAAGGATCTTCAAAGTGTCCTGCAACAGAAAAGTATTTACGCTCATGCTTATCTATCTCTTTATTAGACATTTTTTGTAACCATCTGTGTATAGGAGTTACATCAACTGCCAACCAGTTTAATCTCTCAGGATCTTGGAAAGCATCTTTATACCTTCTATATACAGTGTCAAGATAATCTTCATCATCTTCACCATCAAAAAGCGCAACAGCAAGGTTCATTGCTATTGAAAAAAATGCAACTCTTGAGAATGCCCTTACCCAAAAATTTCGATAAATTGCGGCTTCTTCTCTCTGCATCCACTTTTCCCCTTTTGGTTTACCCCAGTCATACCCAAATGCTTTTACAAGAGTTCTTACATTAGATTCAGTCCAGTCAGGAGCAAGTAATAATATCCTTGCATAATGTTGAGAGGTTTTATTTCTTCCCATTCTCTCTAAATGCAGACCTCCAAAATCATCGTTGACCATATTTGCAGACCACTTAGCAAGTTCATTAATATCTCTATTTGGATATTTCTTTTTCAAATGCTGCAACTCCAATATAGCAGCTTTAGCTTTAAGACCTGCCCCAAGTTTATTAAAAAGGAAACTTGAATGATCCTCATGTAATTGTCTTATTTTATCTCTTACAACTGGAAGTACATTCTGTTTATCTAAATACTTCCCAATTTCCCCCTTCTGCTGAAGGAAAAGCTCATCCCAATCTTGTATTCTACCTAAGGTAAGACCGTTTCTTACTAATAACTCAACTTCAGGAGATAACATTTTAGCTGATTGTAATCCATCTTTATATGCTTTAATTGGGTTTATAGATCCCTTGACTAATGCGGATGCTAATAAGTATGATCTGAGGAATGCCTGATGGTGAAAAAATGACCATGATAAAACAGTCCTTTTTATCATAGCATTTACTCTTGTCAACTCTTGCATCTTTAATTTTGAAGGCTGAAGAATATTGTTTAATCTATTTGCTATTGGTTCTGGGGCATATATATCTTTTTTAACATATTTTATGCCATTATCTGAAACAAATGCATTCATCCCCACATTCTGCTTCTCTTTCACAGTTCCCTTAAAGTAACCATCGGCATGCCATTTTCTGAATCCAGGATGATCTACCTTCTTATAGCCAGGAATTTCTTTTAGACTAAAGAGATTGTTTCCTTCTTCATCAAAAGTATTTAAACCAATATCAATAAGTTTTTTGTTTTCTATGACATTATGGATTTCTGTTTTAAGGATCATTAGGTTGTTGCTTGCTCCTTTAATTGCAAGAGTTAGTCCTAAGTTATTTCCATCTTTATCTTCCATCGCCCATCCCTCAATGATAGAACCCAATGTCCTTTGTTTAGCGTGCTTTGTGGTTGTGGCGAATTTCTTCCAGAACTCAGTAGCATTATTCTTATTACTTAAATCCCATTGTCTTGCAACGTAATTTTCAAGAATATTAAAGATAGCACCTTCGTCTTTCGCATATTGACCTAAAATATCATATTCCTTTCTAATTTCCCATGCTATTTTTTTATATTCAGGACTTAGGTTTTGAGATATAGTAACAATCCTTTGCTGCTCTTTAGTTAGTTTATCCCAATACTTATCTATCATACCTTCTTGAGATAATGTGTCTAAGAAAAGATGAATAGCAAAATCTACATCCTTCCAGTCATGAGCTTCAGGAAGTGGGTTCTTTTTGAACTCATCTTTTATTCTTGTCTGAAAATCGCTTGCTTCAATACTTGCTTTTGTAGCCTGCCAGTCTTTTTCTCCAAACCACTGATCTTCAGTCATTTTATATATATCATCTAACCCCTGTGTAGGTTCTGTTTGGTCGATATTATTCTCTTTAAGAGAATACCTTATATTCTCTTTCTCAACCGATAAGCCTTTAACTAAGTCTTTAGCATTATCCATTTTAACAGAGATTGTATTTCCCCAACCACCTCTTGAAAGTACACCTCTATAATCAGTCGCTAACTCATTCTTATTCTTTTGAATGATAATATCATAGCCATAATCACGATATGCTTTTTCTTCGATGTCTATTAATGGGATACGTTCTCCTCTTTTATAACTAAAGAATTTAGCTACTTCTGGCATCCCCTCATAGAATCGAGAGGTAGTTGGCATAACATTCCAAAAGTTATTCCAATCTATTATACCAACCTTTGCAGGTCTATTTATAAAATATGAATTATTAGAGCCTTTTTCCGAACCCTTTAATTTAGAGTACGCTTCTCCTACTGCATTGTTATCAGAGAAGTAATAACCTTCTTGAGCTAATCCAGTTTGACCATAATGATCATTTTGCTTACCAGGAAATCTACCTTTTTTGGTATTATCATACTCATCAGACCTTTTAGTAGTCCCTCTGTGTAGGATTAAAGCATCTATCTTTTTATTGTTGTGTATATACTCAAACACATCATTATCTATGTCAAAATTTGTGAGAATTGGAAAGTTTTTTAATCTATGAACAAGTTCTCTTTCTAATCTAATCCCTGTGCGATCCGACAACTCCGCATTCCTAATCTCCTTAACCATTTCATTCATATCATCAATTTGTGCTTGATGATTTTTCAGGTCAGAAACATTCTTTTTTACTTGTTTATCAGACTCTCTTGGTAACGGAGAGTCCCCACTTAGTTTGCCTTCTTTTTCATTTACCTTTGCTATTACTTTATTTTCCCCTTTTAAGAATTGCTCAATATTTTTTGGTTGAGATGGCTTGTTATTGGTCACTTCTGCCTGGGCATTAAGGAAATCCCATGCATTATCAAACTCCTTTGTAAATGTTGTAACTCCAGGCTCTTGTTTTACCTTGACCTCTGTGTTTATCTGTGTTTCTTTTAACTTTTTACGACTTAGGTCAAATAAGTGGTTAAGATCAATGTCTGAATATTTAAGTCCAAATATCTTTCTAATCCACTCTCTTATCTTGCCGATTGCTTTTTGAATAAAGCTTGGTTTAGATGATTCTTGGGCTTTGAAAGCAAGATACTCATCGGCTATTTCATATATATCACTTGGATCATAACCTATGTCTGTAAGCTTCTGTATATCCTCCTGCGGCATTTGACGATATATATCTTCCAGAAGGGTATTATATTCTCTACCAAATACTAATCTTAAACCTTTATGACCGACTGCCTCATGTAGGATATTCCTTCTTAATTCAGCTCCATTTGTGGTGTTTTCAATTATCGTATATATATCACCATTTTCAGGATCAAACAATGCCTCTATACTATTCTCAAACCCTCTTGCTTTTATGCCGTTTCTAATTGCTCTTGGTAGTGCAGAAAAATTATTTACAACTTTAACATTTATACCAATATCATCAGCAACAGCTTTAGCTTGCTTCCGCATTTCTGTTTCCCACTCATAGAACCTATCAACATATTCGGCAGTTAATCCATTTTTAGGAATCTCAGGTCTTGAGGTAGAGGAGAAACGTATGTCGTTATTCTTGCGAACAGCCCTGTCTCTTCGTGCTTGTGATCCTCTGTCATGCTTCTCTTCAAGGGCTTCATTCCTTGCATCTTCGTTTCGCCATTTTTTTCGCTGAACACCATGCTTATACAGGTTTCTGCCTTTTATCCTTGTCTCTACTCCATTATACTGCTCAAGGGTAAATGTATGCTGCTGTTTTGCCTTGCCATATGAATCCCTGATTACGACTGCTTCAATCGTTTCTGTCCCTTCATGGGATGGTCTTTTCCATGTTCCTCCCCAAATATCTCTCTCAAATTTTACATGGTCACCAACAACTACATCACCTGTAGCATTAATATTAAATGAACCTTTGGATTTTATTGGCTGATCTTTGGATTGAGAGAAACGTATGTCAGGATTCTCTGAGTCAAATGTGCCTTGATTTTCTGTGGCTGATTTGATTTGGTTGGGTTCAAAAACAATAAATGAATCATCTGCTTCTGCTAAGTTATCATAGAAGACTCCATCATAACCTTCTTCAACCCATTGTTTTCTCATGGATTCACCAATCTCCTTTGCTACTTGGTCTGCATTCATTGAATGCCATTCGTAGAAATCCTTTACAACTTCAGCAAGAGATTCTATGCCACTTTCAGTATTTAAATATGAGTATGGATCATCATTCATATCGTAGTTATCATACTCCATGTTATAGAAGTCTTCAAACTCAGGATGATTGACTGTGTGAATGATTATGGCTTCTTCAAGTTCTTCTACATCAAGTTTAATAGGATTGTCTATTTTCAAATAGACTTCCTTTACTGCGCCTTTTCTAAGTAAATTTCTTGTGCCATAAACACCTTGTGCAAATTGTTCTGCTACTTTTTTTCTTGTTGCGAAATGTGAACCAATAAACGCTGTAGGATCAGCACCTGATACATTAGGTATATACCCATCTTCATCAGGAGTATGCTTAGTGTCAAATACATTAAACTCCCCTTTAGTCCCATGATAAACCACTAACGGTTTACCATTAGCATCTACTACCTTACTATCCCCAAACCAGTCCTTGAAGGCTTTGGTGTTGGGAGATTGAGAGAAACGTATAACATCATTCTCCCCATTACCCATTGCCTCGTTATTATAGAATCTATCTATATTGTTTAATGCTAATTCAATAGAACCACCTTCTAAGCTTAATCTTCTATCTTTTGCCTGAAGATCTACTCGCCAGGTATTAGGATTTTTCTTTATGACTTTACTTATTACCCTTCGCTGCTCAGGTGTTGGATTTGTTTCTGCATCTATCAACCCAACATTGTAATCTATCCTTACTGCTCCAGTGGTAAGCATAAATGCGTTCATGGCATCGGATGGAGAATCTATATTCTCATTATATGGAATATTCAACTCTCTGTGATCTTCATACCTTACACCACCTTCTCCTCCATTACGTTTTCCTGAAAAGTCAAGCAGCCTTCCGTCAGCAAGTATGTATCCTGCTTCTTTCAGGTCATTAGTAAGCCCTTTTGATTGAATGATCAAATCTTCAATAGACATATCTGTAGGAAACTCAATAGTATCAAGATAGTCTTGAATATTGTTTACATCTATTTCAGTACCATCTATTTCCTCAAGTTTTTCTTCTACTATCTCTTCAAAATAACGCTTCTCATCAATTTTGTTTAATATATAATCCTCTTCTATATCATATAGATTATCTTCATTAAGATTATTGCTTTCATACATTCTGTTCATAATCTCAATACGAGCATTATAATCAGCGACATCTTCTTTTGTTTTAATAAGCTCTATAGGCAGACGAGCTGTGCTTAATAGGGTTTCTACATTAGGGGTAAGAGTCTCCTTTGTTTCGGATAATGAGAATTTAGGTTCAGTATCAGGATTTTCTTTAGGCTTTATTTCTGCTTCATTATAATGTCCTGCAAGTCGTTTAGATTCTCCATTAGTAAGCTCAGCTTTATTGCCTGATCCGCTTTGGAAGCCTTTGGATTTTGTTTTAACCATTCTCTGTAACCACTCAAGTACTTCTCCTTGCTCTTTTTCTGTGAGGGTGTTAATTTTATCAAACTCATAATTAATCTGTTTTACTATTTGTTTTGGATTATAATCAGATGTATTTTTCTTTTCAGTTGATTGACCAAGATAACAGCCAATTCCATCTTTTTGATCACAGTCAATACATTGATGTTCTTTTATTGTCTTAGAACCATTATCTATAGGACATTGATAATCTTCTGTCCATTCAGGTAAGGCATTAATGAGTTCACTATCAAGTATTTTCTTTCCTTGTTTAACTGGCAATATTACCTGTACTCTATCTTTATACTTTTCAATATATTCAAGGTCACTCTTATGAGAGTAAACATATGCTAAAGGTAGTGAATTATTTTTAGCTATAGCAATATTACTTCTATCAACACTTAATAATCTTACATTATAGTCAGAAATCTGTTCTAAAATCTGTGGTTTCTTAGAGAATATGTGCGCTCTTACACCATTTCTATTTAATTCTTCAATCATTTGAATAGAGTTCTGATTCAATTCACCACGATCTCCAATTCTTAAGGCTTTGTTTCTTGAATAATTTCTTGTTGCTTTGTATTGGTTTGCAAGTATGCTACCAAATCTTTTAGCGTCTTTATTTATAGCCCATTCGTTAATTTCACCTGAGACTATCGGATTAATATACACAGAATAGTTTCCTTTGCAGGCATAACAGAATTTAGCACAATCTTTAGAAGGGGTACAATTAGCGATACTCATAGATACTGCACCATCAGGCTTTTCAGCCTTTCCCATAGCACTATATTCGTGAATATATCTCCATATACCTTCTTCACCTTCTTCTTTAATGTACTTACTTAGTGTTTTGTTCTTTATAATTTTATTGTTAAAGTTACCTTTTAACATATTAACAATATCATTCTGTATAGCCGCAACATTTTTAATGCTATTAGCCCATACACTTCCTTTATGAGTATTAACTCTTGCCTGTAATGCTTTGTCGGTAACTGGTGATAAAGGTGCAGTAGCTTTAAGGGTAAACCTTATATCATTATTTTCTTTACTATCTGTTTGGTTTTCTTGTTCTACCTTGAAGCGAGTCTCATTCGCATTACCATCTTGCAGTCTTTGTCCTTGTACATCATTGCTTCTGCTTTGTCCAGGCTGACCTTGTTCTTTT
>Ga0098052_1000846_pt1 | contig 19331 bp, 14 predicted proteins | sample 15_taG_FD_81591 | JGI IMG/M metagenome (GOLD analysis project Ga0098052, IMG submission 81591) | Marine viral communities from the Subarctic Pacific Ocean - 15_ETSP_OMZ_AT15312 metaG | ecosystem: Environmental > Aquatic > Marine > Oceanic | place: Pacific Ocean | collected 2015-01-18
GGCGAACCCGCCGATCTCAAGGGCAACATTTCAAACGCAAAAACCGCATCTTATGTCGCAGCTTCAGGCGTCGACGGAACAGTTTTGAGTGCATCTTACGCCCATACAGCCTCTTATGTCCTCGGTGGGCTTGTCCACGGATCTGTAATGACCGCCGACACAGCATCTTATGTTGCAGCAGCCAATATTGACGGAACAGTTTTGAGTGCATCTTACGCCCATACAGCCTCTTATGTCGTTGGGCAAAGCGTCTTCGGAGCAGTTGACACTGCACAGACAGCATCTTACGTTGAAACGGCACAGACCGCTTCCTATGTTGAGAATGCACAGACAGCATCTTACGTTGAAACGGCACAGACCGCATCATACATCTCTGCATCTAATATTGATGGCACAATCCTTAGCGCATCTTATGCTCTCACTGCGGCTTTCGTCGACATCGCCCTCACCGCATCCCACTACGTCGAGACAGACACTCTTGAAGCAGTCCTTGCTCGTGGAAACACATCAGCCGGCTCCATGTTTGTATCGACCCTCACCGCATCTGCAATTGAGGCACGAGGACATTACTTGCCCGACACCGACGCAGCTTATGATATTGGCTCTGCAGCCAAACAAATTAGAGATCTCTACATTTCCACAGGATCTATCATTTTCGGCGGAACCCACAAGATAGAGGTCAATAGAGACACGAATACTTTTAATTTCGACGCCCCCGGTGCCGAAGGAATAACAATTCCTTGTGTGGACCATGTGAATGGCTATGACTATCAAGACGGCACAATCCTTTACGACAAAGAACACGGATGTTTTAAGTTTAGACAAAGCGGAGAATGGACAACCATGGCTCAGCAATCCAACGGCACCGGATCTGGCGGAACTGTGCCCGTACCTGCTGCTGGCTCCGGCATTTTCGTCCTAACCGACGACGGCGACGGACCAAATAGAGAACTTTTGCTGGAGTATACAAACAACTCTGTAGCGTATTCAGGAAAGACCCTCTATCTTGCGAATATTGCCAGTGATCCGGTTGGTTCATTTTCACTCGGCGCCAAGTTCTATTTTAACGAAGGTGGAGTTTGGCACCCCTCGCATTTTTACAACTCAGAAGCTCAAAATTCAGACCCAACACCACCTCCTTCGGTATTCCCTGATATGAATGACATCCTTTCTCTGGACGCAAGCCGTGTTGAGGATAGAGCCGTTCTCAATGGGTTGCATCAAAATTCGGCATCTTATGCGGGACGTGCTATTTACTTAAGTAGCACAGGAGAAGCGCCAATTGGCGACTTCATTTACGAAAATAAATATTACTTTAATGAAGGTGGCGTTTGGTTTGCAAGCACCTTCCATGCAGAATCTGGAGACGAATAATGGCGGACAATAAAAAAGAAAATGTAATAACCTTTGAACCATCAACAATTGAAACAGTCGATGTGGCAATGTTTGAGTGGTTGAATGAATCTATGGATCTCCACACCCTGTCAAACAGAGGGTATAGGAAAGTTCCAGTTATCTGGGTGTCTGCAGAGAGGGCATATCAATCCAAGAGAAATAAAGAGATGCGAGATAAGGAAGGGGCACTTATCCTTCCTCTCATATCCCTTGAACGCTCCGGATTTGAGAAAGATTCCACGAACAAGGGTGTTGCATGGGCAAACGTCCCACCAGTGGACGACGCCAAGGGCGGCTCCTTCACGATCACTCGTCACATTAATCAAGAAAAGACTTCCAATTTTGCAAATGCAGACTCAAAGAAGAGAACTGGTCAAATAAACTTTCCAACGAAGAATAAAAAGATTGTTTATGAAACAGTTTCCATCCCATTCCCAGTTTCTATCAATGCAAATTATAGCATAAAACTTAGAACAGAATATCAGCAGCAAATGAATGATCTTATGCAGCCTTTTCTTACTCATTCGGGCAACATCAATTATTTTAAGATAAAGAAAGACGGTCATGTCTACGAAGCCTTCATGGATAGTTCATTTACTTCGGACAGCAACGTTGAGGACATGGGAGAAGACGAACGTATGTATGAAGCGGAGATAAATATTAGAGTTTTAGCATATTTGGTAGGCGAAGGTTCCAATCAAGAGAAGCCATTCGTTGTCAAGCGCCAAAACGCCGTTGAGATTAAAATACCTCGCGAACGAACAATGCTCGACGAAGACGATTTCGATCTTTTATAGAAAAAACCCACTTAATGTTCATAAAAAAGACTTTTTCTGCTTTTGAAACTATTAAACACTAATTAATATGGTATATAATAGCAGTGTTGCGACTTTCTAGTCCACGCCCTCAAGAGGAGAAATAAAAGATGTCAGCTAAAAAATTTAGATTTGTATCCCCCGGTATTTTCATGAACGAGATTGATAAGTCTCTTTTACCAAAAGAAGGCGCCCCAGTTGGTCCCGTTGTTATTGGTAGAACCCAGCGCGGTCCTGGCATGCGCCCAGTTACTGTAAATTCATTTTTGGAGTTTACTCAAATTTTCGGCAATCCCATCCCTGGTGGAGATTCTGATGATGTCTGGAGAAATGGTAACCGAACCTCCCCAACTTACGCATCCTACGCAGCTCGCGCATGGCTCAAGAACGGATCTCCGCTGACAGTGGTTCGTGTTCTTGGTGACGGACAGGAAGACCCTACAGTTGAAGGCGCAGCTGGCTGGGCAACCGCACAAACTCCAACTGCATTCACATCCACTAACGGAGGCGCATTCGGTCTATTCATTGCACCATCCGCATCAGCTGGTGTTGCAGCAGTAACAGGTACTCTCGCAGCCATTTGGTATATCGATGAAGGCTCTATCCGACTCAGCGGTACTGGACAGTCCGAGACTGTTGTCGGTGCATCTGGCTCAGGCGCAGCCGAGCTTTGTATGTCTAACGGCTCAAACTACCAATTCAAGGCAATCGTCGAAAAAGGCGACGGCACAGCAGTGAAAACCTGTTCTTTTAACTTTGATAACAGCTCTGACAATTACATTAGAAAGCAGTTCAGCACAAACCCAACACTTCTTGGTTCAGACAGTAGTTCCCCAGTTGAATATTTCTTGGGTGAGACTTTTGATAGAAACCTTTTTGATCAAGTTGGAACCACTGCCGGCGCTACTGGTCAAGCGATGGCATTCATTGCTGCCATCAACGGTGCAAACACTAGAAAGACTGATTCGGCAGCTGCAGAGTCGGGAATGGTTATCGCTCAAGATACTGGTCCTACACAATCTTTCAGTCCAGCAGCACAAGAAGAGCTATTTAAGTTTGTTGCTCTCGATACTGGCGAATGGATTAACTCCAATGTTAAGATTTCTATTGCCGACATCGCATCCTCAACAAACCCTGATTTCGATCCTTACGGTACTTTCACCGTCGAAATCCGCGATGCACAAGATACAGATTCTAAAAAGGTCGTTTTGGAAACATTTACAGGATGTAACCTTAACCCTAATTCCTCCAATTATATCGGAGCCAAGATTGGTAACAAATATGCTGAATGGAGTTCCGTAGATCGCAAATTTACTGAATTTGGTGATTATGATAATCAGTCAAAGTATGTCTATGTAGACACTTCTATTTTAGATGATGGCAAATTATCATCACCATCCCTCATACCCTTCGGTTTTAAAGGACCGCAGACTTATGCTGCTGTGAGTGGCACAATTGGCTCCACATTGAGCCCTAACGCCATTGCAACAATCCCTCATTCACCTAATGATGGTTACATCACAGGTGCCCTCGGGTCAGCAAACCCGTTCCGCTGCAACGGACCTCAAATGGCTCTTCGAGTTAGCTCCTCTGACGGCGGCTTCTCTGACCCAACCAATGCATATTTCGGCTTGACAACAGACCAGCGTGGAAACACACGCTTTGAAGGTTCTTACGCTGATTTGGCTCGTATGTTGCCTTTGATTGACAGTGATTACAAAACATCCACGTTTACTTTTAGTCTGGATAATATTTCTTATGTTTCCAGTTCAGCAACTGGCATTGTTGAGTACCAAGCAAAATTCGCTGCTGGCGAACGCGCTGATGGTCAATCCATCACAGCTGGTGGACCTACCCCAACAAGTCCTACTGGCACCTTGCCTGCAGGATACGAAAACGTTCTCGACGCTGGCTTCAACCAGTTCACAATGCCTTTAGTTGGCGGCTTCGACGGAATGGACATCACTCATCGTGATCCACTCGCCAACGCTTTACTAAAAGACAAGGACGAAACAACAAGTTATGCTTTTAATTCTATTAAAAGAGCAATCGACTCAGTATCCGATACAGAAGTTGTCGAGATGAATCTCGCAGTAATTCCTGGCATCACAAACGAGTCATTGACTAACCACTTGATTGAAACATGTGAGCAACGTGCAGATGCATTAGCAATTGTCGACCTTCCAGGTGGATATGTTCCTGAGTATGAAAAGTCAACAGGCGCCGAAGTCGGCACCGTAGATGCAACTGTTAGTGCATTAAAAACCCGTGGAGTAAACAGCAGCTATGCTTGCTCTTACTATCCTTGGGTACAGACTAAAGACGAATTCGGTTCTGGAAGAATCTTCTGGGCACCGCCTTCAGTCGCAGCTCTCGGAACTTTCGCAAGCAACGACAAAAAAGCAGCACCATGGTTCGCACCAGCCGGCTTTACTCGTGGCGGCTTGACCGACGGCGCAGCAGGTATCCCTGTTCTTGGCGTCCGCGAGCAACTAACCCGTAAAGAGCGTGATAAGCTCTATGACAACAATATTAACCCAATCGCCAAGTTCCCAGCAGAAGGCATTGTAATCTTCGGTCAGAAGACAATGCAAGCTACACCATCTGCACTTGACCGCGTGAATGTACGTCGCATGCTTCTTCATGTTAAGAAGGGCATCTCAAACATCTCCTCCACTCTCTTGTTCGACCAGAATGTTAAAACAACATGGGCTCGTTTCTTGGGTGAAGCAGAACCTTTCTTGAGAGACGTCCAAGCACAGCTAGGCTTGACAGAGTACAAAATTGTTTTAGACGAAACAACAACTACTCCAGACTTGGTTGACCGTAATATCATGTATGCTAAGATTTTCTTGAAGCCAGCCCGTTCTATCGAATTCATCGCAATTGACTTCGTAATTCAAAGAACTGGCGCATCTTTTGAAGATTAAAGGTAAACGATACTATTTATTTGTGAAGACTAATTCATAAGGAGAACTCAAAAAATGGCAAAAGCAAATTTCTGGACAAGCCCAAACCGTGACCCAAAAAGGTCATATAGATTCTTAGTCAACTTGGCTGCATTCGACGGTGGTGCCACATGGTACGCTAAGTCGGCTACAAAGCCAAAGTTTAACGTCTCAAACTCAGAGCACAAATATATTAACCATACATTCAATTATCCTGGTCGAGTGACCTGGGATCCGGTTACGATTACCATCGTTGACCCCGTTAACCCAAACGCAGCACGGCAAGCAGCCGAGATTCTCCAAGCTTCTGGGTATAACATTCCAGGCAATGAAACTGCCGTTATCAGCACCATCAACAAGAAAGACGCTGTTGGCGCAATGAAGCGTGTCGAGATCATGCAGATTGGCGAAACAGACGGCGATGTTTTGGAAAAGTGGGTACTTAACAACGCATGGGTCGAGTCCGTAAACTTTAGTGACCTTGACTACGAAAACGACGACTTGAGTACAATTGAATTGACAATCCGTTTTGATTGGGCAGAACTTATTACCCCATCTGAAGCTACGGGCGGTCAACCTTCAACGTTTTTCACTACGAACGACATTTTAGACTGATATTTATTCAAGAGAGAAAGGGGTGACTAATGTCATCAACTAGAAATAATCAAGATAGGCTCGACGCTCAAGGCGACGAAGCCTCAAACCAGCAAACCCCCACAGAGAACAACGAAACACAAGCACCACAGGGATTGAACTTTTCAGTTCCTACGGAGTTTGTTGATTTGCCTTCAAGGGGTATGTATTATCCATCCAACCATCCGTTGCACGGATTGGAGAGTTTGGAAATTAAGCACATGACAGCAAAGGAAGAAGATATCCTGTCTTCTCAGTCCTTGATTCGAAAAGGCATTGCCATTGACCGGATGCTACAAAGTATCTTGATTGACAAAAATATTCAAATAAAAGATTTGCTCATTGGCGACAAGAACGCCTTAACAGTCGCTGCCCGTGTGACGGGCTACGGATCAGGCTACCTAACAAAAGTGACCTGTCCTGCCTGTTCTACTGAACAGGAGTTTGATTTCGACTTGGAAGACGTCGAACTCGTTGGCGCATCCTTCAACCGCGATGAACTTAATGAAAAACTCACTGGCGTCGAGATCACCGAAAACAACACATTTTTGGTGGATCTGCCAAAGAGTGAACATACAGTTGAACTTAAGATGCTCACAGGGGCAGACGAAGACAAGTTGACAAAGTTCCAAAACCAAAAGAACAAGCAGGGAAGAAGCAACGCCACTTCAACTCTTCTGACTGACACATTAAAATCTATAATTATCTCAATTGCAGGAGTTAAGGATAGAAAACAAATTAACCAATTTGTCGATAGTATGCCAGCTATGGACTCCAGATATTTAAGAAGTATTTATCAGAAGCTGGTGCCAAACATCGACATGACTCAAACATTTACTTGCAACGACTGCGGTCACGAACAGGACCTGGAGGTTCCTGTCACTACGGACTTTTTTTGGCCACAGCAGTGATTATATTGAGTCGGTTTACGAGGAAATATTCGCTTTAAAATATCATGGACGTTGGGACTTCGCAGAGGCGTACTCATTACCCATTCAGATTAGAAGATGGTTCCTTAGAAGACTTCAGAAACAAAAAGAAATGGAAAACGAAGCTGTTGAAAGTGCAGCTCGAAAGAGAAAATAGAGAGAGATTTTATAAGTCCTCTCTATTTTGCTTTATATACTAATTATATGTGATATAATATACCCTTGGAGGTTTTGTAATGGAAAACGAATTGCAAGAATATGAAATTGATTTGGGCGCCGCCACAAGAGGCGAGGTAAACGAGAGTTATCTTCGAATGTTCGGTACTGCCATTAAGTCTATCATGAACTCTATGTTCGGCGGCTCATCCGTTCCTGTAACCGTAAAGGGAAGTCAAACGCAAGTTCGTGACTTCGCGAAGGTTTTGGGGAGAGAAAAAAGATACTTGGACAACTACAAGAAGTTCGGTCTGGATAACCCACAGACATATCGTAGCCGATATAGTCTTGAATCCGCAATAAAGAAATTTGAGAGAACGACTAGGCTAAAATGGCCATTTAAATAATAGCGGAGGGATAGAACTTGGGTGGTAAAACAACCAAAAATGCGATTAGAGATCTAACAGCAGCAATTGCAACGTTGCAAGCCTCTTTTGCTGCAGATTCAAAATCTGCACAGAAAGACCTTGCCTCTCTGACCCTCACTGCTAAGGATTTGCGCGATGAGTTTGAGGAGCTTGAGCGAGCCAAGGGCGACGTCGCAGACGTCACTCAATCAAAACTCGCAGCAGAAGAAGCTGAATTAAAAGTTCTTCAAGAAACGCTTAAAGTTCTCAAAGACAAGAACGGTGTCACCGAAGAGGAAATTAGGCTCGCCAAAGAAGCCGTCGCCAGCAAAAAAGCAGAAATTAAAGTAACCAAGAAGCTTACTAAGGCTCAACAAGAAAACGAAGAGGCTGCCGCAGGTCTAGCAACCTCAATGGGCAACATGCTCGGTGTCAGCAACGACCTCAAGAAATCTTTTCTTGGGCAATCAAAAGCAGCCCTTAAAAGCAAAGAAGGTTTCGCCTCCTTCTCGAAGGAGATGTCTGAGACGTTTTCTATGTCCAACGTCGCGACATCTCTGCTCAACAAGGCTTTTGAAACGACAGTGCTTTATGCTGGACGTCTCTTTACGGAGATGGACGAAGGCTTGGCATCGTTTAACGCAGCAACAGGTGCAGCCGGAAAATTCGATAAAGAGCTCGCAACAGCCGCATCAGGTTTGCTTGAGTATGGCGTCTCCGTCGCCGACGTTGCCGGCGCACACCAGTCCTTGATGAAATCTTTTCCTGATTTAATCAGGGGCAACAAGGAATTGGCAAGCGAACTTACTGCAGACTTTGCTCTTTGGCAAAAATCTGGCATAGCAGTTGATGCTGCAGCCCAATCGTATACTACGCTCCGCCGATCATACAACATGACAAGCGAAGATGCTCAAGGGCTTCAAAAAAGAATCATGGCACTCGGCGACCAAATCGGTGTCGGTGCCCCGCAGATGGTCGAAGAGTTCGCAGCTGCAGCCCCAAGACTTGCAATCCACGGCAACAGTATGGAAAAGGTCTTCAAAAAAGTAGCTTCAACGTCAGCTCAATTGGGGCTTGAAGTTAACGACGTGTTGAGTCTCGCCGAAGGATTCCAAACTTTCGAAGGATCAGCCAAAGCAGCTGGTCAGCTCAACTCTATCCTCGGCGGCGGTTTTATTAATAACATAGAACTCATGAACGCCGCATTTGAAGATCCGGCAGAAGCCGCGCTGATGATCAAGGGAGCCTTTTCAGATGCCGGCGAGTCAGTCGCATCCCTCGGACCTGCTGGTGTAAAAGCCGCAGCCCAAGCCGCCGGCTTTAGCGATGTCGGTAAATTCACCTCTTTCTTGAACGGCGAAATCGACGCAGCAGAGTTGGCTGCAGACGAAGGTCTGGAATTAGAAAAAAAGATGGAAGTGGCAGCGACCGCATCCATGACCTTTCTAAAAAACATTGACGCTGCAATCCAATCCCTTTTCGCACCTCTTTTACCAATAATGAGCTCTATTGCTAGATACGTCAAAGAAGCTCCAGCCAAGTTAAAGGCAGCAATCCTATTGGGAGTGCCAGCAATTGCATCTTTGATGCTCGCCGGAATTTCCACATGGCTCGGTACCGCGCACGCCGTCAGAGTCGGTCAAACGATAGCCGCCCAAATGAACATGAAAGGACTCGGCAACCAAGGCGGCAATGGCGGCAATGGAGCTCCCTTTGGAGGCGGCGCTTTTAAGTGGGGAGCCAAGATGACCAAGGGAGCCAAGTTTGCCACAGGGATGGCTGCAGTCGGTGCTGCCGCGTCAGTTGGAAAAGATCTCTATGATTTATCTCAAGGAGACTCATCAGCAGCCAACACCGGCGCCCTCGTGGGTTCTGTCTTCGGTGGTGCAATTGGAGCATTAGGCGGTCCAATGGGACTGGCTCTTGGTGTTTCACTTGGAAACGCAGCTGGAGAAATGTTTGGCGAATATCTTGATGACCAAGACAAGAAAGCCGACGCATCAATGCCAGAGAAAAAGTCTGCCGAGCAAGCTCGCCACGATGAGATGATGCAACGACTAGAATCAATGCATGCAAAAAAGCAAGAAGTCAAGGTTAAACTAGATGTAGATCAGTTTGCATACAAGAGGGGTTTAAAACTCTCCACAAGTGAAATTTTAAGCGGGAGTTAGAGGATAAGATATGCCACAAGAAAAGCCAATCATACCAGGAAGTACAACAGCAGAAGCAGAACTATATAAGAGGTTCTACATTCAACTGCAGCACTTACCAACAATGGAGAGTGTATATTTCAAGGCGCTCTTAACTCAGTTCGAAGATCAATACACCTCTGACTGGCAAACTGAGCAACAGTTTGGTCGAATGGACCCGGTAAGATCTTTCAGAGGAACCCAAAGGATCGTTACTCTTGGGTGGGACGTCGTAGCTGCAAGTTTGGAAGAAGCAGAATACAATTTAGGAAATTGCTCCTTGTTGTTGTCGATGCTTTATCCGTCTTACGACGCAGGAGGCACACCAAGCCCTCAAGCAAGCAACGGCGAAGAAGACACTCGGGACAACAACGAACAAGACCCCACTCTTACGGAGCAGGGCAATGCAGACGCCCTTTTACAATCCAACGAAACTCGACTGGCACCAAGCAATGCCACAACCATTGCATCAGCACCACTTTTTAGATTAAAGTTTGCAAACTTAATTCAGAGCACAAAGACCTCAAGTCCCGTCGTGGATATTAATTCAGGCTTGGTTGGTTCAATTGACGGATTAACATACTCTCCCGACTTGGAGGCTGGCTTCTTTGACCCACGAGTAGACGGAAACGATTCTATTCTATATCCACAAACCATTAAATTATCTTTTGGTTTTACGGTGGCACACGACCATCCACTCGGCTGGAGCAAGGGGACAGGCAAGCTCAGATCAGGAACTGTATTCCCATATCCAGGGAAGAAAAATACATAATAGGAATTTAACACATGTCACGATATAAGAACACAACGATAAAAGTTAATGATTCGGAACTCTACAAGAAGTTGAGAAAGGACAGAGGAATCCCAGGAGGACTCACTCAGTACAACCTAACAAATCTTCCAAGATTGACCATTGCAGACGTTCAAACCATCAATTCTGTTGGTCACATCTGGACCACCGGAGACAGACTTTACAAATTAGCTGATAAGTATTATAGTGATCCAAAGTTATGGTGGATCATCGCTTGGTATAATAATAAGCCAACTGAGGGGCATTTTGCCCTTGGCGATCTCATACAGATCCCCCTCCCTCTTGATAGGGTGTATGGCTTGCTAAGGATGTAGAGTATGGCAACTTACGACAAGACTATATCATTATTTAAAGACCCCACCGATGGCATTACGAGGTCATTTCGATTTGAGGGAAACATCGATGACCGACACGAATATGTGGTCTTTAAGGTTACTTGTGTTTCCATTGAAACACACCAGCAGTTCACCACAGGCTTACATGCACCAGAATATAGCTTTTTAAGCGTTATTAAGGCGAACCCCGTCACCGAAGATGCAGCCAACGCCGCTCAGGGTTACCAAAACCCATGGGAACCCAATGTGGATGTAGACGATCCAATAAAAACTCTTGCAGGAAACATTAGTTCTGTAATGTCTAGTGGCGGATTGGTTCAAAAATATAGCATGAAGTTCTTGGACAACTTCACCGACGAACCTGATCAGTTTCGCTTTTTTACCATCGGCAGCAGCTCGCATCTTGGTCAGCTCAATGTGCGGGGATATAAATCGTGTACTTTTAGGTTTCCATTGACGAGGAAATTCAACTCAAACATGGGACGACTCCGTTGGGGAACAAACGAAAAGCCAATGGGAAGCATGGAAGTATATCTCCAGTCAAACGTGATCAGTGCTCAACTTGATGTGAGTTTTGAAGCGATCAAAAATCTATCAAGTGCAGCTGCCAATTCTTATGGAGATCCGGACAATTCCGATGGTTGGATACTTTATGTCCCGTGGTTTTACATCGAGATTACGGATAAAGAAAAGTATAATGAATGGGTCACTGCACAGCGCCAGCTTGCTCTTAGAGAAGCCAGCAGCGGAATTGGACTGACAGACGAGCAGCGAGCACAATCTTTGCCCCTGAATGAACAAGCCATCTTGCTCTACAGAATGGGGGAATTGCTTGAGTACAATCGGGACAAGAAGAGAAAAGAGAAGCAGTATGACCGATTCGCAACCCTTGAAGTCGACGGCTCAAAGCAGATAGAATCTCTCGTGAATCAACTGACATCACCACCAAATGCAGCTGCCTTGTTCGACAAGATAAAACCAATGCACTTATCCGCTGTAGTTCCAAGAGTTCGCCTCTGGAAAGAATATCACTGGAAAGACAACAGGATCAATAACGGCGGAGCTTCATCTGAAGATCCCGTTTTTATAGAATATGAATTCGAAGAACATGTGGACCCTGGGTTGTTAGGTCAAACCCTCACCACAAACACTGGTGTTGGTCTTGAATCCTTCAATTGGGAATTCAACGGAGACAATCAAGTGTCTGCAGAAAAGCTCATTCAGGCACAAATAAAACTGAATGCCCAAAGCATCGACGCACTCGAAAAGACGAGGTATTCTTCAAACACATCTGTTTCAGGAAAGAACAGATATGCGTTTTCAGATATTTTTACTCCAGACAAACGCCGGAAAGACAACAACGGAAACAGGACAGCCACCGGCGACTATCATGAATACGTTATCCAAAACATGAGAGTCCGAGCAGAGGTCGAATATGCATTGGACATGAACGATTATATGTTTTCAGCTCCCGAAAACAAGCCAATTGCACAAGCTCTCAATAAATCAAAACTTACATTGAATCTTAGTGTTGTCACTTATGAGATTGATTTGCGAGACGATGGCTCCGTCGGTGTCACCATTAATTTTCAGGGCAGCATCGATACGACAGACCGAGATCCTACCGTCGGAAACATTCTTCCAAATCGGGAATTTACCGAGGATCAAGCATCACTTCTCATCGACGAACGCGCCGATGCACAGACGCGAGCAGATATGCTCAAGAAACACCTTGATGATATGCATGTCCGTAGACAAGAAGCACTTGCTCCCCTGAGACAACACAGCTTAACTGACGAGCAAAAGGAACAAGAACTAGAGTCATACACAGCAAACGTAAAAGAGACAAAGAAGGAGCTTCAAGAGTTAACAACCCAATATCAACTCAACTTGCAGGACAACGCCAGGGGTACTGCTATAGAACAATATTTAGATGCCGTCGGAAAACAGCGGTTTAATAGATTGAGTCTTTACCGAACTATCTTGAATGGTTTGCTAAACCGAGATTCTGTACACATTCTATCCATCGATCCCCGCAACGTTGCAAAGACCCACCAAGACATTCAAAAAGGCGCGAACAAAGGTCGACTCATCTTGAACGAGGAGATGTCTGTCGGTTTACAAAACTGGACAGCTGAGAATCCCGATCCGAACACGCTCACCAAGGAGCAAATGGACGATCACTTCAAATACCTACAGGAGAGAATGAAGCAAGATATTTTCCCAATGTTTATGGGCACACAATACTTCATAAGGTTTTTTTATTTTGGTGATCTGATAGACATCGTGCTAGACAATATGTATTCTGGAAAAGGAAGAGGAAAAGGACTAGACATCAGGACCATATTGGGACCGATACAAATCATGAGAAATGTATTTTCCGCCAACGACCTCGAAGGAGGCATAAAATTTCTGAGCACGGGGGATATTGTTGTTGCAGACAAATACGGGACTTATAACCCCAGTGAGACTAGAGAACTTGAATCAGCCGTAAATCAGGCAGACACATACATGGAACGAGCATCCCGCGCCCAGAACAACGGAACTCCACCTCCCCCGGCACCACCACCTGTTCAGGAGTTACTTGCAAGCTTGGCAGATGTTCCAATCTCTTTAAACCTCTTTTTGAAGTGGTTTTCGGAATCCATCTCCAACATCGGCGCGGCAGGATACCCGTTTAAGAAGTTCTTGACCCATGCCATCAACAAGCTCATCGTCGCGTCTCTTCAGGCAGATAGTAGCAGGGTGCTCCTACCAAAGCAGAAAAGAATAATCAAGACAGTGTTGTGGGACGGCGCCACCACCTCAGCGCCAGATGCTTTTGGTTTTATTAAAACCGCAGAAAATGGTCTGGAAATTGCACTAACAAAAGAAGAGAGAATATCGCGATCAAGAACAGGATCAGAACTATCTCAGGTTAGAAAAGATGTTTGGAACAGTTATAAATTCGGCGGCGGAGCCCCAATGAGCGACTACCTTCTTGTTTACGCAGAATCTGTAGATGCAGGACGAAAATATTCAGGCTCAAACGCGGATTATCAACGTGACATCTCTGAAGGAGTATATCACCTAAGTCTCGGTCGCGACTGCGGCGTTGTGAAGGACATCTCATTAGCCGCCGACCCTACGCCCGGTTATAAAGAAATGATGCTGCAGCGCTCAATGAAGTCCAATGAGGAAGTCAGAATAAAGAGGGTTTACGCTGCAACCATCACCATGTATGGAGTAACCTTTTTCCGCCCCGGACAAACAATATACATTGATCCGGCAGCATACGGAAAAAGAGAAGATCTAAAGGCACACGGACTTTGTGGTTATTACACCATCATCACCACCGCAAATAACTTTGCAGCAGGAAAGTTCGAGACTACACTTCAGTGTAGCTTCTCAACGGAGGGTTAATCATGGAGCCAACAAGAGGAAATAACCAACTATCACCAAAATATTCTTACGTTCAGCGAGAGATGTACGAGGAGGAAGTAAACAAATTACTTGAAGAAAATCCTCAACTGTCCTTGATTGACCTGCGCTCAAAAATCCTATATGGTAAGGTGGATTTGGAGAATAAAATTATTGTCCCAAAGACAGAGACTCTCATAGCCCACAACGGCGTTATTAGCGTTCTACCCTTTGTGGCAGCAGCCCTAGACGATCTCTCAGCAGTCCTTGATCGCCGAAAGGAAAAGGGTACCATGAGAAAGTCCGGTCCTTATGCGAACCTGCAACTTACGACAAGAACAGAGACGTGGAAAGAAGAATATGTCGATTACCTAAGCTCCCTTAAAGATGCTTATCTTTCCAGATTGCGTGAAGACACAATAGGGATGAACAAGCTCTCCAACTTTAAAGACTTCGTTAAAGATTTTCTTGATTTTGCGTCCATAACCAATCCACGTTTTCCCGTATCCTTTTCCAAGTTTTACGTTTCTGGCTGGAGCAGCCCGTTCACGTCAGGTTGCACTGTGGATCTTAATTCGGAGGAATACGGCAATGATTATATTTCCACGGTTAAGTATTTTTCTGACGTCAATTTCAAAATCTTTGCACAAGAGGCACAAAACCACGGATTCATCCTTGATCGTCACGCACCGTGGAGGCTCGTTGCGAATTTCAAATCCAAGCCTATGCGAAAGTACATGCAGGATACGGGATATGCCAACATGAAGGATTCTTTTGACAACCTCTATTTTAGCCCCTTTTCGGCAGAGTTCTACGAAATCGTTAAATTGATAAACTTTATGTATGCAGAAATTTTTACGTCTGGTTCGACTTACGCCGATATATGTCATAAAGATGGAAAAACTTCCTACTCCCTAAAGCCACGCGAAGTCCTTGACCCCGCCAAGTTCAACTCTCTTGAAGAAATGGTTGATTATCTTGGATTCCCTTTCTGGATCAGAGTCTATGGCTTCATCAAAGCGCGGGAGATAAATAAAGACTTGACACAGAAAGAGTTTGATGATACAATAAGAGAATCAGTAATGATTAACAAGCACGTTGGTACAGGATCTGCACTAACTTATATTAACGACAAATTTAACCCACTCGAACAAACCGAACTTGACAAAAAACCATCTTTTATATTTTAGGTGATATATGACATACTTCGTCACTCTTGACGACAAGAAAGAATGCGTCGGCATCTTCAGTAATGGAGAACTGCACTTTGACGAGTTCCCATCTGATCTAACCCGCACCTGGAAACCAACACAATCCTTGAAATCGATCTCTGCAGAAACCGTAGAGTTTGCATACCTGTATGCACAGGGCAAGACTCTTACCGAGTTATGTCCAGATGAGTTAAAACCAAAGTGGGAAAAGATAAACAAAAGAATGTCTGCATATCAAAACTCCTTCCGAGAGTCGAAGGTCAATCTAAGCGAAAACTGCCTATTTGACCTCATCCCGCTCCGCTATTTGACCGAGTTCTGCTACCTCAAGACAGAAATCATTAAGCACGTTTTTAAAACCCAAGAAAAACCCGAAAATTACGAGTTCATGAGGAACCTCTGCGCTCTGCTTGTCGAAATCGAAGGGCAGAAAATAAAGCTTAATCTCACCCCCTTAGAACGCAATAAACATTCGAAGAGAGAACGGGATTTTATTAAAGATATGCGACAGGGACACAAAGCAGACTTCGTGACCTATGATGCCTTCAAAACAAAGACCGGAAGACTTTCGGTAAAAAAGGGATCGTTCCCGATACTTAATTTAGACAGGGAATTCCGTCTTATCATCGAGCCAACGAATGATTGGATACTCGAACTGGATTATAACGCGGCGGAACTTAGAACACTATTAGCTTTGGCAGGGAAGGAACAGCCACAAGAGGACATCCATATATGGAATTCAGATATTCTTCACGCATCCAGAAGCGAAGCAAAAAAGTCCGTCATATCTTGGCTCTATGGATCGAAGATATCAGATATTGGCGCAAAACTTTCGCAGATGTACGCAAAAGAGGAAGTTCTAAGTAAGTTTTATGATCCCGTCAATCAGGTTGTATCCACTCCCTTTGGTAGAGTGATCCCTGCTGATGATCATCATGCACTAAATTATCTGGTTCAGAGTACCACTGCAGATCTGGTGTTTGACCGCATGATCGCTCTGCAAAAATTCTTGAAAGATAAGAAAAGCTTTATTAAATTCTGCCTTCATGACTCTGTTGTTATAGATCTGTCGCAGGAAGATATGGGTGATGTTGCAGAAATTTTTAATATTTTTTCAAATACGAAGCTCGACAGATTCATTTCTTCCCTGAGCGCCGGAAAGAATTTCGGGGATCTTGAGAAGGTGATCCTAGCCGATGGATCGGCTCAATCCGCGTAAGTACCTGCTTTTTCGGGTAAATACCAGTAAAACGATGTAAGTCAAGTAATGTCGCTTTCTTCGTAAGTGCCCGTTTTTAAAGGAAAAGAAAGTTAAAAAAAAGCTTGAATATTCCGCTGAGTTTGGTATAATATAGTATATTTCGAAACACACACTGAAAGGCAAAAAATGATAAACTCACTAACAAACAATCCTTCTTTCACAACTTGGGACGATTGCGTTCGCATTTCTCACCAGCAGATGCTTAAAGAGCAGGACACAAGAGAACTCGGCAAAGTTCGAGCCATTGGAAACGAACACCTTCAGAAAGCCGTCTTGAACAGTGATCCCCAAGTTGACATCAAGTTCTATAGGAGAGAAGATCTTGAAACTATTGGCTCTGAAGCCCTTTCAGCCAATTTGCGCCAAGAGGTTGAAAGCTTCGATAAGAATCAATCTGGATACGACCTGCTTAGTGAAGACCTTTTGAGAATTCAATCAAAGTACCGTGGCACAGACCTCCACCTTGAGAACACCCGCAGAAACTCAAAAAAGAATCAAGGTGCCGCTTCACTATCGGGTCACACTGCATATTCTTTGGGAGAGTGTGATGTTGTTCTCTTGACGGTCCCCCGCGACCCCAAAGCAAATCATTCAAACGACTTGGCTAATTACAAGTTCGTTGCAATCCCCACAGTCGCGCTTGAGAACCCAGCCAACCCTGGCTTCTTGCGGGTACGGATTCCAAAAAAGATCTTTCAAACTTGGGCAGCTAAAGACTATCGCGAGACTTTAAATCAACTCAACAAGAAGGTAAAGAAAGAGCGAACATAATGGAAAGTAATGTTTTTTTAATCGGGGACAATAGGGAGATCATGGGCACCTTTGATGATGGTGTCCTTGATTTCATCTACATGGACCCTCCCTACAATACTGGCAGGAACTTTGGACACTTTGACGATAAGTGGTCTTCCTCGCACGACTACAAGGAGTTCATGCGCCCCGTTATTGAACAATCTCATCGCCTTCTTAGCGAGTCTGGCAACATTGCCATACATATTGAGTCGAAAATATCTCATCATATAAAATCAATTCTCGATGACGTATTTGGCGAGAAAAACTATAGAAACACAATCGTCTGGAAGACAGGCGGAAACAAGAAAACTTCATATTTCCTCCCTCGACGTCACGATGAAATCATTGTTTATAGCAAGAATAAGAACAGGAATCCAATATTCAACCCTCAGTATAAACCCTACGGAGAGGAATATAAGAAAAGAAATTCAGTGAAAATTTGCCCAACTACTGGCAGAGAATATGTGACTTCTGCATGCCACAACGCCCAACCTGACGTCATTGTCAGGGAGAATCTTCGGTATGAGTGGAACGGGCACGTTAAACAATGGTGGTGGTCAAAAGAGCTGATGCAACAGCGCCACGACGAAGGTCGACTTGCCTACAATGCCAGCGGCATCCCAAGGGTGAAGAAGTATCTCGACGAGATGTCTGGAATACCCCTAAACGACGTGTGGCTGGACATTAACCCGCCATCTAAAAAAGAGAAGCTAGACTACGCGACACAAAAGCCAGTCCTCCTCTTAGATAGGATTCTAAAGATTTACTCAAATGAGGGCTCTCTTGTCCTCGATCCGTTTGCAGGTTCTGGAACCACAGGTAGGGCAGCCCAATCCCTCGGTCGAAATTATATTCTTGTAGACATCAACGAGCATGCCAAAAAAGAATTTGAAAAAAGCACTGAGAAATCTTAACAAAACATGCCAGTCGTTGTACAGTAGAACACCAGGAGATTTCACATGATTAATATTATTGGACTAGGAAACATGGGCTGCAAGCTCGCCGACGAATTCAAAAAGAGTGACAACTATGAGGTTTATAAAATTGGTATTGATTTGCCAAAAGCAAAGCGATCACGAGGGCTCAAAAAGCAGAAAACTCTTGAAGACTATGAAGTGAATGTTCCCCCTCTCAAGCACTTCTTCAAAGAACTTGAGGGACGCAGCATATTCCTCGTCAACGGTGGAGAACCAGTTGCACTGGCATCTCTGAGAGTGCTGGAACACACTAGACCTTGGTCTACATCTGTTGTGTATATCCAGCCTGACTTAACCTCCTTGAATGAGGAAACTAAAAGGGCTGAAAATATTGTATTTAATGTTTTGCAAGAATATGCAAGATCAGGTGCCATTTCAAAAATAATAATCATCAGCGCAGAGAAAGTCGAAGAGGCAATGGGAGAAGTCCCTATCATCGGATACGAAGAAACGTTTATTAATTATATCTTCTCTTCCCTCAATTTAATAAACTACTTTGAACACTCAGAGCCAGTATTGAGTGTAGACTCAGATGCTGTAGGGTGGTCTAGGATTATGACCATAAGCATGGTTTCTCTTGACAAGTCTGATGAGAAAACCTTCTTTGACTTGCAAGATGTTAAAGAAAGAATGTATTTTTGTGGCATAAATGAGGACGAGTTGAGGAATGATAATAAACTCCTCACGAGACTCAAGAACCTCATAGACTCTCAGAGAGAAGGAGATCAGAGAACCTCCTACAGAGTCTATGCTACGACCTACGACGAGCCACACGTCTTCTGTATCCAGTCCTCAGCGATGATACAGGAAAGAGGAGAAAACGCTTGACACAAGTGCCTCACCCGTGATATAATGAAAACAACAAAGGAGATATTCGTCACATGAATACAAAAAGTTTAAAAATCAAAGTAGAACTGCCAAACGGCACCATCACCACCGCCCCGAAAGATTATGAGACTCCACCTAGCGCCAAAGTGTTGCAGGCGGAGGTGGACAGCTTTTTAGCTACTGGCGAGGGTTTTTTATCAGCGTACCATTTCTATGTGGATAGAAAAACCTTGAGGTTGCATGAC
>Ga0098052_1000848_pt1 | contig 19319 bp, 20 predicted proteins | sample 15_taG_FD_81591 | JGI IMG/M metagenome (GOLD analysis project Ga0098052, IMG submission 81591) | Marine viral communities from the Subarctic Pacific Ocean - 15_ETSP_OMZ_AT15312 metaG | ecosystem: Environmental > Aquatic > Marine > Oceanic | place: Pacific Ocean | collected 2015-01-18
CAGTTGTCCACCCCCATATTATTTTGCGACACCGAGCCTTGGTGTCGTAAGATACTCGCAAAGAATTTTCCAAATGTACCCATAGCTACAGATGTAAAGGAGTTAGCTAATGACCCAGAAAGACTTGTTCCAGACTGTGACATCCTCACAGCAGGATATCCGTGCCAACCATTCTCCGTCGCTGGATTACAAAAAGGCACAGAAGATGACCGCCACATCTGGCCGTACATCTTTAAAATTGTTGCACACAAAAGACCCACTTGGTGCGTTTTCGAAAACGTTTATGGTCACATCGCAATGGGTCTCGACCAAGTGCTCGCTGACTTGGAAAGCGAAGGCTACGCCACACGGACGTTTATTGTTCCAGCTTGCGGTGTCAACGCTCCCCACAGAAGAGACAGACTCTGGATTGTGGGCTACGCCGAACACGATGGATCATCTACCTCAAAGATCCGAGGAAGCAACACGCAAGATGCAAGAGGGGCATCGCAAGGGCAGATCCAAACCAAGCAATCTTCGGGAGCAAGTGGACGAAAAGACGATGGATCTTTACATCAAGACATGGCCGACACCCAGAGCATCGGACGTGGAGGGCGGAATAGTTCAGAACGTGGAACTGGAGAACGGAACGTTCAGTCGGAAGAACAAGGACGGAGTTCGGTGGGGCGTGAAACTGAGAGACGCAGTGAACCATGTAGAGAGAATGTGGCCGACACCAACGGCAACGGAAAGGAGCGGAATCAACCCACAGACGGGAAAAGGCGCTGGGTTAACCAAAGCAGTGCAGATGTGGCCAACTCCAGTGGCGAGGGATCACAAGGGCGGTTATCAGGGCGGTCGGGTTCGGAACGGCAAAGTTTCATGGGACAGTCTGGACGTGGCAGTTCAACATACGGACAATCAGGAGAAGACTGGTGGGCAGTTGAGCCCAATATTCGTAGAGTGGCTCATGGGATACCCAGAAGGATGGACAGAATTAAAGGATTAGGCAACGCAATTGTGCCACAAATTGCCATGAATATTGGTCTGGCGATAAAAGAGGAGATTGAGAGGTAATGCCATACGAGCGACAGAAAAAATATTACGAAGCAAACAAAGAAAAAATATTAGAGCGAAAGAAAAAATATTACGAAGCAAACAAAGAAAAAATATTAGAGAAAGATAAAAAATATAAAAAGGAAAACAAAGAAAAAATATTAGAGCGAGCGAAAAAATATTACGAAGCAAACAAAGAGAAACTGTTAGAGAAAGGTAAAAAGTATAAAGAAGCAAACAGAGAAAAAGAAATAGAGTATCAGAAAAAATATAGAAAGGAAAACAGAGAAAAAGTATTAGAGCGAGCGAAAAAATATTACGAAGCAAACAGAGAAAAAGAAAGAGAGGATCAGAAAAAATATTACGAAGCAAACAGAGAAAAACTGTTAGAGAAAAATAAAAAAGGGATAAAATATTTAAGTGATAACTATGTTAAAGGTCTTTTAACTAAGAACACTAATTTAACTTATAAAGACATACCTCAAGGATTAATTCAGGCAAAGAGAGAATTAATTAAAATCAGACGGTTTATAAAAAGGGAGAACCAAAAATGAAAAATGTAGTAGAACTGAGAACCCAACTTGCAATCGCTTTTGAAGGATTGTCGAGTGGTGAACTAAGCTCCAAGGACGCAAGCGAGATGGCAAACCTAGCGGGGAAAATGATTAATTCTGCCAAGGTGCAACTTGACTACCATGCGTTGCGTAAGGACACTCCAAGCATAAAATTTTTACACGTTGAAGAAGATGTAAAAGATTGATTTGGAAAGCAATGGCACTTGTGTGCGTGCTTTTGAATGGAGACGTGACTTGTCCTACAGTTATGTTTGAAGAAACTTTTAGAAGTAAGCAAGAATGTGAGGGGTGGCTTGTACGAAAACGCTTGTATGGACTACCTAAGAACAAAAAAATAGTAATGGACGACTGTTACTTGCAACGGTAAGGTAACTTATTGTTGGGCTAAATAACTTATCGCAAAGGAGGAAACAATGGCGAATAAACAATTAGCAGAATTTAAGAACGTGGGTTTGTTAAAAGAGACGCACGACAAACTGAGGGAGATATCTGATCATGAGCAAAGGACTTTTACACGTCAGCTCAAGATTATTTTAGACAAGTATTACGATACTTGGAAATACCCTGATAACGAATAGCACAAAGGTTATTAGCCCCTAGCTTTCAACGCTAGGGGCTTTTTCCAACAACAACTTATATAGATGAATTATCTCACCTCTGAACATTGAGATTGCTCTTTCGTTTTTACGTCCAAGGTCTTTTTCAATTTCAATTAAATCTTGGAGACGATCAATTCTTTTTTGTATTGTATTTTCCATCTTCTATCTCATCATAATAGGCATCTACTACTATGGCACTAACAATCGTTGCCATGTCTACTTGGCTTTTACCTGCCTGTTCGCAAAGCCATTCTACTACTTCGGGAGTAAGGTGGGCACTAATTTTTCCTTGAGGAACGCCCCTTTGTCTCCATTGTGCCATGCAAATAAATTTTTCATTACATCGAGCACATCTCTTTTTGTTCGAAGTAGCAAACTCTTGTCTGCAATCTGAACAAAGACTCATTTTTCTGTCTTACCGGGAAACTTGACAACATTTCTTTTTGACAAAGGTTCGATGAACGAAGTAGCCAACTCCCATGACAAACCTGTCAGGGCGGCAAATCTTTGGATCGCTTGATCCTTTCCCATGTTTCCTTTTTTATATTCGACGATAACGTCTACGCTACTTTTGATTTGGGGTCTAACTTCAGCCATTTTCTTACATTTTCTCCTAATACATTTGCACTCATTTTTATTTTACCTGTTAGAGCTTTTACGATCTTTTCGTCGATTGTGCTCTCGCAAACTAAATCTATATAGGTGACAGGGTTATGCTGACTAATTCTATGTGCTCGATCTTCAGATTGTGCTCTGGTTTCAAGATTAAAATCGTTTGAATAATAAACGACTGTGTTGGCCCTTGTCAGCGTAAGGCCACGACCTGCGGTTGCAGGATTTCCTACAAAAAATCTAAGCCCCGAACTTTCTGATTGAAACTCCCGGATAATTCTTTGTCTTTCGTCTTCTGATGTATCCCCGAAAAAAGATGCTGTAGATCTGTCCCCGAAAACTTTCTTTAATGTTTGTGTGATAGAGATGATATCGTATCTAAACCTGGACCAGATAATTATTTTCCCCGAACTCTCATGACATATATCAAGCAGTGCGTCCAAGCGTTGGGTCGGGAACGAGATAATCTCTCCATCATCTGTTTTTAAATGCCCCGAAAGTATCTGTTGCAGCCGAAGCATTTGCGTAATGACCGCAGGTGTTGTGACTAAATCGCCGTTGTCCAAGAGCAGAAGTGCTTGTTTCTGTATGCGTGTGTACATATCGAGTTGTTCTTTTGTCATGGAAACATACCTGGCGGTGTATATTTTTTCTGGCAAATCAAGACATTGATCCTTTAGAACCCGAAAACTAAATGCTTCGAGCTTCTTGGTTAGTTCCTCGATGTGCCTAAACCCGACTATTTGATTGAAGGACTTAGTGCCCATCTTTACATTCTTGAGTATAGCGTACCGAGCTTGGAAAGCATAGAACGAACTAAACCCTAGCATTTGTGCTCCTAAGAACTCGCACTGTGCAAACAAATCAAGCGGTGAGTTTGTAACCGGGGATCCAGTTAATATTCTTTTATACTTAAAACTTCTTGATAGTTTGATCAGAGCCTTGGTTCGTTTGGCCTTATGATTTTTGATCGTGGTTGATTCATCAACTGCTATTAGACCTTTAGCCCCGAACTTTCTCCCGAACCATTCACCCGCCTCGCGTCCCCGAATTGATGAGAAAGCTTCAACGTTCATAACAAACACTTTCATCTTATCTGTGGCGGCACACATTTCTTTAATCTCTTGCTTGCGTCCTTTGGTCATTGGTGACTGCCAACTGGACACACTAACAGGTAGATCGTCCCAGAAGTGTGCGGGGATCTCCAGTTCGAGCCAATTACGATAAACGCCCTTTGGTGCGATAATAATTGCAAAATCTATTTGCTTTTCGGAGTAAAGTCTTGCAATGTCATCTAACAGGGATTTTGACTTACCAGTACCCATTTCCATAAGATAGGCGAATGCTCCCTTGTTTTCGCTCTTTTGATATGCCTCTTCCTGGTGTCGATATGGTTTAGTTTTAAATTTGTTGTTGACTTTCATCTATATCCTCCGATAGAGTCACCATACGGTATTCATAAGATGCCGTCAACTTAAACCTGAAGAGGATGTACTTGTCATGAAGACAGATATTTTTGAAGAAACAATGTTCGCGGAAGCCTCGACACTAGATAAAGTCGATACGCAAACCGGGAAACAATTATCCAACTTGGTTACAAAGCTTAACGATGTAGCTTCAGATATTTTAAAGACTGAAGAGGCATTGAAACAGCTCAAGGCGGAAAAGCAACGACTATCCATTGATATGATTCCACAAGTTATGGATGAAATGGGCATCGAGCGCGTAGATGTGGAGGGAGCAACGGTGACGTTAAAGCCATTTGTTTCTGCAAGCATACCCAAGGATCGGCGCGAGGAAGCATTTAATTGGCTTCGTGAAAACGGTCTGGACGACATTATAAAGAACGATGTCGTTCTGTCTTTTGGTCGAGGGGAGGACAATGTTGCAGGATCATTAATGGTTGATCTTGAGAACAAAGGTTTTCATCCAGAATCAAAGACGCACATTCATGCAATGACTTTAAAAGCTTTTGTCCGCGAGAGAGTGGAGAATGGCGAACCAATAGATCTCGACTTGTTCGGTGCTTTTGTGGCTCGAACTGCTGATGTAAGGAGGAAATCATAATGTCGGAACTTACTACGAAGAAAGAAACTTTACCTGCAAGTTTGATGAGCGACTTGTTATCTGGAGAAGGGGTTGATTATGATACCTCTGAATTACAGATACCATTCGTTCGCGTAATACAGGCTCTGTCACCACAGATTAAGAAGAATGACTCTGCTTTTATAAAGGGAGCGTCTCAAGGTGATGCGTTTAATACAGTAACTGGGGATTACTGGAGTGGCGAGGAAGGCTTCGAGGTTGTACCGTGTTTACAACAAACGAAGTACTTGGAGTTTATACCTCGTGATCAGGGCGGTGGTGGTTTTGTTGGCGAGTTATCTGCTGACGATCCAAATATTGCCAGGGCGACAAGAACAGGTGGTAAGGAAATCCTACCTAACGGCAATGAGTTAGTGAAGAGCGATCAACACTACTGTATGCTTATAGGTTCGGATGGACTATATCAGCCCGTAATTGTTGATATGAAATCAACCCAACTATCCGTGTCTCGAAGATGGAAGACACAAATTGCAATGCTAAAGGTTAAAGATGCACAAGGCGTTCTTAAAACGCCAGCGTTATTTGGCACTGTTTGGCGGTTAACAACTGTCGAGCAAAGCAATGACATGGGTACTTGGTACAATTGGTCTGTCGAGAAAGTAAAAATGATAGACGATGAAGCATTGCTACAGGAAGCAATTAATTTCCGTAAGTCAATTCAAAAGGGTGAAGCCAAGGCGGTAGTCGAGGATCACGATGATAAAGAAGAAGCACCCTTTTAATTAACACGAGGAGGGTCTTTCTGAGGCTCTCCTCTTTTTTACGGAGAAACATATGTCTTTGACAGACCGTTTTAAAGCGGCATTTAGAGGTTCAGACCTTGCTCATGGACAGACAACGATAGGTAAAACGAGACGTAACGGCAAGACAGATGCAAAAAGCTACATAGTCAAGCAACCGTTAACAAAGGATTTAATCGAGGAGCATTTAAAGGGAACAAAGGGCGTTGGGTCAATACCAATAAATGATAAGAACCTGTGCAATTTTGGTGTGCTAGACATAGACACCTATCCCATAGATCACCTCGAAGTTTTAAAGAAGTGTCGTAAGTTAAAGTTACCATTGGTTGTTTGCAGATCGAAGAGCGGAGGTGCACATTTGTTTTTGTTTATGAAGACAGAAACGAGTGCGTCCGAGATCCGAGATTATTTAGGCGAGATGTCTGCAGCTTTAGGTTACGCGGGATGTGAAATCTTCCCCAAACAAGATCGTATTCTTGCCGAGCGTGGAGATGTAGGTAACTTTATTAACCTACCGTACTTTGACCAAGCGAACACTGTTCGTTATGCGTTCAAAGAAAATGGCGACGACATGACCTTAGAAGAGTTCCTTGATGAGGTAGACAAGAGAAAGACGACAGTATCGAGCTTAGAGAAGATAGACTTTGGTACACAACGAGAGCAGTTTTCAGATGCACCACCATGTTTACAGATGTTTTTTTCTATGGGCATACCAGAGGGTACGAGAAACAAGGTGATGTTTAACGGCGGACTATACCTAAAGAGGAAGTTCCCGGATACATGGAAAGATAAACACGAAGAGCTGAACCAGAAGCATTGCGTTCCGCCTCTTCCAGCCAATGAGATTGTCGGACTACAAAAACAGATAGATAAGAAAGAGTATCTTTACACTTGCAAAGACGAGCCGATGTCTAGTCATTGTAACAAAGCGATGTGTAAGACACGCACGTTTGGTATTGGTGATGCAGATGCCACGCCTCAAATTGGTGGGCTGACGATACTTTTGTCCGAGCCTCGATTGTACTTTTTAGATGTAGACGGCAAACGTTTAGAGATTACAACAGAGCAATTACAGATGCCATTACAGTTCCAAAGGGCTTGCATGGAGCAGATAAACTTTATGCCACCATTAGCAAAACCTACGGAGTGGCAACCTATTGTTAATTCGTTACTTAACAACGCCACACACATCGAGGTGTCAGAGGAACTAACGAGTGTAGGCCAGTTTAAAGAACTTCTTGAGATGTTCTGCATGAGTAGGATTAGAGCCAAGTTTCCAGAAGAGTTGTCTATGGGCAAGCCTTGGACGGAAGACAACTTTACTTACTTTACGATGAAGGGATTACAGGAGTTTTTACGACAGAGAGGATTTACCTTGTACAACAGACCACAAATCCAACAGAGACTAAAAGATCTGAATGGAAATCAAAGCTGCCACGGACAGTACAAGGTGAAGACAGAAGGAGGGAAGTGGACAAATATTAGGGTTTGGTGGGTTCCTAAGTTTGAAGCTAACGAAGTTGAGATACCTACTAATGAAAAGGAGTTACATAATGAAGTCCCATTCTAATGAGTGGCGAGACCAGAACTACGTTAAGATTGGGGAAATAGCTGAGAAGTTCGGTGTTTCTCGATCAACGATATACAAATGGGTGGAGGAGAAAAACTTTCCCTTACCTGTTGTATTTGGCGATGCCAAGAAAAACAGTACAGTGAGATGGTTGGAAAAAGATATCCAAGAGTGGATTGACCAGAGACCGAGAGCCAAGGATGAGTGAAAAGTTAATCCTTGGGCCTCCCGGTTGCGGCAAAACTTATCGGCTAATCAATGTTGTAAAGGAAGAGTTGAAGAGCGGAACTCCTCCAGAGAAGATAGGGTTTGTTTCGTTTTCCAAGAAGGCTATCGAGGAAGCTAAAGCTAGGACTATAGCTGAACTAGGGTTAACGGATAAAGACGTCCCTTGGTTTAGAACACTACACTCGACAGGGTTTCAATGGCTTGGCATGAAAACCGAGGAAGTTGTTTCACGGTATGATTTCAATATGCTAGGAAAAGAGCTCGGATTGATCTTTGACAACAACACTGCTTCTGCATTGGCGGATGGTTTGCTACCTGCCTCAGTAAAAGAAGGCAACAAGTACCTAGAACTCATAGGTCGAGCAACGTTGCGTATGGTATCGCTAGAAGAACAGTACAATGACACAGAGAATTATAACTTGAGTTGGCCGATGTTAAAGAAGGTTGATGAGATATACTCGTTATATAAGTCAGAGAACGGCAAGTACGATTACACAGATATGATCAAGCAGTTTGTTGATCAGGGGTCTGCACCGTCCCTAGAGGTTTTAATCGTCGATGAGGCGCAAGACTTAACACCGCTACAGTGGGAGCAAGTTAAGCTGTTAAGGACGTCAGCGGAGCGTATATGGTACGCTGGAGACGATGATCAGGCGGTACACAGATGGATGGGGGTTCGAGTAGAACAATTCATGGAGATCTGTGATGAGGTAGAGATTTTAGAACAGAGTTATCGTGTGCCCAACTCTGTCCATGCACTTGCAAACAGAATAGTTAAACGAATAGACACCAGGCATGAAAAGAACTGGTTGCCGACAAAGCATGAGGGAACGATCAATTATTATTCAAATTGGTATGATGTGAATATTGATGAAGGTTCATGGACAATTATGGCTCGAACCAACAAAGTAATCGGCACGATTGCACATGAACTCAGGGAGAGTGGTTATTTATTTGAGAGGTATGGCATACCTAGTCTTAACCCAGATCTTATGAGGGGCATAGAAACGTGGGATACTTTGGTCGAAGGTCAATCAGTATCTGTTTCTCTTATTCGAGCCATGTACAAGCTTGCACCAAAACAAGGGGCGAACGCCGTTATTAAAAGAGGATTTGCTAAAACCTTGGAATATGTCGAGGAAGATGTAATGCTTAACTATGATGAGCTAGTCCAGAATCACGGATTGATTGCAGAAAAACACTGTCAAGGTAGTAGTGTTGTTAATATGTCCTTGGATGACAAGCGTTACATGAGATCTCTTGTTAGTCGAGGAGAGAACCTTGGCAGACCTAGAATAAAATTATCCACGATACACGCAATGAAGGGCGGAGAAGATGACAACATAATGTTGTTAACAGAGTCTGCATACCCATGCGTTAACAGTAAGTTTCCCGACGACGAGCATAGGATTTTCTACACAGGGATAACAAGAACAAAAGAAAATCTACACATAATAGAAACAAGTTCAAAATACAGGTATGATATATGAGACGAGAAGAAATACTAAGAAAAGCAGAGGGCTATATCAATGGTCCCAGAGCCAAGGACTACGGAGACTCACACACGAACCATTTGCGTGTGGCAAGATTGTGGTCTGTGATCCTTGGGCAAGACGTTACAGTAGACCAAGTATACTTGTGCTTGGTTCAATTAAAAGTATCCAGATTAATCGAGACACCAGATCACGAAGATAGTTGGGTAGACATCTGCGGTTATGCAGCATTAGGAGGCGAGGAATGATAAACAGTACAGATGAGACATTCGAGGAAGACGTTCTAAAGAGCGATGTTCCAGTGTTAGTAGATTTTTGGGCGGAGTGGTGTAATCCATGTTTGCAGATAGCACCTGCACTTGAGGAGTTGTCAGAAAAGTACCAGGGTGAAATTAAAATCGTGAAGATGGATATTGATAAGAATCCGGGGACACCAAGTAAGTTAGGCGTTCGCAGTATTCCAGCTTTGTTTTTGTTTAAGGACGGAAAGGTTATTTCTAATAAGTCAGGATCCTATCCGAAAGCTGCATTAGATGTTTGGATCAAAGGCTCGATCTTATATGACGATGAGGAGAACTCTTAATGGCTAAAGGGAAGAGTACGTTATCCTTTTGGGAGAGAGAAGACTTTAATCACTTGGACTTAGAAACAGATTGGACAGCGCCAGATCAGTTTCCAGACTTAACGCAAAGCACTTACATAGCAATTGACCTAGAAACCTGTGACCCAAACCTAATGACACTAGGCCCAGGTTGGGCACGCGACGATGGTTTTATCGTAGGCATTGCGGTTTCTGCGGGAGACTTTGACGGTTATTATCCTATCAAGCACCAAGGGGGAGGCAACCTTACACAACGCCGTGTTATGGAATGGTTAAAGGTTCAATTAGCAACGCCCCATATTCCTAAGATCATGCACAATGCAACCTATGATGCTGGCTGGCTAAGATGGGCAGGTGTTAAGATCGAGGGCAAGATCATTGATACGATGGTTGCGGCTCCGTTGATTGATGAGAACAGATTTAGTTACAGCCTAAACAATCTTGGCCGAGACTATATTGACATGAGGAAGAACGAGAAGGGCTTGAGAGCGGCGGCTAAAAGCTTTGGCATAGATCCAAAGGGCGAACTGTGGAAGTTACCTGCAAAGTTTGTAGGGGTATACGCAGAACAAGATGCTCGAATGACCTTGAAGCTATGGAATAAGTTTGAGGTTGAGCTTAGTTCTAATGAATTATCTTCTATCTTTGAGCTAGAGACAAGCCTCATACCGCTCATGTTAGATATGCGTGAGCGTGGTGTTTGCGTTGATGTTGATGGTGCGGAGCGTGTTAAGAAAGATCTTCTGGCAATGAAGAAGGTTATTAACGCAGAGATTAAGAAGGACGTTGGCTTTGAGATCGAGCCGTGGGTAGCGACGAGTGTGGCTAAAGCTTTTGATTATCACAACATACCATACGATAAGACAGAGACATCAAACAAGCCGTCCTTTACAAAGGCATGGTTGCAAGGGTGTCCACATCCGATTGCGGCAAACATTCTACGTCTCCGGGAGTTAGATAAAGCGCAGAACACTTTTATTGATAGTATTCTTAAACACGCGCACAACGGACGTATTCATGCTGAATTTCATCAGCTAAGATCCGATGACGGAGGTACGGTAACTGGGCGGTTCTCAAGTTCAAACCCTAACTTGCAACAGCTGCCTGCGAGAGATCCACAGATTAAGTCTTTGATTCGTGGATTGTTTATTCCAGAAGACGGTGAGAGATGGGGGAGCTTTGACTACTCTAGCCAAGAGCCCCGATTGCTTGTGCATTATTGTGCGTCCCTATCTGGATCAGACAGACATACGCAGATTGACGGCGTTGTTGAAGAGTATCACAAGGGCGATGCTGACTTCCATCAGATGGTAGCGGACATGGCAGGTATTAAACGCAAACAGGCTAAGACTGTTAACTTGGGCATTATGTATGGAATGGGTAAGGCTAAATTAGCTGCTACAATGGGCATTTCTCCAGATGAAGCAAAAGATTTACTTGATTTGTACCATGATAAAGTCCCATTTGTTAAAGGTCTGGCAGACAAGGTTTCACGCATTGCACAACAGAACGGTAAGATAAGAACAATCTTGGGCAGACGTTGTCGGTTTGATATGTGGGAGCCTATGGCATTTGGGTATAACAAGCCTATGAAACTTGATGACGCTCGAAGAGAGTATGGGCCTCAAAGGATTAGACGTGCGTTTACCTACAAAGCCCTAAATAAGCTCATACAAGGCTCCGCAGCAGACCAAACTAAGAAAGCTATGGCTGACTGCTATGCGGAGGGTTTGGTGCCTCTTATGACCGTACACGACGAGCTATGCTTTAGTGTAGAAAGCGATGAGCAAGCCTCGAAGATTACAGAGATTATGGAGACAGGGTTAGAGCTTAAAGTTCCAAGTAAAGTGGATCAGGAGTTAGGAAACAATTGGGGAGAGGTTGGTTAAAGTAGATTTAACGCCTGGTGCTTTGTCTCATCGTTACGTCTTACCCAGCCCTTGCCAAACACTTCAAATGTATCGAGGCTTCTGTAAAACTTGTCCCGAACATAATGCATTTGTTTAATAATCTCTTCTGGATCTACTTCAGCTACTCGTTGCAAGGTTAAAGGTCCGATGCCCCCATCTGCTTCAACACCTACGATGCGTTGCAGTGCTTTAGATGCACGGGATTTTCCAGAATTTACAGCCCAATCGAAGGTGCTCCAGTCAACGCCAGAGGGTAGATCGTCTGCCCGAACAGCGTCCCAATAATTTTCTTTGTAAATTGGATAGACATCATCGTGGGTTAGACCTTCCATTTCTCCGTTCATAACTTGGCGTCCAACGTATTGTTCGTAAACTGCCCTGGTTACTCCAAAATTAGTTTCCCCACCTGGATCCTGTGCATGCCAGACGTAGCCCCCTTCGTGTTCAAGAAGCCGTGCCATACATTCTTCAAAGTTCTGTCTCATTATGCACTCCTTGCAGTATTTAATCTTTCAGCTAATACTTGGTCATCAGGGTTAGGTAATACAATAGGATTTACATTGCTTACGTTTGAAGCTGGACTAGGCGGTACAACAGAAGGCAATAAATTAGAGACCCCAGATTTAATTGGTGCGGGAAGCTTGCTTATTGCTTCTTGAACAACGGGTCTGTTAGCTCTTGCAATAGCTTGAACCCGTTGCCTACCCGTTTCTTCACCTTCTACAGTTGCTTGCGCGATAGCTTGAGTTAAGGCTGTTGTAAAAGCCTGCGCGCCTTGACCAAATGGATCCCCTGAAAGAATTTTTCCTTTTAAAAAGTCACCTTTTAAAACAGATAATTTAGATCTAGAAGCCATCATCATTTTTAAAATTGCAGGGCTTCGTAAAATTGAAGACATAAATTTAAAACCAGCACCCGTAGCAAGGAGTGATACAAAGTTTCCGCTCATTAGTAAGTTACCAAGAGTAAAGCCTAGTGCAATTTGTGGCGCAGCCAATCCACCTTTACCAGCAAGTTCTGCGTTAGATACTTGAACCATTCTATTAGCCAAAGAGTTTAATTGTTTTGCCCCTTGAGCACCAAACATAGACTCGACTGTTTCGTCGCCATAACCTCTAAGAACAGATTGAAGTTTCTTGCCAAGTGATCCTGATTGAAACGCATCAATAAAATCATCTGTTAATCTAATGCCACCAGCAGTGTCTGTTGTTGCTCCTATTTGTCTTAGGATCTTGCCCATAGAAGCATCTCTAACCTTATCCATAGTAACTTCAGGTAAAATTCTTTTTGCCTCTCTAACAGCATTTGCATTTTGAAACACGGTTTGTGCTATAACATCTGGGTTGTTAGTTGAGTTTAAAACTTTTAAAACAGTGTTGCTATCTACTGCCTTTCTTGTAGCTTGCGCTGCTTGGAAGTCTCTTAACGCTGGCCCTAAAGGTAGATTGTCTAACTGAGCTAGTACGTCTGGAGCAATAGTTGATTTGTTTCGTTCTATCACTTCAAGCACGTCATCTAATGCTTTTTTATCTGGTCCAAACAATTTATCTAAAACAGACCCTTTTTCTCTGACGTTTGCGGCAAGAGCCAAAGGATCTGCTCGTCTTACACCCGTAGATGGGTCTACAGTTATTGAGTCTTTAACTGCTTTATTTAAGTATTGTTTAGCTAAACCCTCTCTAACTTCTTCTGCAATTTCTTTCCCTGTACCCATTATAGCAGACATTTCATTAGCTTCTCTAATTGCTTTACGTTCTGCATTTTTTATTGTTTTATAGGTCGGAGAATTAGGGTTCATGTTTTTAGTTCTTGCAACAGCTTGTTCTAACGTTTCGTTTGAAGTGTACATAATATTTTTTAAAATATTTGCTTGTCTATCCGATCTAACAATACCAGCAGACCCTAATGTTCTTTGCGTAGATACGCCCTTAATAGCTTGTAACAATTCAGTGAGACCTGCTGAATCGTCTTTTAAAATAATCTCATCAAATACTTGTTTGTAGTTTAAACGATTGTTTCGAGCACCTTTAATAATTGACTGAACAGTTAAATTATCAAATCTTTTGATACCTTTTCTATATAAACTGTTTGTTTTTGTAAGAAGGTTTAAAGATTCAGCAGCGTCTTTGGTTGTCAAACCTGTAAATCTGCCCTTTGGGTCTCTTATGCCACTACTAAATGGACCTGTTAGATCCGCCAAATCAACTTCTGCTTGCCTAAAGGCTCTGTCAACAGAACCTTTTAAACGTCCTAAAGAAGCAACATTTGCATCTGCTATTAGCACAGGGCTTTTAGATGCATCAATAAGACCAGTACGAATTAAACCGACTTCTCTTGCTGTTGCATATTCTCCTAATCCTCTAACTCGTTTAGCAAAGTTAGTGGCACCAATGTCTGCGATGCTTTCAGAGCTTAATCTTTCTAATTCTGACTTAATGCCAGCAGTAGGTATAATTTTTTTGTCTTTTAATTTTCCATCAATGTTTTTATATAAATCATTAATATCTGCATCAAAAATCTTTTTACGCTCTCTAACTAAAGTGTCTAAGTTTTTAGGAACAAACTTATCGCCTTTAAGCTTTGCTGTAATTTTATCTATTTCAGATAAAACAGCTTTATCCATTTTTATAGTTGCATCAGCTAAATCTTGGTTGGCTGTAGAGTAAAATTTAGTTATATCTTTCTTAACTAATAAGTCTAAATCTTTTAATTGAGCTTTGTTTGCTAAACCAGCTTCCTCAAGTTCTTTTAAAACTGTGCTTAAATTACGTTGCGCTGCAGCTTTGTTTGGAAACACTCCTTCATAAACAGCTTGTAAACGACCCAAGATAGGTCTGAAACTGGGGTCTATACCTGCAATTGTAGGAGAATACCCTTTTTTTATTGCATCTCGATACGCTTGTCTTGTAGCTTCATTTGCTTTTCCGCCAGGGCCTTTTATAATTCTTCCAATAAATTTAGATAAAGCACGTCCAACGCCTTCGCCTACAGCCCATGTACCTGTTTCAAAAACAGCATCTTTAAATACTTCGTCATCTGTTTGAGATTGAATACCTTGAGCCTCATCTATTTTTTCGTCAAGTATTTTTCCGCCACCAGCGGCCAAAGAAGACAGAGCTATGCCAACGGGAGCACCGTACCCAGAAAGAATTAAAGCAGCTCCTGTTCCCGCAAGTATTGGAGTTCCAGCTTCCCCACTAAAATCTTTTACATCATTCCAAGAAAGACCTTCTTCGTCTAACGCAATGTCGTCACCTTCACCAAGACCCATTGTTTCTCGGCCTTTTTGATTAGCAATAAAACGTCCAAGAGCGTCTTGATAATATCCATCTTCACCAAGAGCTTGATTTAAGTAAAGTTTTTTATCACCCTCTGTGTCTGCTCGACCAAACATATACCGGGAGAAAGCATTGTTACTTGAGACCCCCGTTGAATAATCAACACCAGGTGCTTTATAAGTACGAACAAATTCCTCTTCTGATATTTTTCCCCCAGTATCTGGGTCTATGCCCATCTCTCTTTGACGGCGTCTGTACTCTACTATCTCTTCTTGTGTAGCACTCATAATATCAAATGACTCTGGTTTCGGAGCCAATTGTTGCAAGATTGTTTGTTGTTCTCGTTCAGTTGGAGTATCACCTTCAATATTAACGGTAATAGGGCCCTCTGAAGTGTTTATAGTTATTTGTCCCACTTAAAACCTCTTAATCATATACTATATCGTAAGTGCCATCGTCACGAACCTGAAACCGTCCCATTGTTTGTGCAGTGATTTCTCCACCAGGTAAGTAAGGTGAAACATCTTCCTGTGTTGCTCTAATAACTGTCATTCCCGATCCTTTACCTTGTCCCGGTAATATTCGGGAAACTAATTGATCTTCAATTACTTTCATTTGATTTAAATTAGTTTTTTGAGCATCTCTCATTGATTGCATTGCACCTTTTAACCTAGTTATCATTGCACCTGTGTCCGAAGTAGCGAAAGAAAAGCTTCCACCACTTAAAGCATTAGGCCCATACACAGCTTGTATTAGAAAATCAACATCCCGGTTAGAGATTGAGTTAGCTGATTGAGTCTCTCCTAGTGTTACTTTAATTAAAGGTTGTAAAGCAATAGACATAGCTGTTCTCGCGTCTTCTACATTCTTAAATGTTTGACCTTGTAAAGCCCCAATTCCAAAAAAAGCACCGCCTTTTCTAAAAAGATCTTTAAAAGCTGCTTCACCACCAGTAACTTCATTCTCTGCTACACTTCCAATTATTCTTTCTAAATATGTGATACCTCTTTCAGCACTTTTAAATTTAGAGGCAGCATCTGAATAATCAGTTCTAAAAGTCTTTGCCGCTTCGTCTTTAATAACTTTTTCTTTTCTAAGGTCGTCTGCCGCTTCAATGACTAACTTATTTCTATCATTAACAGCAGCTACATTTTCAAGATAAAGTTCTTGATCTTGCAACTCAGCAGGAAGTCTCCCTCCGTTTGCCATAATATCTGTCATTGACACTCTAATGTTTTGACCTTTTTTAAATGCTTCACCATTAAACGTACCATCTTCTGTAGCAACAAATTTAAAGAAGTTTCTATCGTCTGCTCGACGTTGGGTAGCTAATTTACTTTGTTCTCCAAGCCCATATTGCAACGCAGAAAGTTGAACTTGACGATCAAACGCATCCCTATTGGCTTTGTCTTTAATAAATTCATCTGCACCTTGTGATAGTCCTCTTGCTATATTTGTCATAGCGTTTGGACTGTCTCCAGCTGCAATTGCAAATCCAATTTTAGCTATAGCAAGTCCTTTATTCATACCTTCATACTTAGGTGTATTGTCCGTAAACTCTGCCATTAACTGTTTAAGATCTTTTTGTTTTTCTTGAGGAGAGCCACTAATCACAGTGCTTTGAACTTGTTTTTTAATGTCATTTGCACTTGATACTGGTCCTCCCGTATCTTCAAAAGCTTTCTCTCTGTTTCTCATTGCGGTTTCATCATCTTTTATTTTCTTTAATCTTGCTTCTTCTGCAGCAACTCTTTCTCTTGAATCCGCTATCTTCTTAACATCCATATTTCCAAGTTCTTCTTCTCTTGTTGATTGTAATCGTTCCAAGTAATCGTTAAAACCGCTAGCTGGGCCATAAAGAGCCGCTTCTCTATTTTGCACACTAGCTTGATCAGATGCTTTTTGATCTACCACGGCAACCTCATCTGGTTCACTCGGTATATTTGCGCCTCTGGCTTCAAATGTTTGTAAAGCGTTTTCGTCATTTTGTGCATCAAGAGACTCCACAAGTGCTTGATGTTTAGCCAACTCTTCTGAACTAAGCATTCCACCAAAAGGTAAAGAAGCATCAAATTTTGAAGAAGACGCATCTTCAACTGACGCATCTTGTAAAAACTGTTGTTCAGCATCAGATGTTCCATATTCAGGTTGGGTTAAAGTTGCTCCTTTACCCAATAACATATCAAGAGCGTTATTATAGTACTTATCAGCTCTTTTATCGCTTCTTACTGCAGCATCATCGTACCCAAGTATTGATTGACCCACACCAATAAGATCTTCTATTCCGCCGCTTGTTCCAGCAACAAAAGCACCAGGGTATCCTGCTATGCGATCTATAAGTTTTCTACCGCCTTCCCCAAATTCTTGAGATCTTATGAAGTCTGCTGCATATTCTGGCCCAGGGTATGCCTTGTTATAAACTTTTCTGCCTCGGCCCTGGAGAAAATCTCCCCCTCCTACACGATAAACAGGGTATGTAGGTTGGTTTTCGTCGCTGTATCGCTGGCCTGGCCTTGTTCCAAGTATAAAATTTTGGAAAGCAGTTCCTAAACCAGTAAGCTCCCCAGGTATCCTAACCTCTGTACCATTAGCAAACTTCTGCACTCCCGGAACAGGATAATTCTGCACTGTCTGCATCAGCTCTGGTGAGCTGTCCATGATTCCGCCAGCTTGATTTAATGCACTGCGTGCAGGTCTCGCCTTTTTAAACATCTTTCGGTTCATAACGTTCATGCTTATTTTCCTCCGAATATGCCGCTATTATATAGACCTGCTAATCCCATTCCTAAACCACCAATCTGCGATAAGAAGCTTGGTGGTGGTGTATAACTGCTGCCATAGGTACTTGCTGAAGATGGAACACCTCTGAAGATATCTGATAAGAAAGCCATTTGCTGATATGGTTGCATCTGACGATCCATCATAGTCTGTCTCATTGCGTCCAGTCCCGCTTGATTGTACCGTTGCTCGAAGCCACCAAGACCCATAAGTGTGTTTATGTCTTGTACTTGCGCTGCTTGTAAATCTTTTCCCATCTGTCCTTGGAAACGTCCAGCATTCACAAGTCCTTGTCCCAAGTTGCCCATCTGACCACCAAGAGCGGTGTATTGACCACCTAAAGTTCCAAGACCTCCAGCCGCGCCAGAAGCTAATTGCTGTCCTTGCAATCCTAGTTGACCAGCTTGTTGCGCTCCTCTCATCCCTTGTCCAAGACCCGCAAGTCCCATTTGCCCAGCAGCTTGCGCCCCTTGTTGTCCTAGTTGACCAAACGCAGTTCCTAGTTGACCAAACAATTGACCCGCTTGTTGTTGCCTTGCTTGCTGGTTTTGGAAAGCATTTTGAGCTTGCTGTTGAGCCTGTTGATAACCTTGGGATCTTAATTGTCCCGTGGTTCGAGATAATTGATCCATCGTGTTTCTGCCCAACTCTTGTCGGGCTATCGCTTCTCTGTCACCGCCAAACGCACCAGAACCAACCGCTCTTGCTGTAATTTGTCCAGCTTGCCGATCATAATTTCTAAAGGCATCATCTTCTGCCTGTCGAATAACTGAATCCGTATATGGATCCATGAAACTTTGATACGATTGCGGATTATAACCTTGGGTTGATCCAGCAATCGTATTGGACGCTAACCCTTGATAAGGCATTGCCGCCGCTGTAGCGCCCATTATGTTTTGTGCCGCTTGTGCGCCTGTGCCAGCACTTTGCCCACCATATTGATTTAATAAATTAGCAGATGCTCCAGCGATACCAGGTGCATTTTGCATTACATTTTGATAGCCTTGTGCGCCACCTTGAAACAAAGGAACGCCAGACAAAGCATAATTCATACCTTGCTGATATCCACCAATACCTTGACCTAAAGTATTTGCACCAGCTTGCATCATTGGAAGGTAAGAACCAACGCCACCATAGCCAAGATTAAGAGCGCCTTGTTGACCACCCGTAAGACCCGCTGTTTGATACTCTGGGATATACATACCAGAACCACCTAACGTACTGGCGTTTGATAACAGATCCTTTAAATATTTTTCTTGATACTCTGGAAGAACTGTATAACTTGTATTTGTAGATTCAGCCATTAGGCAGGCCCTCCATTTTCAAACTGTTTCATTCTTGCGTACATAGCTGGTGCACCGCCACTGTTATCAACAGCTTTTTAGTCATAACAAACTCTCCGTCCGAGAGCCGTGCTTCTTGAACTGGGACGCCATTTTGAAAAATAGATGCAGGAATACTATCAGAAGTGCCTGTCCCTGGGCCTTCAATAAAACCGCCTACGTTGTAGCCTCGTATGTACCCACCATTAGCGGCAGCCATTATACCCATTCTACGTCTGCTTTCAGCAATAGCCATATCTCTTTCTTCTGGTGAGTTGTAGTAAGCTCCCGTGTACGGATCTACGAATATTTTAAATCTTTGAGGAACATAGTCTGGGGCACTTTCCATCCTTCTAGGATCAAACTCTCCTTCAGACCGACCTCTGCCTTGAGCACCTCCAATAGCTTTAATCCCCATCCCAATAGTAGCCATAGCTGGCATAGCTGCAGCAAGAGTTCCTTTTCCACCTAA
>Ga0098052_1000850_pt1 | contig 19280 bp, 6 predicted proteins | sample 15_taG_FD_81591 | JGI IMG/M metagenome (GOLD analysis project Ga0098052, IMG submission 81591) | Marine viral communities from the Subarctic Pacific Ocean - 15_ETSP_OMZ_AT15312 metaG | ecosystem: Environmental > Aquatic > Marine > Oceanic | place: Pacific Ocean | collected 2015-01-18
CGGATGTTATTTGGTCATTCGCTATGTGAGCTGTATCAATAGACCCATTTGTTATTTGTCCAGAATCAACTGCATCTAAAGTTGCCAATGCACCTTGATTTAATAGCGTTGCCGCCTCTTGGGCTATTTTACCCGAAGCTGATTCAGTTACTACTTTTGTCCATGCCATGATTTACTCCTGTTAGTTATTTGGCTATGTATAATTCACCACTTATGAAAGCCAAATCCCCATCTGTAGGGTTACTCGGTTGTGATGATTTTTCTTTTAAGTTTAATGTTCCGGATACAGTTATAGTCCCTGTAATCTCAAGACTGTTCGTACCTATCCATAGTGGTGATCCAATTCCATCACCATCAAATATTTGTTTACGATTTGTTTCAAGACCTTGATTAGCAATTGTTCCTGCAACCGTCAAAAGGTCTTTATATGTTCCTGTTATATTTTGTCCAGTTAGACTCGCCATTATTAACTCCAGTTAGGCAGTGTTTTAGATTTAGTGTTACTCGACCATTTACTTGATAATTGTAGAGAATTCCATGTACTATTATCATATGATGTTAATCCAACACCATCCCATGTAAATAATGCCCCTGACCATGTAATATTATCTACTAATCCAGTAACTTGTGGTGTAAGCCCCTGATAATTAGTTGATGTACCACTAGAAATAGTCCAAGAAACAGCATCTATAGTGCTTTTTGACCAATTATTATTCGTACTATTTGTTTTTGTCCAAGTCATAATAAAAAAGCCCCAACCCATAAAACTGGGTTGAGGCTTCCATTTCAGGAGTATCCTCTACTCCAAACGCAAAAAGTGAAGGGCGAACCCTTCATTCAAATTTACAGATTAAATACTATTTAATCCAAAGGTTCAACGATTTCTGTTCTTGTATTTTCTTCTTAATTCAGGAGATATTAATCTACCTGTTGATTTCTTTTTTGCATTATCCATGAACTGATCAAAATCATTCTTACCTAAATCATCATTCATTTCAATCAAAATACTAAGTTTCTCATCATTAGTTAGTCCGGGCTTCATTAGGCGGTTGACATATTTATTATCATATCCAAAGTTGCTCCTGATCCTGTAGACCTTCTTGTATTTCTTCTTTCCAACTTCTTTCTGCTTTTCTGTTTTCCCCTCATAATCCAATAACTTTGTGAACCATTCATCAAACTCTACTGGTAACCCATCTTCCGAAAGTACCTTACTGTCATCTTCTAGGGCATCCTTTAACCAGTATTTAATCTTTTTATCTCTACTACCGTAAATTTGGCTATCACTGTATCCTAAAACTTTTCTTAATTTCTTTTTTGCAACTCCATGAGATACCTCATGTATCCCCTTTAATGATCTAGTTACACCTTCATATGCAATGCCTGTGAATGAGCCAATTATTTTTGATACATCATCAGCCATATCCATAAATTCATTTTTAGTGAATTCCGCTTTACCAGCAAGAGCTTTAATAAAATTACCAGAAGCATCAAACGCTTTCCCAATTTCAGGAATCATACTTTCTATAGGAGTTATTTGAAATTGCCATCTACGAAACATCACATATTCTGCAATACTTCCTACTAGCGGTATACCTCTTGACCAAGATATACTTAATTCTTTCCAATAATCTATCCAATCTTCATCATCTTCTGGTGGTTCAAATGCACTACTTATAAAATTAAATGTTGCCTGTAATACACCATAGGCTACGACTGTTCTTTTGATATTTTCTCTTTTCTTACCACGACCTGCTATTAAGTTTCTGATACCCGTTTGTCCCTGTTGTAAATACTGAATAGGCGAATTTAAAAACATTGTAAGGAGTTTTAAAAACGAGCCACTTGCTTGAATATATGATAAATTTTTCTGAACACCCGATTGTTGCCATCTGGGTGAAACTATCTCAAATTCTTCAATCCCCTTCAAGTGTGCAATTACTCGATTTTCTTCAGTCTCTTCTCCCAATTCCTTTAATTTTTTCCTATAATGATAAATATAAACTGGATACCCACCTACCCTGATCGCAGTCGCATCTCCACTTTTCGCAGGGAACATCATCATATCTACCATGCCCGGATTGTCAGCAAGTCTTTTGGCTTTTGATCTCTTTAATACTGCTCTAACATCTCTGGAATATCCCCTTCCCCTGCTTTTTAATAGTTCAGAGTTCTCCATCAATAGTTTTCGTGCTTTCTTTCGATTAAAAGCGTACTCGCCAAGACCTTTGATCATATGTAATACGGGAATCTCGGCTAAATTCGCAGGGATAGATGCTTGTTGTTTCAACCAAATAATCGGTTTAACTCCAATTTTTGCTTTTACAAAATTACTAATTAACGAATCAACCCATTTCACTATCAATAATGGATCAACCCCACCCCTTGCGACCCTATCAACCAAATTATCTAATTTCCCTAATAAATATTTCCCATGATATTGTTCAATCGCTTTTCTTATTGTTTCATTACTGAATGTGCCTCGAATATCCCGTATTGCTTCAGCATGAGAAATAAAATGCTCCATTTGAAAAATGTGGTTATAAACATTGTCAAGCATACTTGTTGGGCTAAAAGACAATTTAGAGTTTACACGGGCTATTAAATGGGGACTATAAGCAGACCCAAATGCCCCTTTGGACGTTAATGTCTCACCCAGATCAAACTCATCACCAAATACTTCTCTTGATACATGAGAATATTTAGGATTACGATTCATATTAACATGAAACATTTTTCGATATACTTCATTGATTTCTGGATAGTAAGAAGGATAAAATTCATATAAGAGATATTCTGCAAATTCTTTTACTTGTGGGTCTAATGCTTTTTCAATTTGACTAATCGTTTCTTCAGTCCAACCCATAGTATCAAATGTTGGTCTTAATGATTCATCCTGATACCACATCCAGTATTGTGCCAATTCATTCTGACTAGCTACAATTTTTACTGTTTTCTCATTGTCTTTTAATATCTCTTCTTCTTTTTTCTTAAATTCTGCTACAGTAATCAGTTCCTGATCATATAAATTTTCTAATTTATCCAGTTCAGCCTTGACTAATGGATTCGGAATATCAACGTCCTGTTCAACTTGATTCTCATTCTCAATCAATCGTGCTTCTAAAATGCCTTTTTTAGTAGTATATAATTTCCCTTTTACGAACTTAATACCCCTTTTAAGCCCATAAATTCGATGAGCATTATTTGTCAATGCTTCTTCTTTCTCTCTTAAACCTTGTTGTTCTTTTAAATCTGCTTCTCTTAAAATTTTACCAAATTCCGTATTTAAGAAACTTTCAAATGCTCCTGATGATTTATCATTATAAGATAGCATATCTAATAATGTATCCCATCCCTGTATACTGGCACTAGCACCCTTCCACATATTTTTCATCTTGTTTCTAAATTTGGTATCATCAAATTCAGGGAATGACCTTCTTTCCTGTCTACCAAAAACAGGTTTTTTAGAATCACCAGTTATTACTCCCTGTGATAATTGATTGCGTATATCACGTTGTATTCTTCTTATTTTATTTTTTTCTTGCCTGATACTTTTACCATCTTTGATAATTGCTTCCAAATTAGCATATGCAATAACCATATCCTGAAGGTCTTTTTTGTCAAAGTTCCCAAATAATTCTAATAAAGAAAGTCTTTCTTTTGCTTTATCTAATACATCTTCATCTGTACTTGGATCATTTTCCAATTTATCTACAAGTGCTTGTTGTTGAAAAATCTCATCATTTATTTCAAGTTCATTAGTAGTATAAATCTCTTTTATTTCATCAACCCTTGCCTGAATATCAGCAGTCATCGTTCCTCGTACTCTGCCCTTATTATCCTTAAAGAGTTTCCCTTTCTTAAATAACTTCCGAATTCCTCGTCTATATGCCCGTTTATACACCCTGTCAGTAATTGCATCAATCTTCAACATTGCTTCTTGTACATCTTTTAAATTTTCCGCATTAGCAACGATTGTTAAAAATGGCTGATATTCACTTTTCCAGATGTCCCGATTAGGTAGAGTCTCTTTAGCATAGTCCCGAATCATTTTCTTAATAACTTTTAAATCGCTTTTCTTATCACGCTGACCAAGAGCATGACCACTTATAATTGAATCTATCTTGGTTTTAATTGTTTTCCGTTGTTCACGGGCTTTATCCTTTTCTTCTTTTGGTACACCCCATTTATCATCAATGATAGAGTCTTTTTCTTCAACCTTTTCATCTAATTTTTCAAGTTTCTTCTCAAGAGCAGTAAGAGAAGGCGAGACAACACCTTCTGAATCAACAGTTTCTTCTGCTATTGCACCATAATTCTTAATTGCCATGAATTCTTTTGATGCTCTCATAATTTGCTTTTTACTAAAAACAGGTGATCCATCTTCATTTTTCATCTGTTTTAAATGTGCAATAAAATCTGATTTACTGGGTTTCTTTTCAACAGTATACTCTTTATCACCTCTCTTCATTTCTGAAGTCTTTGTACCCAGCTCAAAATATATTTTAGCCAGATTGTTAATAGTCTCTGGACGATCTTTTTCAGGTGACCTTTTTTGGAACTGAATCCGTTCTGCTTGAGTTGTTGATTTTTTTGATTTAGGATAAAACATATCAATTGGTATTCGATTACCAAATTGCTTTTTAGTTTCTGCGTAAGTCACCATTATATCTGATGCTACTTCCACAACCCTATCAAAATCTTTTAGATACTGCCTTGTTTTGTATTTCTTATTAAATCTTAGTTGTTTAATTATATTTTTTAATAAGTCTAATATTTTTTTAAATAATTCAGGGGATTTAGCATAAACCCGTGTCCAAAAAGTCCTTTCCTGCATGGCATCGCCCATTACATCACCAATGAACTCTCTAAATAGCATATCTTCATTTTGAGTGGGATTACCATAATTAGTAGCATATTGTTTTAAAACCCCACTTATATCTTCAGTCTCTTCTAATACGACATCCCATAGTTTATCAAATAGTTCCGGGGATTCCTGCTCTAAACGGTGTGTTAATTCATGACCAACAGCAAAAAATGGAGAATGATTCTTAGAATGCCTTGTGCTTACAAATATCTTACCCCTGTGGGTTACTGCATTGAATTGTTTGTCGGATGAGAGATCACCTGTGTCAATGAAAATGATTTGCTGACCAAAGATTCTTGCTAATTCAAATGTAGCCTTTGTTTCTGGGGATGATTCAGGGCTTTTTAACTGGAATGATCCTTCTTCAACTCCAAATCCTGAATATTCATTAAGGTCTTTTTCGAGTTGTGATATTGCTCTGGTTGCAATATCTTTAGTAATTCCTGCGTAAGACATCGTCTTTTTGAGTTTGCCTTTGATATTCTCTTCTGTTTGCTTTTTGGCATCTTTAAATATACTCCTTTGGAATTTAATATGCTCCTCAATAGTGATGGCATTTTCATCAAATACAACATAATTCAAATGTAATTTGCTTGGACTTGCACCTAAACCGCCAGTCGGATACTTAATTCCATCTATACCTGATTTCAATAAAATCATAGATGCCATATAATCAGTTCGCTTATTTTTGCCACCATCAATTAATTTGTCTAGGTCAGGGTATTTTTTTATTCTATTATATAAATCACGACCATTCGCTACATAATAGTCTCCATCCATAAAAACCCATTCTTCTAGTTTTGGGTCTATTATAGATAAGGCATCTTTAATTTTACTATATTGTCTCTGTTTTAATTCGTGATTCCAATGTAAATAGTCATATTGGTCAGGAGTTTTACCTTTATGCAAAGAAACCCTGTATAGATTTCTGTTGGCATCATTTTCCATTTCACTAATCGTAAAATTCCCTTTTTCGACTTCTGAAATAAGTAACTTATACATCCGTATCTTATCTCTGAATTCTTGCATATCTTCTTTAGCACTATCAATATAATCCTGATTAATACCACTTCGACTCGGAGTTTTACCTGACGATATAAGAACTCTTAAAATCTCCTCATTTTCTGGCAACCTCTCTTCCATCTGTCTCAACATACTTTCATTATATCCAAGACCAATATCATTAATCACTTCTTTAAATATTTCTATTTCATTCTTACCCTTTAAATAAGAAAGTGGACGTAATTTATCTTCATAAATAAATAAATCTTCTATTACACTTGATAATACTTTTATATCGTTTAATGTCATCCCATCAGATAAATTTGTTCCACGAACAAAAGGTGATAAATCTAAACTTCCATTTTTAATAGCATTTTCCAAAACATGAGGACTGTAATCAATTACGGATGATTGCTGTCTCCCTTGTATTGTTTTTCCTTGTCTTAATACAAGATTGCCTATCTGGGTATGATAAAATTCAGGTGTAGAATCTGTTAATGATGCATAATGTCTTGCAATGCCTTCTGTATCAGTAAAATAAAGACCCCAACCGAACACTTGTGAACCAGACCCAGACCCTAAATTCTCTACACTAAATTTTTCAAAGCTATGAGGTGATCCATGATTTAAACTTAACTGAAACAATGGTTCTTTACCATCTACATCAGTTCTATATTGAACCACATCCCAGAAACTCTCAAATGCGTTATTTATATTTACTCTTTCTTCCCCTTCTGGATAAGGCTTGACTCCAATCTCTTTACCATTATTATCTAATACCGTAGCCCAGTTTTTATTTAATACAGATGATGTAACTAAATATGGGCTATGATCTTCATTTTCCTTGATTTTATCATAAACAAAGCTCTCAAATGCCCTAGCAAACATTTCGTGGTGTGTTGCCCAGTAATTACTCCTAGATATGGTTTTGCTGTTATCAAGTTTTAGTGATTCTTTCATATACTCTGTTCTACCCATTGGCTTATATCTAGTGCCATCAGGGTTTTCAAAGATACCTTCTTTATACTTTTTTAAAGTATCTAATCTTGGTTTAAAATATTTTAAATTGCCACTCAGCCCCTTTATACCTCTCTTGAAGTCATAGCCTCGTTTTTGATATAACTCATCATATAATTCAAGCAACCCATCATACATCATAACAGGTTTCATTTTTCCAATTTTTACTTCTACGAGATCAATTTCATGATTAATAATACGTTTACGATAAGCATCATATTTAGGATGAGGCTCAATTCCCTTTACCGTACTTCCCTTATGCTCTGAAAATAATGAATCCACCCAAGTTAAATTAGCAGATGTGGTTTTATTAATCTGTGCTTCCAGACCAGATATTATCTCTTCTTCAGACATTAATTTATCTTGAATGGCTTTAGATAGTTTTAACCATTCGTCATACATCTCAGGTCTAAGGTTACTTTCCTTAAATGCCCTTTTTTTAAATTCCTGTCCAGATTTTCCATGTGACATATAGGGCTTATCAGGTCTTCTGTCATTAGATAGTCTTCCAAAATAATCATCTACTGCATGACCCCATTCATGTGCCAACGCACCTGCACCACCAAATTTTGTAAGATTTATCACCATCCTTGCAGGTTCATAATGTGCAACAGCAGAACCTTTACCGCCTCTTCCCCTAGAACCGAACCCAATGCTCAATTCCCCATTTAATGAAATTGATTTTGGCGGGATATTCAATATACTGGCTAAATCCATAAAACTATCGTATGCCATGTTCAATGATGCCTGTCTATCCTCATTCGTAAGCCAGTTACCAAATTCACCACCACTAAACCCAAATGTTTTTAAAAAGTCATCAGCAGATATGTTTTTCCCATTTCTATGGTCTTTCCCAGTTCTCTTTAAATTGCTAGTTATTGGTCTGCGTTTCTCAATATCTATTCTTTTTCTCTTTTTCTTTTTCTCTTTTTCTTTCTTTTTCATTTCTGGTTCATATACATCATTAATCCACTTTTCTGCTTCTTCTTTCGTTTTAAAAGGAGCATCACTCAATATCCAATGCCCCGAACCAACAAACCATTCTCTCTTTGAAACATCAAAACGTGGAGCAACATCTTGCATATACTTTGGCTTCATTTCAGGAAAACCAGTTTTTTCAATTTTCTGCAAATATGTACTAATTGACCACGTATCTCCTAATTGATTACGAACCTTTCTAAATCTGTCACCCAGTATCCAATACATATCATTCATTTCATTCTGACTATATTTACCATCAGCCATGACTTTTCTATCTTGTGCAGGGAATAATCTCTCTTTTAAAGTTATTATATCTGAAATATTCTTTACATCCATTAATTTATTACGAACATAAGTAACAGCATCAACATATGTCTCAATCCTTTCTCGACTCCATGTGGGTTTAGGTTGTGGCATAGAGTCTCTAATAACTTTTATATAATACACTACAAGTCTCTTTTGAGTATCCACATCCAGACTATTATCTTTTTCTTCGATAGGTCTACCAGTAATATGATGGTATCTAACTTCTCTCGTAGATTTTTCAGCTACTTTACCAACACCTTCAATTGTGTCTACCAACTTTTTATAATCAGGGACAGGGAAGATTGCTTCTTTTCTTGCAAATTTTATAACTTCACGGTCATTCATATCCTTCAGATCGTCTTTATTAAAATTCCTATCCTTCCATATATCTTTTCTTGCACCGCCTATCTTTTTACCGAAATCTTGTATATCTTTGATTGCTTCTTTCTTCTCAGATTTTAATTCAGTTTTGGCTTTGAACTTCTTTTTTGACTTCTTATCTGTTTCAACCTCTTCTTCAACATCTTCAATCTGTCCAGAAGGAGTTGTGTCGGAGTCTTCTTGGGTCTTAATGATTTCTTCATTGGATTCTCCTTCTGAATTTAATTCATCTTTTACATTATCAAGTTGATCAAATAAACCAACTTCTTTTTTACTTTGCTTTTGGACTAAACCTTTTGACTGTTTTAATTCCAATAATTCTTTTTCATAAAATGCTACATCATCAGATTCTGGCTTTATATATTTATCTAAATCAAAACCTGACCCTGAAGTACCCACTCCCTTTTCAATAGCCTTTGCACGTACTTTGTCTAACTTCTTTTTTGCTTGTTGTAACTTCTTTTCGGCTTTTTTTACATCTTCATCATACTGCACTTCTGTAGGTGTCAATGACCTAAGATTTTTAAGATTTAATGGCTTCTGGGTGTCAAATTTCCCCATGAACGACCTTCTACTAACTGCCTGATCAATGAATGATGTAAATCCAATACTACTTTTAAATGCTTCCTTCTTCCTGAAATTGTCATACAATAAATCGAACATCTCATTCTCATGCGAATCTGTCATTTCAGGGTATTTATTTCTGACTTCACCAATCCATTTTGCCATTGTAATAACATCCTGATGTGATAATTCATCTGTCCCAGAGAATGCCGTTATTGTTTGGACTGCTTTACCATTAGGATTTAAACGTGATAGAGCAATAATTGTATTAGCATCTTTCCCATACATTTTTTTGGCTTCTGCAATAGTCTTACCCTTGTTTAAACTTTTGCGTTCAATTCGTTTTTGCAGTATCTGTGCCTTTTCAAGCAGGGAATGTGTTGCCTTTGAATCATTTTTAGTTTCTGCGTATGCTATTGCTTCTTCCCGTGTACCCTCAAAATATCGAACATTTGCTTTATCAATTTTCAACCTTCTTAATGCTTCAGCCCTGCTATGCCCTTCTATTATATATGTTTTACCATTCTCAGGATTAGTCCATACATCTATTGGATCGAGTCTACGTTCATCAAAATCATCAACAATATCCTTTACTTTATCTTCACTAAATTCTTTCAACCTATTCTGAAATAAATTTAAATCAGTATTCAGGTCTGTAAGTTTGACGTTATATATTTTTACATCAGAAGTGCCGAGATTAATTGGTTGAGTTGGCACTTCAGGAGTTACTTCTTCAAAACCACTGTAAAAGGGTAAAATATCATCTATAGCAAAGTTTGTTGCTGATACATGGTCAAATCCATAAGTCCTCGCTTTTAAATATCTAAATTTTATATTATCATTACTAAGTATTATTAAATCGTTAGGGTCATCTTGAATTTCTTTTACACCGCCCAATAAGTCAGTATATGTTTTTTCCCCCCGCAATGATACATCACTCATTGCTCCTTTTACCATACCACCAGATCGTTTTCCCTGCCCTCTTTTATCTCCCCAATCTATTGTTGTTTTAATTGGAGGGAATTTCTCTCTAATTTGTTTAGAACTGATTTTTAAAATTTCTTTTTTTACTCTTTCGTCATCAACATTTTCAGGAGTTACTTCTTCTTCACTCTTTCTTTTATTCTTATAATATTTTTCTATGGCATTAGCATATTCCCAAGCAGTTTTGGGCATATTAGGGTCTAATGTAATTCCCAATTCTTTTGCTGTTGCTTTGAACAATTTTGCGGGAACATCTGCATCCAATAAATCTCCCGCCAATGAACCCATCATAGCAGTGTTGTCTCTACTTAAATAGTCTTTAATTCTTTTCGTAGTCCATTTTTTGCGTTCTGTCTCTACTTCTTCAGGAGTTACTTCTATATAATGATCCTTGATTAACTGGATCATATCCTTTTTTGTTGTAGTAGCTTTTATTTTTATATCTTTTTCTTTAAACCATAGTTTTAAATCTTCTACTGTATGCCAATGATCAGCGAGAATAATATCTAAATTGTCAATCGTTATATCAAGACCATCAACAGTTCCTAATCTCTCAATAACATCATAAAGAGGCTCTTTCTGTATTATATATTGTAAATACTTTTCTGGTTCTAAGTAGCTGACTTCACCAGAAACATTTATGTATTTTCCGGTTCTTCGACCATTATCAACCACTTCATCATTTTCTACCCAAACTAACTCACCCTTACGAACTTCAGCTTCACCACTATCAATAGCACCATTTTCCCAAAGAGTAAACTTCCCTTCCTTGACATCTACTGGAGTTACTTCTTCTTCTACTTTACCACCCAACAACTGTCTTGGTGCATTTATATCACCATCGAGAAGGTCTTTTAACTTATTATAACTTTTTTCTACTCTTTCATCAGTAAAGTTTTTTACACCCTTCTTATTATTATATATATCTTTTGCCAATAGTGTAGCATAAAACTTAATCTTATCTTGTAAGGATTTATGGTATGGTACAAATTCACCACCTTTTTCTTCACCTTTTGTATCATCTTTTTCTTTTTCTATCTGCTCTAAACGAGTCCCCAATGAAGGAATAAGGTCAGCATCATAATTATCTAAAATCATATTTCGATTATCAGTCACATCTTTTCTAACACCTACAGTCTCATACGTATCAAAATATTTCCTCAAATCATCTTCATTTTTGGAATCCCCTATTCTTTCCAGTTCCTTTCTTTCTTCATCCGATAATTCATCTCCTTTTAAATCCAATTTTTCTGATCTACCTGCTTTTAGAATATCCTTCTTTTTATTGGATTCGTCATGTAACGCTTTAATCTTCGCATGGGCTTCTTCTCTTTTTTTATGAATTTCTTTTACTTTATCTAAAGAATACATTTTTAGATCATCGGGACTCGTTGTAACTGTCATTTTACCATTAATAAACATCCTGCCATCATCCATCCACTTATCTTGTCTTATTAATATATTATAGGCATCACGGGAATTTTTATCATTTGGGTCAGAATTTTTCGCAATCCAATCAGCAACTTCACTTGTGTGGACAAAAGAATGTTTATAACCATGATTTTTTTCATTCTCTTCATATAACCTGTCAAGATTATCCATATGCCATTTAGAATATGAATGACCTAATATATCTGACAAGCCTTCTACAGTTACATCAATTTTATCTTGCTTTTTTAACGATTTAAATTCTTCATCAGGCATATCCCATTCAGGAATTTTCTTAGTTTCTTTTATTGGTATTTTTTCTTCAGGAGAAATTTTAATTAACTTTTTAGGCTCTGCAACTTTTGGAGCAGTATCCTGTAATCTATTCAAATCATCAACTACTTTTTCACGCATCCCAGTCAATTCTTTAACATCTTCAGGGTCTGCAACTTTTAATAGTTTATCAATCTCTCTAATTCGTTCTTGAAGATCATTGATAGCCTTTTGACCTTCTCCAGATAACTTGATCGGCTTTGTTTCTTCCACTTCAACTACATCATCTAAAACAATTTCTTGATCGCTTTCTGTTGACTCTGTTCTGGTGAATGGATTCCAACCAGTATCTGCATATTCTTCTTTTAATTCAGCAACTCTATCCTCTGCCTCTTGACGATGCTCTTCCTGTATTGCCTGAATTTCCGTATTAGCTGAATTCTGATATTCATTTGCTTCTTCAACAGTCCCAAACTGGCGAGAATGCATTTCATTGCCGTATTGATCACTTATAGTAACTATCCAAGTTTTATTCTTACCCTTACCAACAGACCTGCTATTTGTTTTTGTTGGCAAAGATGTCTGATGCTTCGCTACATCATCCAGAACATCATATAATGCATCCCTATCATTATTTGTAATTGCTATATTCAGTCTGTCATTAAATACATCTATTTTCCCTTGTTCCTGATCAAAACCGAAATTCTCTATATCAATATACTGGTTATACATTTCAACCAAATTATCTTCCAGTAATTTTGCTCTTTTTTTATCACTTTGATCAAATTTACTTGCCCCTGCTCTAGCAATCTGGGGGATACCTAATACCATTAATTCAGATGCGAACTCTTTCCCTGTGGGCATTTTAAGTTCTTCAACACCCGCTAAATGCCTTAATACCTGACCAAGACGTTCTTCTGACCATTCTTCACCAAAACCACCAATATATGATTGTTTTAATATTTCAGTTACTTTTCCGGGTGGTAACTGGGGATTGGCTTTTTTAACAGACATTTCAATAGCATCATTAAATAATTTTGACTTTGCCTTATTCCCTAATTTTGTAATACTTGCTCCAGATTTCTCGGATACAAATTCAATGAAATTATCCATCCAAGACTTGTATACTGATTTTCCTAGAGTCTCTCCTTCCTTTACAAATTCTGCCGTAAGTACCTTTTGCCTGTCTTTATCAAACTTCTCTACTACCTGATAAGTATCCCTATATCTATCCATCGTTCCTGCAACAACATTTACCCCTCTTGCTACTGATGATTGTACGGCAACCCCACCAATTCGGCTTCCCCAGAGTAATCCCTTTTCAGCCAATTTTGTATTTAATATTTTTTGACCTTTTTCCTTGAAAAACCATTTTAATGACTTTTCCATGCCAATTTTAATGCCTTCTTTAGAAGCGGTGTATATACCACCTGTTGCCCACATTTCACCAATAAAGGCAGGTAATTGAGCAATACCACTTATTGTCATATTCCCTAATGAAACCTCTCTTTGCAACCTGTCATTAAAATCTCTCAGATAAAGCATATCTTCATCAGACACTTTCACATTTTGACTTAAATAATGTATTATCATACCAATCTTTTGAGCATCATAAAGCATTTTACCGCCTTCAACAAAAGGAAAAGATTTGAGAATATCCTCAGGTTTTGTAATAACGTCACTAGCCGTTAGTTGATCCTCATCAGCAATATCATGAGTTTCAGCATTAATTTTTAATAAATGCCACGGTCTTGCAAATCTTTCATTGAATCTTTGCTTAGGTTCGTTTAATTCTTCAGCAAGTTCAGGATCAGAGACAATCTTCTGATTCACCATATCATAAAAATAATGACCATCTATAACCGCACCACGTTCATCTAATTGCTCAATAACTTGCGGATCAACATTAGTAGGTCGTTCCCGTTTTTCTAATTTATCATAGAATTCTTTAAACTTATCTAAATTCTCTTGATATTTTCTTCCGAGGACAGATCGTTCATGAATTGATGTATTATATTGATCAATCGCCTTCTCCCTTCTTTGCGTTTCTAAATCATGAATTCTACCTTTAATATCGAATAAGGGGCGTTCCTTTCTTTTGCCATCAAACGTCAAATAATCCTTTGATTGCCCCAACCCTTGAAAGGTGTAATCATCACCACCTTTTTTATATGTAAAATCAGCGTTCTTTTTACGTTTCTCGTATAGTTTAGGGTCTGTGTTAGGGTCAGTAAGGTCTACAGCATTCTTGCCCACAAATGTCTGCGTATCTGCCTTTGTAAAATCTTCTATTGATTTATCTAAATCTGTTCGTAATTGTTCACCTTCAATATCTTTTTCAAAATCAGATGTGCTATAATCATATTTTACATTACCTGCGGTGAATTTTTTTTTATCATCATCAGTTCCGAATGGTGAAGAAATATACTTTTGCTTTGCTTCTTCTTTCCCTTGATCACTCATTCCAGATTTCTCTATCTGTGTCATGACGGCATTTGTTTCTTTTAATGCCTGTACTGGGTCTTCTGCATTTAGGATTTTCTGGTCTTTCAGTGATTGCATCCGCTTTTTATCTTCAAGAAGTATCTCTCTCGCATCTCTCTTTATTGGATGACCATCAGGCAATGAATTATTTCTGGCAATCTTATGAGATACATCAATCCCGCTTTCATCAGGATTAGCAAAAACAACACCCTTGTCTTTTTCTATTTGATTTTTTAATGCTTGGAATCCCATATCAGTATTTTGTGGGAATACTGCAAACCGCCCTTCAGGGTACAATACTTCACCTTTGTCATTTTTAATTTCAGGGGACGGTGTTGCACCTTCCTGTTCCCTGAATTCAAGCATACCCGGATTATTCCATTCTTGCGAAAGATTTGTCTCCCTGCCAGTATTCTCCTGATTCCACTGTGCCGATTGATAAAACCCTTCCTGCGTTGCAACTGCCTGTATTAATGAATCCGTATGCACTTCTGCAAGTGGAGTGTCTGCATCTGCACCCGTCATTTGGTTAATTACAGATAGATAATTATCAGTGTTATTATCTTGCCCGGATGAATCAATAGGCGGTGCGTATTTATTTAACCATGTCCCAGTTGTATGATTAAGAATTGGGGGATCATCTGTTTTAATATTTTTAGATTTCTCTTCCGCATTCTTTACTACTTCTTCTGTTGATGGTGAAAACTTCGGCTTCGGTTTTTTAAGAGTCTTCTTTTCGGTTGGCGTTTCTGCCTGTAACCCGCCATCAAATAATTTATCTTTAACACTCTGAAATAATGATTGTTTTTCTTCTATTACAGGTTCAGGTTTTATCTGGTCTGCATAAACAGGATATTTTTCTATTAAACTTGTATATAGTTTATCATCATCCCAGCTACTATATACAGGATATTTTTTTCTAACACTCGCAAGAAAATTAGCCTTGCTATTGTATTCATATTTAATGGGTTCAGGCATCAAATTACGGGTTTAAATCCAAAGGATTCTTTGTAGAAATTGCTTTTGTTTTAGATTTTACTGTATTTCGTTTTTTATTTACTTCATTAAGTGCCTTCCACATTTCCTCTTCTATAAATATTTTCTTCCCATTCTCATCTTTCATCCAATATCTTACTCCAGCATCGTTATCAGATTCAGAACCAAGATCAACTGCTTCATCTTTAAATTTCTTTAATGTTTTCTGTTTCTCTGCCTTTTCATCTTTGGCTCTTAATGTCTTTGGTTTAAATCGTTCAACCTCTGCTGTTGATACATTTTTATCATGTATAGGAGCATTATACATAGACAATGAATCACCAAAAGTTAATGTTTCTCGATTCTTTAATTTTTCCAACACTGCTTGGTATTTCGCATCTCCATCTGAAGGCTGTTCTTCAGGTTCAAGAAAACCAACGTCCTGACCTGCAATTTCCCCTAATTGTCTTACTTTTGCACTATCTTGTGCATTTGGATTTTCCTTAGTGAGTAAATTGTTTAACTGGTCAAAATATTGAGATTTTAGGGATGATTCTCTATCTTTAAATCTGGATGTATCGCCTTCAGCGTTTACAGTTACGAAAGGATTATCCCTTTTAAATTTATCTTTTGCCTTTAAATTCTCAAAATTTAATTTCTGCTTTTGCTTTGCATCGGCTTCTGCTTTTGCTTTTTCTGCTTCTGCCTTTTTTCTTTTTTCGAAATTTTCTTTCCATTGTTTTGCAGTAATACCCATTATAATAACCCCATTTGTTCAAGATATTTTTGAATATCATCTTGACTATATTTATTTTCAGTCAAATAGTTGATTATAGATGTAACGTCTGTTTCCCCCGGATTTTCCTTATTATAACTCGAATTATATAAACTCGCCAAATCGTCTACCATTGGCTTATCCATCCCTCCAAGAACTGCTGAAGAAACTCCACTGACTGCACTGGTATTTGCATCACTATTCGCCCTCCACTTCTCCAATGAATCTTGATATGTTCCTGTAGCATACATTTTACTGGCATCATCTTTCGATTGCTCATTCTTCATGTAAACAGTATTGTAATAATCAGCAATAGATTTATCGGTATTAGCATTCAAATCATTACTTCCACGTATTCCCGCTATACTATTGCCAAGCCCTTTATTGATTAATTGACCTTTATAAGCACTTAAAGTGTCTTCCTTCCCACGATTCATAAAATTACCGTACTGATTCGCCATATTTTTCACATTATGGTCACCATATAGACCTTGTATTTTCTTTTTGGCATAATATTGACCAAGATTTGATTTTGCAAAACTCGGCATTTTACTTCTATTGTATTGGTTGACACCGTATTTCACCGCTTCCAGTCCAAGTTTTGTTGCTAATACTGACATAATAAACTCCTTAATTCTTACTATTAATTACTGCAATCTGGTCAAACACAACCTTTTCTGCACCCAAACTCCGTGCCTGTTCTTCAGAATTACTCCAACAGTATGACTCTGCTAAACCAATTACAAGATGATGCAATCCTGCATTTAAATCACAATTTCCACCTGATGCCAGAGCTGTCGGCTTTTTCTGGTAATACACATCAATTGGAATTGTAAATACTGTAGTAGCCGGGATCACTTCTATTTTATCTGAAAAGACTATATAATATGGATCGCTAATATCTGCTTCCACCATTGTTGAATCAAATTCTTTCACACCAGATAAATCAATTCTGTTCATATACTTACCGCCATGAATCTTCACCGCCATGACACCGATAGAACCATTCAAAATTGGCTGAGTTAAATCTGAGAGATTGAATACACCTTTCCATAGAATTGGAGTACACGACTCATCATTATACTGATCAAGAGTCTCTAATTCAGTCAAGTATTGATTATCTACCATTGTAACCAATCTGTCTTGCCCATTATTCAATGCATCTAATTTCATTTGAGATGAAAATTCATTTGCATTTGTATCTTCTAATCTTTGTGCTAATTCATTTAGCATTTGGTCAACAGTCATTAGGTGTACTCCAATTCTATATTATGAACTTCAACATCATTTGTACTTGCGGGAGAAATAATTTCCAGTTGAACATCCTTGCATTTTTTCCGTAAACGCTGTTTTTGTAATGTCGGTCTTGTTTGAGTGTCCAATGAAGTGGTTACTTTCCCGTTAGCATCACCATCACCGATTATATTTACCGTAATTGCATCAGGACTCTTAACCTTTGTGGATAGTTGCCTGACAACTTCATATCTATCATCAGTAATAGATATTGGATGCGTAACTATTGATGCAGATATAGATTCTTTTTCATTAAAACTTTTAATTTTATGATCACGATCATCCCAGTAGATAACACTGCTATCATGGTCTAATGCAAATTGACCAACACTTCCAGATGTATGAACCTGTCTCCATTGACTTGTATTCACATTATATGCCCAGATTTCCTGACCTTTCTCATATTCTTCCCAATCTGTTACTGTACTGTTTTCTTCAAATTGCCATTGGTCTACATAACCAACACCTTCAGGCAAATCTGAACTTTCTGCATTCACCCACCAGTAAGCCCTAAATCTTATAAATTCTGCTCCTACAGGAATTGGCGTTGCGACTACAGTAGTAGTATTCCCATTCCCACCTATATCCCCGCTAACTTCGATATTTGTGGTATTGCTGATAACCTGACTATATCTAGTCCATGTATCATTGGGTGATCCGAATGCTTTAATCTTAGGATACGATCCAATTCTACTTTTATTTTTATCATAAAACAGAAATCCAGTAAAAAACTTCTCATTATCCAATATCGGGCATTTAGCATAAACACTTGCTGTATAAGTTTTTGTTATATCTATAGGGATATACTCTGAATAGAGTGGAATACCCGGAGAATTTACAGTCCCATCCGCAGTAATCTTCACAGAGAATGTTCCGCTATTTTGTTCTAAAGATGAAATTGTGCCACCAATACGAGGATTTAATTTCCAGTAACTTCCACCTGATGAAAAATCCGCATTACGTACTAAATTTTTTGATCCACGATGCCACCTGAATAATATTTCATCTCTATATTGATCATAAATAGAAATAATATCTTTTTTATCCACTATTGAATCATATATATCCTGTATTGGATCAGTAATTTTTAATCTTTCCGTAGGTGTCGTATCGGTACTTGCTATATTATTGGCATTTAATTTGTATATCCCATCATGAAAAACAACATACAACTGGTCACCCTGCTCCAAGAATCCATTTTCAGCAATGTTACCTATGTTATGGATAGACTCATTTGAACTCCAGTTTTCAGGTTGAACATTGGAAGGACAGGTAACAATAAACAAGCCCTGCTCTTTCATTACGACAAGCCTATCATACAAAGAAGTGAGTCCTGTTATACTACCGCCTTCTTTATCAAGAAATGTAATTATATTAGAAACGGGATTATTATCTGGTTGATCTAATTCACTATAACTAACCCAGTAAGGTCTTACTTCATCTTTATTACCGGGGTCTAACACTACATTACCCTGAAATAACCGACCATTTAATAACTTTGCATATTTCCCATTAACACTATTAGAAAAAACTGTCGCATTCGGGTCAGAACCCAATGAAGAAAAGTTCATTTCATTAAATGTAATCTGAAATTTATCAACAGAACTTTCAGTAACTTTGCTGTACTCAATATTTGATGCTGAATTAAATATTGTAAATGTTTGAGCAACAATATCATCTGTTCCATCCCAATCCTCATCAACTTGAATAAACTTATCGCCATTTGCAGTAATCTGGCGAATCTGATTACCATATTTTATATACTTACCAACTAAACGATCATCAAAACCCGTATCCACAGTACAATGTATTAGATTTCTGCCTCTCCACATTGTACATTCAATATTGGGAACACTATAAGTTGTTTTACCAGTTCCCCAAGCACCAAATGTACTCTCTTTACGAGAGAACCAGTTTTGTATTGTAACATCAGTTTTGAATAATGGGTCA
>Ga0098052_1000853_pt1 | contig 19234 bp, 31 predicted proteins | sample 15_taG_FD_81591 | JGI IMG/M metagenome (GOLD analysis project Ga0098052, IMG submission 81591) | Marine viral communities from the Subarctic Pacific Ocean - 15_ETSP_OMZ_AT15312 metaG | ecosystem: Environmental > Aquatic > Marine > Oceanic | place: Pacific Ocean | collected 2015-01-18
TCCAAAGGATTTCCAATATGATACCTTCCACCCAAACCCAACTTTTTTCAACTCTCAAAAATCCATCCGGCAATGATTTTCAATCGGATTTTGCATCTCGCATCATTACCGCTCCACAGGTTGAGAAGATTCACAAAGCTCTCCCTTCTCGCATTTCCTTTCAAACCGTTCTACAAACCATTGTTGACTTCAACAGCTTGACTCATCTTGAACAGAGAGAAGCTCCCTTCGCCTATTCGAGAGTATGCGAGATTTCACTCAATCCTCAAGGCATCATTATCGTGACAATCGGAGGTTTAGAAGAGGATGCATTATTCCTTCGACTAGATTCAGACACGAACATTGTAATTCAAGAAGTCGCTCTATAGAGCTTTCACCCTTTCCCCACAAACCCACAAAACAAACCCATAGGACAATAAATGAAAAAATCAAAAAACAAATGCATCGGAATAGTCGTCAAAGACCCGAATGGTCGTAACTCTTTCAACAACAGCTTTGCTGGACTGCTCGGAGCTTTCGCAAAGACAATCCCACAGAAGCCTCAACATCATCATGTACACCTCATGGAAAGAAGCAAGAAGGAGCTTGTCCAGCTTGCAAAAGAAGAGAATGCTAAAATCTGGCTTTGCTGGAACAAGACCAAGATTTCCAACGCAATCATCGGAGACGAATAAAAAAAGAAAAAAACTTTAAAAAAGTTGTCCTTTTCTTGTCTTTCTCTCGTCTAATAACTGTAACCATCCAACAAAGGAAAAAAATAAATGACTCTCTTAATTCAACATATCGCTGGCTTTCCAATAGCCGTTCTTGCTCTCACCGATAGCGAAAGTGCAAAGGACCTCCTAAGCTCTTTTCTTGATAATGGCCATCGCCAAAACCAAAAGAACCCTCTTCAGGTCCTCTCCTTTGAAAAGCTCGAAGGAGGCGATTACGTCGCTATTGTAGCTCCCATTAAAGCATAACCCACCCAACAAAGGAAAAATAAATGAACCCAACAACCCAACTACTCATCAAAGAAGCTCTTGCAGCTTGCAATGATGACTCTACCGAAGCTCAAGCTTATCTATGGGCAAAGTTTGACGATCTGCCCGATGATGCAGACCTTCAGCTTTTTGCAGACCTAGAGGATGCGGCTAGCTTCCTTTACGATGAACAAATCAACCGAGAAGAAAACGCTCGCCTCAGACGCATTGAAAAATGTTGGAGAGAAGGCGGCTATGACGATGTTCCCTACTCAGACCCGGTCTATAGACCGAAGTAGACGATAACCTGACGATATGGGATAACCAGTTTATCCTATCTCATGAGATTATTCTCAACAAGACCACACCAAACCAATAGGACAATAAATGACCAATCAATCTAAACGCTTTGACTACTTGAATCCCTCTTTTGAGATGGACTTCACCAATCTTGAGCGTCTCCCCACTACAACGGGAATCCCTCTCATCGACCGCTTAAATGCCGAGCTTAACGAGCAATCCGACCGCCTTGAAGATATCTTCATTGAGATTGCATGCACCAACATTGACAATCCCCGCAAATGCGCATTCTACAAAGAGCTTAAGACCAAAAAGACCGTTGACGCGGGACTTTCATTGAAGGATAAGCAAGAGATTTACGAGCTTCACAGATCAGGCAACTTCACCAAGACCGAACTTCAGGAGCTTTATGGCCTAAACCGGAGACAAATCAACGAAGCTCTTGGAGATAAGTTCAATCGTGCTGGCTATGCTGGTGCCTTTACCATTGAGAATCAAGAAATAACCGCTGATCTCTTAAATTTAAACACCGACACAATCGAAGTAGATGACGACTTTGATGCAGACAATGCCGACTACCTCGCAATTCAAGAAGAAGTAAACAACAACCCACGAGACTAAATGATAACCCTTACACTCCTCATTCTTTTAATCATTCACCAAAACAAAGGACAATAAATGACTTTATTCCAAACCGCACAAAGCAACCCATATAAACAAACCATCCAATCCGGTCCAAATGCTCCTCTAGTTGGAGAGCATTATCACAACCCTTCAATCATTGACCAGCTTCATGATGACCCCACACCATTCACAGAAGATACTTTTGCGTCATACTCGGCAAACCCAGAAGAGATTCTTATGGCAAAAGAGGCACTGCTTCATGAATATACTTGGAATGACCACATAAGCTCCTTCTTCGCACAAGAAATAAATGAGGAAGCGGATGGGATTTTTGAAGCAATAGCTCCGACTACCACGAACTTAAAGAAAACCCACCGATGGGTTAAACACCTTGTACAAGGCACAACACTCATCAGAAGGAGAGCATAACCCATGTTTTTAAAAACAAGAACGATTACCCCTTACTATCTCACCGGAGCTTAAATAATATGAACATCAATACCCTTTACCTACCACTTAAAGAAGTCTCAGGCAATACAATAACCCACCAGACTATCACATTCAAGACAAGAGAATATATCCGCCGCTACAATCACCTTCCAAAGAAGGGTTGGCATGGATACTATAACAAGTCTGTACAGAATGATGCAGAACTTGAGACACATATCCTATCACTACAAAACCTAGTAGCCGGTACCTTAGAGAGACTGGTATCAAAGTCTCCGACTATTACGCAACAATTGAACGAGGAGGTCAACCCTCATTGGACAACAGAGGCAGCACAATATAACAAGCTCAAGTGTAAGCTCCTTTGTACAGTGTCAAACCTTTGTAGAGCTAAGGCAACTCGCAAGTGGAAAGCAATAGAAGATTCTCTATACCATATCAATACCTCATGGCTCGCAATCAATCGCTTGGTACACGGCGAAGCTACACAGTACAGGGACCACAAGAACATTGCATACGAGGGGAACTTCATCCCCCTTAAAGAACGATTCTATGGGAAAAGAAAGCGTACCTCATAGACTCTACCTCCCCACTACTAAGCTCCTACCACATGGGAGCTTTTTTATTGGCACGATTTTTGATCCACTAAAATAAAACGATTTGCAAAAACAAGGGGGGCTCCCCCTCCTACCCCCACCCTCCTCCTACTATAGGAGTTTGAAATAAGTGCTATTGAAGTGGATCAAAAAATGGGGCCCCTGATACACTCGATCGAATTTAAAGCTACCCCCGAAAATGTCAAATCTTAAAAATTTACTTGACAAATAAAGCCTAACATGTTATAATTATAGTAAGGTAAAAAAATACCGAAAAGATTTTTTCAAATTTAGGAGTTATTATGTCAAAATGTAAAAATTGTCAAGGGGCTGTTGGCTGGACTACACGAAGAAGCAGACCTTTAATGTATTGTTCAAAAAAATGTGCGAATGACTGGCACAAGAAAAAAAATTCGACTCGCAGGCCGGGTTGGGGAGATGCTAGCAAAAAGAAATTAAAAGAACACGAAGAACGCAAAAAAAGATACAAATGGTATTGCGAAAATTGGGTATCTATAAAAACATTGATGGGAGAGTTGCAATTTAATAATACAAAAATTCTTTATATTGCAAAATGCAAAAAAGTCCCCTATGAGGTTGTTAAGACTCCGATCCAAGGTGTTAGCAGTGAAACATTTTTTCACCCAAAAGAGGCAGATAAAATTAGAGTTGGCTTAGTTGAGACCCCTGTTCCAGATGGCTTTTTAGACAACAAACAAGCCGCTAAGCATTTAGGATATTCGCTTAATACATTTAAAACCAGGGATAGGTCTAATTTGCCTTATAAAGAATTTAGACCTAAATCATGGTCCGAAAAGCATATAATTAAAATCTATAGACCCGAAGATCTAGAAAAATGGGATAAAGAGTTGTCGGAAAAACGCGTTTTAGAGGTGGAAGAAAATAAAAAACTACGCGTGAAAAGAACGAGAGAAAGAAAAGCGCGAAAAGAAAGAGAAAAACAAGAAAAATTTGATCGCAAGACCTCCGGTCTTATTGATTTAAAGGCCGCATGCAAAATGCTTGGCATCGTGAAACTTGGCAATTACGCAAAAAAACTTTCTCCAAAGGTGCTTGAGGGCTTCCAGCCTAGAAACTGGTATGATCCAAAAGAAGTTGAGCGATTAGCCAAAGAACTTGAAGAATTTCGCAATAGAGAAAGAAAGAAACAATACATAACAAGAGAAATCTCTCATACCGCACCGGAAGCATATGAAAAGCGTTTGCTTGAAAGAAAGTTTCCATTATGGCAAAGCGACCCATCCAAGGTTGATTCTATAGTGCTTAATGAAAAGTGGCACAATAACAGAGTAAATCTTGGATTGGTGAAAAAACTGCGTTGTAGTATGTGCGATCAAGATTTACCTTATTATAATTTTACCTATAGCAGTAGTTATCGAGGTAGAAATTGCCATTGTCGACAATGTGTTAAACAAAGACACATAAACACGTATGATCCGGAACATCAGCGACAACTCCGGAAAGAAAATTATGTTCAACGATTTCGAAGTACAATAACCACTCAAATAAAGAAAGATATGTCTTTGGTTATTGGAAAATATCAAGATCTTACTACGGAAGAGATTTGGAAATATATTGAAAGTACACTTGGCTATACTGCTAGGGATCTTTGTGATCATTTAAAATCTCAATTTACACCGCAGATGAATTGGGATAACCATCTAAGGAGCACAAAGGGATTTCGTTGGGAAATGGATCACATAATTCCTCGTTCTAAGTTAAAATATGACTCTTTAAATCATCCAAATTTTGCAAAATGTTGGACTTTGGACAATTTGCGGCCACTTGAACACTATTTAAACAAAACGAGAAAGGTTTAGTTTCCCAGATTTTGACTTTTTCCGACTGAGTTTAATATTATCTCCACAACTCAACTTATACTTAAGTTACGTTATGTAAAATAAACTTAATTTTCTTTACATATGCCAAATGATATGTAAAAGAATTGCAATTTCCTTTACGTTAATTAAAAAAATATAGAAAAAAAAATTGAGATTTTAAAACTATTTACTACAACCGGAGAACAAACAAATGAAATTAACAACAAGGCTTCTTAAGAGGCTCATAAAAGAAGAATTAGAGAAGATGGACGAGGCGTCATTCGTATTTGGTAATCCGAATTTAACTATTAAGGCTAAAGTTGCAAGAAGTGTTGGAGACATTTGGATGACCAACGAAAGAATACAGGGCCTAGAAGCAACAAAGTCAAGTTTTCACGACAGAATGCAAAATCCAAAAAACAATCGTTTTCTGAATAATACACTCCAGAACGAGATTTCAGAGATTGAAAAAGCAATTGAGGCTCACATGAAGAAAATTAACAAAGCAGAAGAGTTTCTAAAAAAACACAAAGTTTCATATGAAGATGAAATAGCCAAATATGAGGAATAAACAAATGAAATTAACAACAAAATTATTAAAAAAAATGATTCGACAAGAATTGAGGGAATCCAAAAACCCATTGGGGAAGCCGGATGCATATATGGCCCGTCAGATAGCGCCAACAGAAAACCCGGATTTAGAAAAATGGAGCGAAGAAGATAAAAAAGAGGCCGCAGAAGACGTGGCATTACTAATGCAAACTTTTTCGGATGATGGTGATGACAGTTTTTCAAGTTTTGAAACCTTTAAAGAGGAAATGATCCGCGAACTAGACGAAGAAAATGAGAAAGATCTCAAAAAAATCTATGGATTGGCCAAAGAACATGCATTAAAAAACAATTGGCTGGAAGAAATCGATTTCGAAGAAGTTTAATATTATACAATAGAGAAAGGAAATAAACAAATGAAACTATCAACCCACCAATTAAAACGAATAATAATGGAAGAACTCCAAATCGTTCTAAACGAAAGCGCTTATGAAGACGCTCTTAGGGCTTGGGATCACAAATTCAGCAAAGAACCTCGGTCATGGGATAATGAACAGCTACAATATTTGAAAATACTTTTAGATCCAGCAGGTCCCGAAGCATTCTTGGGAGAGATGTTGGAAGATCCAAGCATGTTTGCATCCATCTTAAATTATTTGAAAAAAACCTATGAAATGGATCTACTGAAAAAAATCAGAGGTGGTTTGGAATCCTATGAAGAATTGCGACCAATGTTTCAAGAATTCTGGATGGACATTATTCCAAAAGAAATTCTGGAAGAGTTGCATCGGATTTATAAACAAAATTATGCAAAGAGTGATGAGAATTTGCTTCTCAATTCCGAGAGGCGCGTAAGGGATTTAATTTCCCGGTACTATAAAGGGGATCCAAATGATCTTTATTCGGAGGTTGCGAAAGCCGTTGAGGGAATGAACAGACTACTGAATGATGAAAACAATGAAGAAGTAGAAGACTTCAATGAATTCAAGGAAATTATTCTTTCCGAAAGAACATCTAATGAAGATGAAGATGAAGACAGCGGAGAGTTTTAAATGAAACCTCCTTCGCCTATTTTAAAATACGATAAAAAAGCATGAAACATTGGAAGCCAATAATGATCGAAAACAGTCGCATTCCTGTGTGGTTATCATACATCGCTCCTATCTCCATTGGAGCAATAACTCTAGGTTTCATTGTATTAAGTCGCAATGAAATGTCAGAACAAACAAGAAGACATGAAACAATACATTTCCAACAATTCCTAGAAACAGCCTTTGTCGGGTTTTTATTGGTTTATATTTTTGATTGGATAATTGGATTAATCAAATATAAAGATGGCCAGATGGCTTATTGTCAAATTCGTGCCGAAATTGAAGCCTATGATAATGACGCAAAGGAAAGCTATCTTGCCAATAGAAAACGATGGCAATGGCTAAGGAGAAAATGATGTCTTTTTTTGCCGCAATGTTAACATTTTTCATGGTTGGATGCTCAAAGCCGACCAACCCCATCACTTGGACCGAATGTGCCCCTGAAATAGGCTCTCATCCATGCGATTTCACCCTCAATGACCAACATGGCAAGCCCTTTAATCTCTACGAACACTATGGCAAGCCAATTCTCATTGATTTCTCCGCCGAATGGTGTTATTGGTGTCAGGTTGCATCCGGAGATATCCATAAGTTTAAAGATGAATACAACTTCATCTATGTCACCATTCTCCTAGAGGATCGTAATGGTCGTCCCGGAGGTCAAGGGCTTGCGAGAAGATGGGCGGAAGCCTATGGCGATGATGAGCCCATTCTCACCGGATATAACTCATCATCGAATTGGGCAATCAATGGCCTCCCAACCTTCTATATGATCGATGATGAAATGAAGATTGCAAGCCGACTTGAGGGATGGAGCCTCATCAGAGTTTCCCAGATGATAATGGAGACTCAAAACTGAATTCATACAATAATGGGAATTTAAGCGATTTTTGGCAAATACCCTTGTATTTCCTATTAAAGTGGGAATAAGGATGCTTGTGTTTTATTATAATGGGGTAAAATTTAGGTCGAGTTCGCTGCGCTTATTGGAATAAATAATAAATTCCGCTTTCCTGTTCATTTTGTAGCCTCCTAGTTACTAATAGGGGGGAAGTTATGGATGTTATTATTATTTAGTTTATTGATTGGGTGCTCTGATCACATGGTGAGCAAGGTTATTCGGAGAAAGCCTGAAATAATTGTGAGTCCGTCACATATAAACTTCGGACACTTAATTTCAGGACAAGAAAGGGAAAGCAGAATATTCTCAATAATAAATGCGGGAGACGATGATCTTAGGATCTCTTCTCCTGTTTTGGTTTCAGGGAATGATCGTTATGACTTGGAGGAAGTTGAAGAGGAGTATATAATAGAAGCAGGAGAGCTTGTTGAATTTAATGTGGAGTATGAGCCTCAAAGTTTTGAAGCAAACGGGGCATATATTGAAATTTTATCAAACGATGAAGACGAACCATCTTCTTTGGTTACGTTGGAGGGCTATGGGGACGCTCCCATGATAGAGATAACTCCTCTAATATTTGATTATGGTACAATCACCATTGGTTGTGACAACGAAGAGAGGGTTACCATCAAAAATGTTGGAAACATGCCTCTAACCGTCCACGAAATTTCCCAGATGGTCACCTTACCGGTAAATATTATAATGGAGTTGGGATCTCTGCCTCCTGCTCCATGGGTTTTGGAGCCCGAACATGAGATTGACTTCTTAATTTCTTATATTCCGACTGACGTAGGTTCAGATAGCAGTGAAGTTATTGTTTATTCCAATGATCCGGAGAATCCAGAGGTAACAACTGGACAAAAAGGAATCGGAGATGTTGAGCATTGGTTCTCTCAAATTTGGATCCAAGAAGAGATTTCTGTTTTGGATGTTCTCTGGGTTGTTGATAACTCTGGGTCCATGAATATCTTTCAAGCAAACCTAGCGGCAAATATTGGCATCTTTATGAACGCTTTTGCAAACACCGGTGCAGATTATAGAATGGCAGTTATAACAACCGATCGATCTTCCTTCTCAATGGTGATTGATTCAAACACGATTAACGCTGAATCTGTCTTAAGTTCTCTTATGGTGACTGGAATTCATGGTTCCGGGATGGAAAAAGGTATCGAAATGGCTTTTCGGTCTCTAGATCATGACTCTGCTGCTCCCGGAGGAAACTTTTTCCGTGATTATGCAAAACTAGCTGTTGTATTTGTCTCCGATGAAGCGGATCATAGCTTTCCATGGAGCACTTACCTCAATTTCTTTGATTCAATTAAGCCTCATGGAGATTTTATCCCTTATGGTGTTATCGGAGATGTACCAGCCGGGTGTATAATGTCATCCAATCGCTCTGCAGATGCAGGACTTGGTTATTGGGACCTCATTAATCACTATGGCGGCAGTTGGTACTCCATTTGCGCTCCAGATTGGGGTGCTCAATTGCAAGACATGGCGGAAGAGATGACCGGCAGGAACTCTTTTGTGCTGGATGAGACAGACCCTATAGAGAACACTATCCTAGTGAGAGTCAATGGGCAGGTTTCCTATGATTGGACATACAACTCCTCACTAAACAGTGTTATTTTTAACCAAGATCATACCCCAACGGAAGGACAAACGATAACAATCGAATATGCAGTATGGGGTTGTGGAGAATGAACAGTGTTCGGAGCGCTGTTTGGTTATGTATTTCTTTTTTAATTGGTATTGTTCTCGGAACACTGTTCATTATTTCATACGAAAACCTAACATTTCGACCATTTAAGTGGTCAGAGGACCCGATCATTCTCAATTGCTATGGAGAGGAACTAGATGAGCTTTATATTATAGAGGCCATGCACTATTGGACCATCAAGGGACACAGCTTTTCTTATATAGAGAACAACCCTCCCCCTCATCTTTGCAAAGCAGACCATATTCAAGGGTTTATCACAATAAAGAAAAAAGATTTGCCCCATAATACTCTCGGAGTGACAAGAAGACGAATATTTATGAACAAGATAGTCTCCGCAGTTATCGAATTTGACGTTGGAACTTACCGAATAGACAATGTTTTTGAGCATGAACTCGGACATGCGTTAGGCTATGGCCATGTTGAAATAGAAGGCCATATAATGCACCCATTGTGGGAAAAAATGAGCCCCAAATTCTGGATTCCTGAGTGATTCATCTAATTATTGTGCCTAGTCTAAAAAATAAAAGCAAAAAACAAGTTGACAAGCAACCAAGAACGTGTTATACTAAGTATAGTGCTATTATCAAGAGAAAATTTTAAAAATGAAAACAATTACCTTCGATTTCGACAACACAATAGCAATGTCCTACATGGATATCTCCGGAGACGGTCCAAAACCGGTATTTCAAGAGTATAATTATAAAATTATCGACGAAATAAAGAAAAATATAGAAGAAGGTAACGAAGTTTACCTTGTAACCTCTAGAAAAGAGAGTTTAGAGGAGTATTTTCCGGAATCTTCCATACCATTTCATCTTAAACAGCTTGGATTGGATGAATATTTCCTCCCAAACCGTCTTTTTTATACAAATGGTGAGTCAAAATACCCTATTTTGCTTAAATTAGGTACTGAATTACACTATGACGACGATATTGAAGAGCATAGTGATGCCCTAGACAGCGAATATCGTGTAAAACAACCCCTCGATGCCTTCGAAGATAGCAATGTTGTGGGGAAAGTGGTTGTTTTTGATGCATCCAATCGTATTTTAATCCTCCAAAGGTCTGATGAGGGTCATTATTGGGACCTTCCGGGCGGTCATATCAAGCATATCGAGGTCGCTAGAACTCCAGATGGAGTAAAAGATGGTACAGAAAGAGAAACCTTTGAAGAAACTGGTCTATTATTGCCATTTCTTAAGGACCTTATGGTGTATGACTTCAAACATAAGGGCAAAATGTACAATATAAACATCTTTTTAAGCAAAATTGATATCGAACAACCGACTATTCGACTAGATTTACAAGACCACATAGAGAATATCGACTATAAATGGATAAAATTGAGTGATTTGGAGGAGATTTTAAGTACTTCTACTACCAATTTACGCAAAGCATACGATGAATTGAGTATAAAAGACGAAATTTTCGAACAAAGTGAGCCATATCAACGCGCAATGAAGAAAAAACACCGAAAAATGAAGAAAAGATTGATCGGATTGGGCAAAAACAAGAGTTTTGGTGGTGGAAAGGGTTGGACTAGGCCAAAAATGAGTCGTTCAAAGAGCGCACCAGCCGGATTTGGAGCCCTAGAAGAAGAAAAATGGCCAAAGAAGTTCTTTAAAGAGAGAAAATTAGAAGAAAGTGACGAAAAAAGTAAAAAAAAAGTAAAGATTAAGGTAAAAATAACACAAAACCTTGACGAAAAGCGAAAAAAACGCAAGAAAAGAACTAAAAAGCGTAAGAAAACGCATAAAAAAGGAGCATATTGGCCCTATTCAGGGGGTCATTACGGCACAAATAACACCGATTTTAGCAACGAAGGAGGCGATGGTGGTGAGTGATTATGATTTAAGTTTTAACGATATAGGCTATGAACTGCCATTGGACGTAGATGTTCGTAGATTAGTGGAGAAATTAGAGAAATTTATGGTTTCCAAGTCCGGAAACCTTCTCCCGAGTGTTCAAATCAAAGGAAAAAGAGGAAGTTATTATTATTCAGTCTCTGATAAATGTTTTAAGTATGTTGATAGGCAATCTGAATTTTATTTGCTTCCATGGAAGAAATATGAAGGCAACAGGGTCTATGTCTACACGCCTTATACTTTCAAACAAGGTATAATAATTCTTGTACCAGAAGATGAAATTATTTTATTGGGGTTTAACTAATGGATGGTTGGATCTATTTATGTATATACATAATGATAATAATGTTGCTGTTTGTATTCTTAGGATTTGAGCTAATGGCTGTATTGTTATTGTCTTTGATTTTCTTAAACAGTATGAGGGTTGATAAATGAAAATAACAGAAACAAGATTAAAAGAAATTATAAAAGAAGAAATGGAACTTCAAATGGAGTGTGGTGCAGAACACATGGAAAGAGAAGGAGATATGGCTCGAAAGCAATTAGAGCACATTGCTCAATATGCCTCAGAACTTACAGCAATGCTCGATGAAAATACTCAACTTGAAGGGTGGGTTCAATCGAAAATAACTCTCGCGCAAGAATACATCAGCGAAGTTAAGCACCATTTAGAAGGAGAACTAGGTATGACCTCCGGTGGATGTGGAGAACCTTTAGGTGTTCACCCTGCTGATGGTTTTGAGGTTGAAGATGAGGATCTCTATTCTCTATTTGAGCAATGACCAGATCACCAAGATTAGGATAATCTTATGAAGACAGTTGACCACATAGCATTATTAGTAGACGATTTAGACGAATCCCAGAAATGGTATGAAGAGAACGCTGAGGCAGTATGTGTTTTTGATGATAAATTCTACAAAAGAATGAAAGTTTCCAACACTATAATTGCTTTGATAAGTAAACACCGCTATGAACATGGTCATGTTGGAATTTTGGTGGATTGCTTGGAAAATCTACCCAAGAACGGGAAACGTGTTGAGCATCGAGACGGCACAATTGGAGTTTACGTATTTGACAATTCCGGACACTGCGTCGAATTTATTTACTATTCTCCGGAAGTTAAGAAAAAGATGAATATATGAAAACAAAGTCACTACCATTTGGATCAACATACGAAAATAAATTTAAAATTGGAGATCTTATCTACTGGTTTACTTGGCAAGAGCATGAAGATTATGATATTGAGACAATAATCCATAGGGGAGTTCTCGTTGATATTCTACATCAGAAATTTGGTGAGAGAGAAGTATCTATGGCGAAAGTGCTTCCCTACGGATCACAAGAAACAATCCTCATCAATATAACCCTTATTCGCAAAGCAAACTAATTAATACATAATGAAATTTATAAAAATAAACAATAGTTCAAATATGGATCTCGGAGACTCGGAAGAACTCTTCCATAGTCTAGGTCAGTATGCTCAAGAACAATTTGGATTTAAAAGACCTCCAACCCTTAATTTAATCTCAGATCGAGATAATCATATGAAGCCACTAGGTAAAACTGCTTATTACGATCCAGAAGGAATGACAGTCTCAATTTATGTAGATGGTCGGCATCCAAAAGATATTCTCCGCTCATTTGCACATGAATTGGTTCATCACACTCAAAATGAAAATGGTGAACTCAACAGTGCTGGTTTTCATGGCGAAGGTTATGCTCAAAAAAATAAAGGTCTACGCAACATGGAGCGAGATGCCTACGAGAGAGGCAACATGTGTTTTCGTGATTGGGAAGATCAATTAAAACAACAAAAACCGACTATTTATAATGAAAGGAGAAATTACGAAATGTCAACAGAAAAATGGAAAAACAAAGAACTAAGTAAAAACTTAAGTGAAAAGTTCGGGATCAAAATGGATCTCTCAAAATTAAATGAGTCTTTTGGTGCGGAACAGGGAAGTGCCCAAGCAAAAGAAGATGAAAAATTGAGCGGGAGAACAGAAGAAGAAGACCGCCTTTACAAAATTGGTCAGGACGTGGCGAATGGCGCAGAGTATGAGGGACCACGAGACAGCGAGCATTTTAAGGCTGGGGAGAAGTCTGTAGAAGACAAGATCAGTTCTGAAAACGATGATTTTGATAAAGCTAAAAAAAGGGCTACCTTAGAAGAAGATTCCGGAAAAGAAGAAAGTGAGCATGACGCTAAAAACGAAATGTCTGATGACAAGAGAATTGAAGAAATGGAGAAAATGATCAAAGACCTTAAGGATCATGTTGAAGCCCTTCGAAAAGATAAGGATTATGAGAAAGATCATGTTAAAGAATCAAAAAAGAAACCCATGAGCGCAGTAATGATCGACAGAATAACAAACCCAGAAGAAGCTCAAAGAATGATCGATAGATATGAAAAGACCGTGGAGAAAGCAGAAAAAAAGACAGAATTCAAACACGGTGCAGCAGAAGATTATAAGAGAGCTATTGATAATTTAAGAGTAACACTTAGAGATCTTAACAAGAAAAGAAAAAATGTTAAAGAATCCAAAAAACGTCGTACCAAAAGAACATTACGTACAAAAACCAAGAGCAGAAAATAATGAAAAAAAATATAATAGAAATTACATCTATTAAACAACTAAAAGAACTTAGTGCCTCTGGTGCTGTTTCTGGTGGTATCGGAGCAAACACAATGAATAAAGAAGAAACTTTGATTCGAGAAGTAATACGAAAAAAAATTAAAAGATCCCTCAATGAACGAAGAAATCAAGAACAACAATTAAGAGTTATGATTCGTCAACTGATCAAAGAAGGTGACATTTCAGATATTCATCCTCATAGATCAACTGCTATTAATATCCTAGAAGATGTTCTTAAAAAGGCAGTTCCCACTCTTCGTACTGATTATAAGAGATTAACAACTGCTAAATCCCAAAGAGAATCTTTCAGGTCACATATCTTAAAGGCTGTCAAGGATGCTCTTGCTCCATCTCTAGTTAATTGGAAATATCTTTCTGGTCAAGAAGGTGCTGGTGGTTTATTATCTGAACCTCCGTCTGAAGATATCGTTGCAGATGCAGATTTAGATGTGGAGGATGATGGTCTAGATGATTTGGGCCCAATAGATGACAATGAAGATATAAGTGACGAACTAGAGCAGTTAGAAGAAATTAACGTCGAAATTGATACAGAATCAGAGCCTGATGAAAATAAAAAAGTCCCAGTAGAGTCTGATGATGAACCTGACGAACAGGAAGAATTTGGATCTGGTTTAGAAGAAATGGATGAGACTGGAAGAAACATGGCCTTTACAACATTCAGAAAAATTTCTCAATACATTTTAGACGCCTATGATACTTTAGCGGATGCAAAAGACAAAGAAGTCTTTGTTGATTATCTAATAACCAATTTAAAGCTATATTTCGATAAGTTTGAAGATGAACTCCAGAATAGTGTAAGTGAACCGGATTCTCCTGAATACGGATAATCGGGATAATTAAAAACAACATAAAAAACAACATAAAAAACAACATAAAAAACAACATAAAAAACAACATACTATAATATAACATGATGAGAGCATGTTGTCAAGTAATATGATAAACTTTTTTTATGAATAGATGAGAGGATGTAAGCTGTGTGGAAGAAGAGGTTACGATCATACAAAGGGAAGTACAGCAAATATTCTTTAAGGAATAAGCTATTAAGAGAGAAAAGAATTAATTCAGATTTTGAAGTTATATTAAATTCTTTAACCTTAGAAGAGATAATAGCTATTAAATTAGAATTAAGTAGTTTATATATAAATAATAAATTATATAATATACCTTTATATAAATCTATTAAATACATTATAAAAGAATCTTTAATAATATTTGCTCTATCTGCTTCTAGAACTACCAAAGATGCAGCAGGTGTTTTAGGAGTTAGAGAAAGAGACCTCACAGAAGATATTAAAAAATTTAAGATAAACATGGCTGATTGCACCTACGAGGACACTAATTAATTAAGCAACCATCATCGGAGGAATTATGAATGGAGATTTTAATTGAAGGATTGGCTCAATATGGACCACTGGGTCTTTGGACTGCGAGTTTATTATGGATGAACTTTCAACAAAGGAAAGATCAGAAAGAAGAGGAAAGGTTATCTGCTGAGAGGTTACAGTATCATCAAGAGAAAATTGTGTCTGCCTTGATGGAGCAAGAACAATTATTAGAAAAAGCAATTGATAAAATTGATGCAGGGCTGGAAGTCATGAAAGAGAAATATGCTGAAGAAAGATTATTAAGATTACAGGAGAGAAAATGATAACAGCGATTGGAGATGTGATGAGGAGAGCCTATGAGAAGGGCTGGATAACTACGAGGGATGGAAACATAAGTGTGAGAAGAAGCAAGTCGAAAACTATGTATCTCACACCCTCAGGATGGAGGAAAACTATAATTCACCCAGAAGGAGTAATCAAGATAGGTATTAGTAAAAATGGATATAAAGCACCTAAAGGCTCCAATCCAAGCGGAGAACTTGCTATGCACTTCATGCTTCAGAAGGACGCTGTAAAGACTAGATCAGTGGTGCACTTGCACCCTACAAACATAATAGCAGCAATGTACGCAGGATGGGACCTTCAAACATTAGCAGCAGAATTTCCGGAAGTTTCTAGATATACCAAAGTTGGCCCCTCTGTCCCTATACTACCAGTGATCTCCACAGAATTGGCCCTAGCAACTTATGATAACATGGTAGATAAAAATGGATTGCTATTGTTTGATATTGTTGGCCAAGCCAATCATGGAGTTTGTTCAGTTGGAGATAATCCTTGGGCTGCTTATGAACACATAGAGCGTTTAGAGCATATTTGTGAGATTGTTTTAAAAAGTGGAAAAAAAGTTAATAATAATACTTGACACTTGGGCCTCAATGTGTTATAATAGTAGTACAACATAAAAAACAATTTTAAAAAAACAAGGAGACAAATGAAGAGAATAATTTTATTTGATATGGATGGAACACTCACTCCTCCAAGACAATCTTTGGACTTAAACCTTTTAGGATCCTTGAAAGTACTAACTCATTATTCTGACATTGGGATTGTGACAGGCAGTGATATCAATTACCTAAAAGAACAATTAAAGTTTTTATTGATCAATTCCAGAATCAGATATAATCTACATTTACTTCCCTGCAACGGTACCAAATATTATGCTCCTCCTTCTTTTAACCATGAAGAACATAAATTAATTTATAAAAAAGATTTTAAAAAAGAAATAGGGGAAAAGAAATTTCATATACTGATGAAGCTTCTAATAGAGTATCAAAACCACATATGTAATCACTATGAGTTTCCGCTAACAGGACATTTTATCTCTTATCGAGGCTCAACAATTAACTGGTGTCCGATAGGTAGAAATGCTTCTCAGCAAGAAAGAAATAAATTTATTGAGTTAGACAGAAACTTTAATAAATTAAATTTCCGCAAAGTATTATTAGATCAGTTAGAACAAGAGGTTACAAATTTAAATTTAAATGTATCTATTAAACTTGGTGGAGAGACTAGTTTTGATATTTATCCAAATGGTTGGGATAAAACCCATTCTCTTGTTCATTTTCCAAACCATAAAAAATGGTTTATCGGTGACAGATGTTATGAGGGAGGCAATGATGAAGAAATTTATAAATTCTTATCACCAAATTCTTTCTCTGTTGAAAACACACAGCAAACTTTGGAATTAATTAATAATGTTTTACTTCCCCTATTTAAAGAAGAGGACTAATATGGACGTTAGTGAAGAAATAAAGAAAGCAATTAAACACGGGATCTATCTGGGGAGAATGTCTGAGAAAGAAGAGCATTTGTTTTTAACAGAGTTGAATTCTTTCTTGATTGTTAAAAAGAACTTCTGTTTTTTAACAGAGTTGTCTGGAACGATAACTGTCTCTTCTGCTGTTGAAGACCTAGCAGAAGTCTTCATTCATCGTGGAACCCTTAAAATAACACCTTTAGCCTCTGAAGGGTATTTTAAAGTGTTTATGGATACTCTGGAGTTTATATCGGTTAAACACAAACAAGAAATGGACGCATTAGAAAAGAAAAACACAAACGAAATAGATGATGATGAAAGCACCGAAGACGATGGAGAACTGTGGTTATGAAGATTTTTTATTTAAGAAGAACAGAAGACGAATCGGGGATATCCGGCACAGGTCGAGTTGCTCAAGGTTTTATCTTTGATAATGGCAAAGTTGCCGTTACTTGGTTAAGCGACCATCCAAGCGTTACAATTTATGATAGCATTGGAGAAGTATCTGCTATACATGGACATGGTGGAAAAACAGAGGTCGTTATGGAACCAGACTATAAAAGAGCATTTGGAGAGTTAAAATCCTTTATTGAGACCTTTAGCCTCTCAGACGTTATGGCGGAAAAGCTTCCAATGGATTCTCAAACCTCTAAACTGTTTTCTAAAAACTAATTATTATGTGGGCAATAATGATACAACACATACTTTAAAGTTAGATGCATCTTGGAGACCAATAGAAGTTATTGATTCTTTCAAGGCGTTTAACATGTGTTATTCCGGAAGAGCGGAAGTTGTCCGAGAATATGAAGACGAAGATCTTTACCCCTTTCCAGCAGTTATAGTCTTAAAGAAGTACATTTCAACAAGAAGGATTAATCTGCATTGTAATAGAAAAAATGTAGCATGGAGAGATAACAATACTTGTCAATATTGTGCCAAAAGATTTAAATTTAAGGATTTGACAATGGACCACATAATACCGAAATCTAGAGGCGGCAAGAAAACTTGGATGAACATTGTAATGGCATGTAAGAAGTGCAATAGTGTTAAAAACAATCGTACTCCAAAAGAAGCTTCAATGCCTTTGACTAAACAACCTCATATACCAGAAGGAAACATTTTTTCGTATTTTAGAGGTCTTACAATTCCACCTGAGTGGGAAGATTTTATATAGGAGATAAAATGAAAAGAAAATTAATTGCTGTATCCGGTGGGTTTGATCCGATCCACAAAGGACACATTCGAATGATTCGTGAAGCAGCAAAACTTGGAGATGTCATTGTTATTCTAAACAGCGATGATTGGCTCATGAGAAAAAAAGATTATAAATTTATGGATTTTATTGAACGTTCTTATATTGCCGGATCAATTAAGGGGGTTATAATGACATCCGGAGTTGATGATTCGGATGGAACTGTTTGCGAGGCATTGAAAAGGATAAAGCCCGATGCGTTTGCAAACGGCGGAGATCGTTATGATACCAACACTCCCGAAATGGATGTGTGTAGGGAACTAGGAATAGAAATGCTTTGGAACATCGGAGGAGAGAAAGAGCAATCATCTTCCGACTTGGTTGATAAAGCAAACTTTAAAAGCAGATTTAAAACAGGAGTTAGAAATGTCGATATTTAAAGAGAAAGTTATAAAGTCAATAATTGATAAAGCAGAAAAAGATTCTTCCGGAAGGGTCACCGAATCACTGAAAGAAGTTATGAGGGTTTGTGAAAGAGCCGGAGAGGTTGGCTTTACGCTAGAAGAACTATCTGTTATGGCAACAACCGGCTGGTACGTATCCCAAGATCCAAGAATGGGGAAGTTAATGAGAGACATGATGACCATGAAACCTCCCGCACCAGATGATGAATTTTTAAATTGAGTGAAACTAATTAAGAAGGAGGGGTAATTCCCTCCTTTTTTGCTATTTATGGTAGAGGTATTGCAATGAAATTAACTGAATCAAGAGTCAAACAAATTATAAAAGAAGAGATGGGTCGAATCCACGAAGAAGAAAACATCCCACAGCAAACCGCTATGAGTGCCAACGAAATAATTTCCAAAATAGCCGATGAAGCAGAAAGGCTCGTTGTTCAAAATTATATCAAGATGTTGCTCGACAAAGCGGGGATCAAACAATGAACAATAGATCTTTGGCAATTGAGATAAGCAAGCACCCTCTTATCAAAAGACTCTTGGAAACCAAGATGGCGACCTCAAGCGAAGTTGCTCGTCTTGTTGTTGAGGAGTTGCTGGGAGAGAACGGTATAAATGTTTCAGAATATTCTAATAAGATAGAAGCGGTTAATTCCCTTGAAGGTTTAGACAAACTCAAGAAAGAGATGGATGCAATTTACGTAAACTGGTATCAAGCCATCACAGCGCTAAGAGGTCATTATGATGACAAGAAAAAAGATCTTGAAAATCAAACCAAACCCGAACCAGCAGAAACTGAGCAGCCGAAGAACTTACCATCCCAACAGTTAGATTACCAGAAGATTGCAGACCAATATAATAATTATGAATTTATCCAAAACCTAGAA
>Ga0098052_1000862_pt1 | contig 19164 bp, 5 predicted proteins | sample 15_taG_FD_81591 | JGI IMG/M metagenome (GOLD analysis project Ga0098052, IMG submission 81591) | Marine viral communities from the Subarctic Pacific Ocean - 15_ETSP_OMZ_AT15312 metaG | ecosystem: Environmental > Aquatic > Marine > Oceanic | place: Pacific Ocean | collected 2015-01-18
CGACACTTTGAAATCCACTAAAGACTGGGAGATCGTAGTGCCTTCTACTCTTGTTATGGTAATGCCATTGGATTATGTTAGTTATATAAAGGTGTCATGGAGTGATGGCAATGGTATTGAACGGGTTTTATATCCAACAAATAAAACATCTAACGCTTTTAATGTAAGCGAACCTATAGAGAAATCTGGAAGTTTTGACACTAGCGGATCTGGTACTGATAACGACGCTACCGCTCTTGGTTTAACTAGAGTCACTCAAGATGGTGATGACAACTTCATATCTGATACAGCAACAAATTATCAATCACAAACGGCTTCAGATTTAGGCTCTGTAGACGCGGACAGCGTCGACGATCGATATGGTAATTTATTAGGTGGTAGATATGGTATAGATCCACAATACGCTCAAGCTAATGGGACTTTCTTTGTAGATGAAACGTTAGGTAAATTCCACTTTAGTTCTAACGTTAGCGGTAAAACACTTGTGCTTAGGTATCTAAGCGATGGAGTCTCTTCCACGAGCAGCGATGGTATTGACTTCACTAAAAGTCTAGTTCCTAAACTTGCAGAAGAAGCTATATACAAGCATATGCTGTACGGTATATTATCTGCGAGGAAAGATTCTCCAGCTGGTCTATTGGCTCAGATTAAAAAAGAAAGATTTGCAGAAACTAGAAAAGCTAAGTTAAGGTTATCAAGTCTTAAGTTAGAGGAGTTAACTCAAATTCTTAGAGGGGGTTCTAAAATAATTAAACACTAGGGTATGGCGGAGTTAAAACGCGTTTTCTCTGCGGCTAAGATGAACAAAGACATGGATGAGCGTGTCGTTCCTAATGGTCAATATAGAGATGCTACAAATATAGAGATAGCTACATCAGAAGGTTCTGGAGTGGGTACCGTGCAGACATTGTTGGGTAATACACTCCGAAACAATATAGACGGTGGTTCTTACACAACTCATGAGTTTGGTCAAAATACAACTAATTTACTAGGTCCCCATAATAAATCCACTTGTATAGCTAGTATAGCGGCCCCTGATAAAGACAAGATCTACTACTTTGTATCTGGAGGGGATTACTCTAATACTAGCGGGTTGCACACTTTAAAGAAAGACTACATACTTCAATACGACACTGTCACTGATAAAACTAAGTATGTATTTGTAGATATATACGGCAGTTCTACGGCCGTTACAACTACAACATCAACTACAGTTTTCTACATAGCACTAGGGGCTGGGGAGACCGTTAATAAAACTGGTATTAGAGTGGGCATGCAGCTGACAAGTGGAAGCGCGCAAACCTTAGCGGATGGTGTTGAGGTTTCAGGTATAGAGTACGACGGTTCAGAAGGTAAATGGAAGATAACCACTAATATACCTAACGTTTTGGGTGATGGTGATAGTGTAAATTTTTTAGCTCCAAGGGTATTAAACTTTTCTAAATTCAAAATTATAACAGGTATAAATATCCTAGATGATTTTATATTCTGGACTGATAACTCTACTGAACCTAAAAAGATAAATATATCTAGGTCTATAGCTGGGACAGGTGGTACCGTGGAATTAGCCAGTAGCGTTGAGGCAGTGTTTACTGGGGATTACGATTACTTCCACACAAGACTTGTTAAAGATAAAGCTAGTTATAACGATATTGCAGATAGACATAAACTTGTTACAAACGCGGCGGGAACATTACCGGTATATGTAAACGAACCTCACGTCACGGTAATACGCAAAGCTCCTACACAACCATTAGAGCTAGAGATGTACCGATCTTCTGTTAGGAGAGTTGATGATGACGGAGACGAAACACCTATCACAGCCGTAGACACAGCTTTTGCTTACGTAGAGGGCGCTGGCGAAAATGTTAACTTAGTAGATATAGGAGACTCTATAGATGTATCTTTTGATGCTGATGTTGATTATCGAGTAGGGGACATACTACTCATATCTAGCTCTGAGAGTGCTTTATCTCCAAATAGCTTTACGGATTATGATATCAGAGCTGAAGTAGAGGTTTCTAATGTTACAGATCCAAACTTTCTAGACACGGATTTCACTCTTCGTATATTATCCATAAACCCTAATCTCTCCACTACTAATCTAACGTGGTATATTAAGTTAGAAGACAAACAACCTATGTTTGAAAATAGGTTCCCTAGATTTTCTTACAGATATAGATATCAAGATGGTGAGTATTCTACTTTTGCTCCTTGGTCTCAAATAGCTTTTTTACCAGATAATTACGAGTACCACCCAAAGAAGGGTTATAACCTCGGTATGGTAAACCAATTAAGAGGTGTTAAGCTCAAGTACTACTATTATAACGAAGAGACCTTTCCACAAGATGTGGTGGAAATAGATCTATTATATAAAGAAGCTGGTAAACCCACAGTGTACACCGTTAAAACATTAAAGCAGTCTGATGGTGGGAACGAGTGGCCAGATCTAACGAATAACTCCACAGCTCGTGGGGAGTTTGACATAACCACGGATATGATTCACGCAGTGGTTCCGTCTAATCAGCTTCTTAGGCCGTGGGATAATGTGCCAAGAAAAGCTTTAGCTCAAGAGATTAGTGCTAATAGACTTATATATGGTAATTATCTTCAAAACTACACAATACTAGAAGACCCTATTATAAGCGTTACTTTAGATCAAGATTCTCTTTCAGGTGCTGGGTACGATTACGCAGCTCCATCTGTTAAATCTATGAGAAAGTATCAAGTTGGGGTTGTGTTCAGCGACGCTTATGGTAGAGAGACCCCCGTGCTCACATCTAAGAAAGCGGCTATAACGGTTAGTAAAGACGCAAGTGATACTAGAAATAGACTAATATGTCAACTTAAGGAGAACACGCCTAATATACCAGATTGGGCAGAGTACTTCTCTTACTATGTAAAAGAAACATCTGTAGAGTATTACACTATGGCTATGGATAGGTGGTATAGTGCTGCAGATGGCAACGTGTGGATATCGTTTCCTTCTTCTGAGAGAAACAAACTAGACGATGAAACCTTCCTGGTTCTTAAAAAGGGACACGGCAATAGCACTGTAGTTAAAGATAAAGCTAGATATAGAATACTATCTATAAAGAATGAAGCTCCAGATTTCATTAAAACAGAGAAAAAGTCTTTAGGTAAAGTCTATGATAACGGCAACTCCGTTATAGGAGCTGATAACTACGGGTTCCCTTTACAAGACACCAATTTCATATGTATAGGAAAGGATGAGTTTGAAGCCGCTTTTGGAGACCAGTTACATGTCCTTACGCCTGATAAAATGAGTGTGAGACTGTATGGTCAGGAGTCTCGATCAAACGAATATGATGTAGCCAGACTCACTTTAACAACAATGGATGGTCCATACAAATTACAGATAACGGGTAAGTTTATGGAGGACGTTGATTTCGCTACAACCGATGGGACTTACGCTACTGCTATACCTGATTTGTCTTTGGAAATCATAGAACATAAGGTAGAAAATAAACCCGAGTTTGACGGCAGGTTTTTTGTAAAAATACTTCGGGACACGACGTTAGAGAACTATGTATTAAAAACTCAAGGGTTAGATGACTGGCTTGTTAGTTCTAGGTGGAAACTGGGTTATATAAACAACAACGGGTATAAATACATAAACCCATATACTGGCAGTAGTATTCACAACACTGAAACTTTAGGGAACCAAAACCTAACAGCGTATAACGATGTAGACAGTCAGGGAACCACTGTGGCATACGACCACGCGGATCACGTTAGACACGTCACCGCGAGTGGTCTTCACCCTACTGAGGGACTACATCACACAGCCGCAGCTTCAGATGGCGGACAAGAGCAAAACGCTTACTGGTGGGGAGACGGTAACAGCTCTTCCGCGGGTGGATACAACTCAGGTCAAACAACTATGTACAGTGTATCGCAGGAGCAAGTGGATCGCAACCCTCTGTACGCTCTTGGTGATGCAACTGGAAACGTGGATAGCGTGCATGGTGACGCTAAAAAGTTTTGGGAGGCCGTGAGAGGTAAGTACATGTTCTTTATCGACGCTGCCACTGCTTTTAGTTGGCATGGGAATACCTATAATGGAGCTCCGGGTATGGCTGGAGATACTAGTGCTTTCTGGGATCAAAACAATTTATCAAGTGCTGCCCCAGAAGCACAAGAATACGCGCCAGACGGTGAGTACTCTAATACCAAGCTTAATTATAGTACTGTGTTACAGAATGGGCAACCTAGTCGAGGAATTTGGGGTGAAGAAGAAGATAGGTCTTATATGGATATATCTTGGTCAGGTTTAGGTAACCACTCGAGCGACTGGGGTTTCGATCACAACCCGCCCTATAATCATAAACTAAGTGAGTTTCATGAAGGCTGGGGAGGGGATACGGAAGGTGACAATACTGAGTATTATCGGGCTAATCAATTTATACGGCAACTAGTTGAACCCGGAACTAAATTTAGATTTGCTAGAGATCCTGGGAAAGTTGTGTACAAAGTGTTGGAAGATGATTTCCCTACTCTACGAGATGCTGATGGGGGAACTGGACCTGGGTATAATGATAATCAGGTTTTTAAACCTGGGACCAATAGATATGACGGCGTTTGGGGTATTAGGAACTTTAGGTGCGAGGGCAGTACCGGTGACGGAAACAACAAAGACAAGAATATGTATATGCCTGAGAACCTTAGGCAGAGATGGACGCTTACTATTAGTCCTCAAATAGGCTCAGTTGGGCCTTACTACTATTCACCTACTACTGGTACAGGAGGGTACAGTTTTGACGCGAGTAGTGATTGGAGCGCTCTTGATGTAGATTCTCCAGCAGCAGGTGAGGTAAATTACAGAAGAGCTCTTAGACATGATCTATACGGGCCGTATGATGCTATAGAAATACTTTCTGTATTTGGTGGAAGTGAAAAGGGGAGTTTCACAGAGAACCCGGGTGTATGGGAAACCGAACCTAAAGAGAGCGTAGAGCTAGACATCTACTACCAAGCCAGCGGATTAATACCTCTAGAGTTAAATAAAAAAACTAATGAGGAGTTGATGCCTATTGGCTCTACGTTTTGGACCGTCCAAGAAGATCCATGGGGAGCTACAGAACACACTGTTACAAACTGGGATAACCAAACAATAACTTTTAGCCCAGTCGTGCCAGCGGAAACAACGATAACAACTGAGTCTGAAATAAATTTCACTAAAAGGAGGGGTTACTCTTTAACCGCTTTTACTGATGGAGCTGTAAGCGTAGGTGCTAACACAATGGAGCTGCATGGTGGGCCAAGCACTAACGCTGCGGGACATAAATTATTCTCGCAGAAACATTACTTAGATTGGAGTAATTGTTGGTGCTTTGGAAACGGAGTAGAATCAGATAGAGTTAGAGATGATTTCAACACAGCTCAAGTAGACAATGGAGTTAAAGCCTCCACTGTTTTAGCAGAGCAGATTAGAGAAGAAAGAAGAAAGCACGGTTTAATTTGGTCTGGTATATACAACTCTACATCAGGTGTAAACGACACGAATCAATTTATTCAAGCTGAGAAGATAACGAAAGATTTAAACCCTATATATGGTAGTATACAAGCTCTAGCAAATAGAGACACTAGACTTGTTATGTTCTGTGAAGATAAGATTCTTAGGGGCGTGACAAATAAAGACGCTCTATACAACGCTGATGGAAACCCGCAATTAGTAGCAAGTAACAAAGTTGTAGGGGATGTAACTCCATATAAAGGAGATTTTGGTATATCCACAAACCCAGAGTCTTTAGCTATGACACCTTCTACAACATACTTTGCAGACGCTATGAGAGGGAAGGTTTTAGCGCTTTATGAGAATGGTATACAATCTGTATCTGATGTGGGTATGAAAGATTACTTCTCAGATCTTATGAGCGCAAATGTTTGGAGGTGTTTAGGTACATATGATGAAAGGAAAAAAGAGTACAATCTAAGCTTATACACGAAGTCCACTGATTACCAAGTCATACCTACAGATCAAACAACGATTTCGTATAGCGAACTATCCAAGGGGTGGACGAGTTTTAAATCCTTCTATCCTCAACACGGTGTTAGTTTAAATAACAGTTACTACACTTTTAGTGACGGGCGTTTGTACGAGCACCACACCAGCGCTTCACACGGGGATTTCTACGGTATCCCATACGATGCGGATATTACAATTTTATTCAACGATCAACCCGAGGCTGTTAAAAGTTTTAAAACTCTAAACTACGAAGGTAGTCAAGCTAAAGTGATAGAATTTTCGAGTGTGAATAACCAAAACTACTTCACAGGGGATTATAGCACAGACGAGGGTTTAGTGGACACCGACAGTGTTACTGGCGCAAACGCAGATGGTTCAGCGACTCTAGCTCACGAGTACTACAACTTAACAGCTAAAGACGGTTGGTATGCAGATAATCTAACTACGAATCTTCAAACATGCGCTAAAGTATATTTCAAGAATAAAGAAGATAAGTATTTTGGTTATCCAACTGGAGAACTTACCGCTTTAGACAACCTTGATGAAAGGGAGTTTTCGGTGCAAGGTATAGGTATAGCTTCTATAACGCATAACGATAACACCCAGGAGAACGAAGTAACTCTAACTATAGCAAATAATATTACAGCAGATTACCAAGGTTTAGACGGAACTGGTGATGTGTGGGATGATACCGCAACTATAGCGACTGAGATTTCACACTGGACATGCACCTCTGCGCAGATGATCAGGGAGGGAGGCTCTCCAGTTGGAGCTGCCGCTAACTTGTCACTAACTATAACCCCTGTTGCTAATAGCAACTTCCCGCTATCAGCCGCTAACCTAAAGTGGAGCGGTGCTACAAATACTAGTGGTAATACTTGGGACAACGATCAAACCCCACCAGAGGCTAACAGTGATGGAGGCGCGGATATAGCAAGGGTGGTATTTACAGACACAGGGGTTGCGGGTGACCCAAACAACACGGTTGATGTCGTAGTTTCGTTGAACAGCGCCGCCACTTGGCCGACCACTGATGTCACATGGTACATAGATATAGATGAGGTAGCGGGCTCAGCTACAGTTAACACTAGAGAGGCTTGCGTATTGACGCAATACAAGTTCTACGACACTGGACAGACTACTCCTGACGTTACCAATATAACGGGGATTTCTGAAGGAACAGTAGACACTGGTAGTTACGACACTGGTTTTACAGATCCCACTATAAATAGCCATAGCGCTACAGATATAGCTGATGGGGAGACTACTCTTTTAGCAAGCATAGATTTCGTTGCAACCGCGGCGTCTCCAATATATTATTACTCTACTGGGAGCAATTATCCCACGGTGTCTTTTGAGAACTTAGGGGATTACGCTGGGTACTATACTGGAAACATAGTTGACCCAGTGTACAGCGGTGGAGCTTTAACTGCGTTTACCGCTAAAGTGTTTTATACACCCCCGCAAGAGGGAGCGTTGATTCAAGATCCGGACGATATGTGCGCTTTAGGGCATAAAGCTATTATTAACTATAGTATATTTCAAAATCATACGGCATCTGACCCAGATGATATCACTAGCGTAACACACACAAGCGGGATTAATAGCGGTGCCACCACTACTGGGATTAAGGTCTACGGGGAATCTGGAGCTACATACAAGATATGGGTAGAGAGGAAGGATGGTGTTGCGTCAACTACCACAGACAAGTATTATGACTTTGCAACCAACACTTTTCAAGCTAATCCAAGTCCAAATTATGGCACTGGTAAGATAAGTTCTAGTGGTATGTCCACTCACCAGATAGCTTTACCACCGGCAAGTGTTGATACTAGATATGATATCAAACTCGCAGCTTTAGCAAGTGAAACTCTAGCAGCTGCAGTTCCTACCGCCGACGGAGACGCAACGATTATACACTATGGTATTAAAACACTAACTATAACTACAGCCGTAGATGTAGCGGGTGACTATGGCTCTATGGCTACACAGACCGTGAGCCGACCCTCCTTGTTCAGTGGTAGCAATACCAGCGGTGTCACACCTGAGTTTTTTACGGTGACAAGTGGTGCGGCGGTTTCTAATTCGACGAAATTAGTTGTAGCACAAGGTTTTAAAAGAATAAAACAAGGTATGTTATTGCTAATACCGTTTGAGGGGACCGGGGTACCGAGTGGTACCACTGTAGTAAGCACTCGGCGTAACAATATAGTATTAAGTAATAATTGCACTTTACCTGCGGATACTGAACTAACATTCGTTAGAGATGCTGGTAGACTAATACCTTTTTCTCTTACTGTATCTCCGGGCACAAGCAAAGCCTTTACTATGAAATCAAGTATAGATTTCCAAAATTCTATATCTGGATTAAGTTCTACAGCGCAAACATATCAGAACGGCGTACTGGGGGCCCATCTGGCCGTTGTTCCATGTACAGACGTCAGTGACGTCAAAGTGGGTATGGCTCTATCATCTCCCAACGCTACTGTTAATGCTACCACTGGGTACTTAAAGGTCACCTCTATCGACACAGCGACACCAACCGTCACCGTGGATACAGACCAAGACTCCGCTTATATGGGTGTTGGGGAGTTGTTGACTTTTTCGTGGCCCGAAGATGATAGTACGTTAGATGTGTACGACGAGTTTGGCGGAGGTAACACAGGGGTAATACTCACACATATACAAGCGGAGCTTGACGGTGACGACTTAGTTGTAAAGGGTTACTTACAAGTTAACGATATAAGAAGAACCGATACTATGAATATAAATATAGACGACTACGTAACAGTGGGCGCAGCACCGTGATAACATGCCAGCAGCAACATTAACATTTTCAGCTCCAATAAACGTCTCATGCCAAGTGGGAGATCTAGTATATTACGTAAGCGTTAGCGATACAGGTGGGTTTACTACTAATAGCTCTAACAATATAGTAGAAATAGGGGAGATACGGGAAATTACGAACCCTACTTCTAGCACTCCAACTATTATAGCGGATACCAGTTTAGGGTATGACGAGCTGCATGGTCTCGAAGATAAGTTTATATTATTCAGTAAAGATAACAGGGCTAACTTGAGTTCTCCGCTAGGGTATTACGCCAGTGTAAAAATGGTTAACTCAGATAGAACCGGTGGGGAGATGTTTAGTATAGCTACCGAGATATTTGAAAGTAGTAAATAAACGCTAAAAAGTGTAACTATATATTAGTATAATTGAATTAAATCTAATGACTGATAATATATTACAAGAAAGATCTAAAGCCGAGGTCGCAATAGATTTCAGATCTGCGGTCACGGAGTTAGAGCAGAACTTAAAAAGCATAGCTAATGGAGATACTATAGTCGCTGGTACAGACGATAAACCCATAGTAACAGATAGTAAGCTAATCCCCATTAGACACTTCTTTATGGACGGTGTTTATGTAAGGGAGATGACTATGTATAAAGACACTTTGGTTGTAGGTGCTATACATAAGCACTTGCATATGTGTTTCTTACTTACAGGTAAGATAACCGTTATGAATGAAGAGGAGACTATAGATCATGTAGCTCCATGTTTTATCGTATCCACACCGGGGATTAAAAGAGTATTATACGCGCACGAAGATTCTATATGGTACAACACACATAAAAATCCTGGGAATACCGAGGATGTGGAAGAACTAGAAAAAGATATCGTAGCAATAAGTTATAAGGAATATGAAGAATATATTAAAAGCAAATAAATTATGAGTTTTATAATGGCAGGTACGGCTATTGTTTCCGCCGGGTTAGGGGTTGCTAAAGCTATACAAGGTGGTGTCGCAGCTAAAAGAGCTAAAGAAGACGCTAAAAAAGCCAAGGTAGAACTTGATAAAAATAAGAACATGTTTTCTAATTTAGATACTAGTAACCCATATCAGAATTTGGAGAATACAATGGAAGATTTAACAGTCAATAAACAAGCGGCAGAATTCCAAGCTCAACAGTCGGCTCAAAGTCAGGCGAATATAATGCAGCAGATGAGTGGTGCGGCAGGTGGTTCTGGTATCGCGGCTTTGGCTCAAACCATGGCTAATCAAAGTTCTATAGATGCTCAGAAAGCCTCTGCTTCTATAGCTCAACAAGAACAAGCTAACCAACAGTTAACCGCTAAAGAAGCTAGTAGAATACAGGGTATGGAACGCGAGGGAGATGTTATGAGCAGAAATATGCAAATGGGTAAAGTGTCATCTATGATGGGTATGTCTGCGGACGAACTCGCTGGAGCAAGAGCCAGAAGGAAAGCTGGACAAGAGATGATGATGGAGGGTATAGGTGATGTAGCCAACGCAGGTACGGATTACCTAGTTAATACGGGTAAGATTGATCCGAACGCTCGGTACGGTGGTAATGTAAATACTGGTGGAACCGGAGGTTAAATAATAAATATCATGGCAGAATCAAGACCGAGTGTAAATTATCAAATAAGTAGTGGGGTTCTAGCTAGCATGAAATCTGCTGCTGGAAACTACCTACCTAACTATGGCAACTGGAGGTTTAGAGTTGATCCACCTAAACCAGAGGAACCTGAAGAAGAGCCCGTTAAAAGCGAAGAAGTGAAAGAGGTTGAGGAGAAAAAAGTAGAACCGCTAGAAGAAGTTACGCCACTTGAGGAACCTAGCACTCCTCCAGACGACGGCAAAGAAATATATACATACGACAGGCTTTACCAGGATTGGCTTCAGCGTACAGGTAGTGAAGCAGAAGCTAAACAGAAAGTTGCAGATGCGAAAAAATTTAACGAAGGGAAGTATGGTACACATAACCCTACAACAGAGGGTATAACGGATAACTATCTCTTAAAAGAGGGTGAAGAAGGACCTGGAGTTGGAACTGATTTTCAAGAAGGTTGGACTGGTGATGAGAATAGCCCAGTTATGCCAGAGTCATGGACTCACGTTAACCAAGATCCAACCAAAAACCCTTCTGGTGCAGGTTACAACGTGAAATCTGCTATGCCATTTTTAGATGAGGAGGAAGAAGTGCAAGAGGTTCCTGAGGTGGATCTATATAGCGACGTTGATGAAATGCTAGCAGCGTCTGTCAGTAACTATAATGGAGCAAGTAAAAATGCACATGGCCATATAGAGAACATAGTTCGCGGTTATAAAGAAAAACATAACACTGGGGATAAGAGAGCTCAAACGGACGCGCATATGGATTTAGCGACACTGGCTGATAACGTAGCTAGAGACGTAGGGCCTGATGGTTCTATAAAGAATTTATATGATATAGTAAATGAGAACATACTTAGTGAATCTACACTAAAAGAAGAGAAATACGTTATAAAGGAACTACTGGAATATCTAAATGTTGTGCCAGGAATAACGGAAGATGGAGGTTTAATTCACCGAGTCCCCATGCCTGATGGTGGTATACTACCAGTGGACAATAAGTACATAGAAGACCTTGCGGTTAAAAGGGTTATACAATACTCTCTAGGCGCAGAGTTTGACAAGGCTAAAGGGGATTTTCTAGCTTCTGGCGAAGCAGGGAATCAATGGAACCCGATAATGGAGGATTCAATACAAAAAAAGAATTTATCTATCTTTCGTAAAAATCCAGACACTCTAGCTTCATGTATACTAGATGAGGGTATATTTTTCTCAGGATCGTTAGCAGATAGAATGAAGGAGAAATATTCTCCAGACGCAGATATCGATATGAAGGAATTAGTTTATGAGGCTTCTCAGGATAAAGAGCTATACAACGAACTAGTAGAGGATGCCGCTTGGGCTCTAACAATGGCCGCTAAAGAGTCTGTGGATATGGGATACAGTACTCACTTAAAAAATAATGGAGGAGATACTGCTTTAGACGCGCAATCTTTATTAGATAAATACGCATGAGCGAAAACGTTGATCAAGAACTAGAGCAGGTCGTTCAGAGAATGATTGATGCTGGAGAGTCCGAGACTAATATTGCGGCTGCTATAAAACAGTACAATACTAATAAAGCTTCAGACACTCCTACTGAGGAGCCGACTGAACCTAAGTCAAAAGAACAAGCTAAACAGGATATATTTGAGACTATAAATGAAAGCGCTATAGGTTATTGGGGAGAAGAAAACCTAGCTCCAGAGTTAAGGAAAGTATTAACACCAAGTGCTGGATACACTATAGAGGAAGGGGGGCTTGATGGGCGCCATAGTGTTAAGATAACTCTACCAAGTAAAGGTTCTAAAGAGTTTTTCTGGTCGCAAACGGGAACTGGTAATCCTTCAGTAGATGATAGCGAAATCCTAAACAACTTAAATAATGAGATATTAGAGTTTTTAGAAAGTAATGCTACAGAGAAAGATACCAAAGGAGAGAAGTGGGTTGAAGAGAAAGAAGATTTTAAATCTGATTATTTAACTACATATTTCACTGAAGATAGACTTAAGCAAATTGAAGTTGGTGAGTTAACTGAAGACGAGGTTGTTAAGCAGGTTAAAGCTGAAAGTGGCGCTTCAGATTTCCTTTGGACGGAGGATAATCCATACGAGAAGCTTACTAATAGTGATTTAGACCATATAATAAAAGATGTTTATCACGAAGAACTAGGAGGTCAAGAAGACAAAAGAGTTGAATCTCTAGCTGGTGATTTTGTTAAAAGAATACAGTCTGGTGACTACACGTATACAGATAACGACGGGAACACAACCAAAGCAATCAACGAAAAAGAATTCTTTAGTCTGTACCGTAACGACATGATATCCCTTATGGGTGAGGAGGAAGGTGCTTTAGCTACTTTAAACATGCAGTTGCTTCACGGCGATTTAAGTCGAGAAGAACGGTTGTCAGTTGAGTCTCAAAGAGACGAGGCTGTTAAGAAGATGAAAGCTAAAGGTGAGTATGAAATGTTTTTGGATGTTAATACTGGTGAATTAATAAGGAAACCCAAAGACCAAGACCCGTTCTCTAACGAAGAGAGTGTCGAAGATCGAATTGAAGAAACTATGTCTGGCATACAAAATGATATAGACACAGCGTCTGAGGATATGTCACCGTTAGACATTGTTGAGATGCGTTTTGCTAAAAACGCTAAAGCTATCTCAGAGATATATGCGTTATATAATGAAGACGCAACTGCGTATGCTAAAGAATATAAAACGGCGGCTGCTCATAGAGAGGCCGCTGAGTCTAGATATGAATACGCCCAAACCGGGATAGATTCCTCGGATAAAGATCTCTATGGTTTACAAAAGCTGGAAAAAGAGGAGTTGACGTTCCGGGATTTTATGAAAATGACCGCCCATCAAGATAAAAAATATCGTGATAGGAAAGGGTTTTTTACAACAGATATTGTCGACGCTGAATTAACCTCGAATACTGATATGACACCTGAGGAGCATCGCGATTATAGAAATGTAATTAGAGATCAACTACTATCTTTACAGTTAGAGCAAGAAGCTTTAAATAGGATGTATCTTCTTAATGAAGACTTAACTACTATAGAAAAAAGAAAGGGCCAACACGCGGGTAAACTAGCTATAGAGGGTTTAGCCAAGGTACTTAATCCAAGCATAGGTACTAGTACGCGTGTAGATAAGGGTACTAAATTTACTGAAAGAGAGGTTTTAGATGAGATGCAGGGTATTCTCACTACTAGCGGTATACCGTTAACTGCTGAGGCTACGAATTATGTAGAGAGAGGTATTGGTGAGACTGTGGGAGAGGGATTGGCTGGAGCCACAGGTATACTAGCTGAATTTGCTGTAGCAAATAAAGCGACAGCTGTAGTCAGCGGGATGAAGTTGTTCAAGGGTGGTAAATCGCTTACGCAGATTATACAAGCCAATAAAGCTAAAAGACTTACAGACGGCACCCGTATTTTAACCCAAGCGCAAGTGGGTACTCTCGCTACTAAAGCTGGGTATGGAACTGGGGAGAAGGCTATTCAAAAATGGTTATTAACGAACGCGCCAAAGGGTGGTAAGTGGAAGAGTATCCCTCCAAGTCCTATTAATCTATGGAAGGCTAGAGCTTTAGTAGCTGGGGTAGAAGGCGCTAAGTTTGCTTCTCTACCTTCTTCAGCTGGGGATAGGGTTGGAGCTTTTGCAACAGGGTTTGGGTTTGGACTCGCTGGTGATATGCTACAACCTTTTATGGGCACGCTTAACGCGCCTGCTCTTAAAAAGAGATTCAAACAAGTTGGTGTTTCAGAGCATAGTAAGGTTCCCGCGTGGCTTATTAATGCTTCTCCAAAACTAGAGAAGATGTACCGATTGTCCTTTAAGGGACCAACAAGCTTCGTCGTAGGTAGTGAACTTGGGGAGGTTAGTTTAGCTTTAACAGATGACATGCTTGGTTATGAGGAATTTAGCACTTTCATGGATGAGCATTATGGTGATGCCGATGAAAATTTAAAGCGCTGGGCGTCCAACTATGCTATAGGTGTTGGGTTTGGTCTTGTGCCTGGACACGGCGCTTATACAAAAGCTAGAACGCTAGCAAGTTTACGAAAAGCAAAGGACTCTGCTTACGATAAATTCATGACGCGATCTGAAAACTATGTGGTTGAGTCTACTATTGAATCTGATAGTCAAAATTTAAGGGGACCAGGCGAAGCTAAAAGAATAACCGTAACACCTGAGCAGTGGTATAAAATGGATCCTAGCAAATATAAGGTTATTAAAAAACCTGGTGAGAGACAAGCTAGAGAGTTTGATGCTAATGGTAATAAACTCACCCCTGAATACATCGCTAAATACTATGAGATAGCTCAAGGTTTAGAAAGACAAATAAGAGTTAGTGAAGATGGCTTAGATTACACTGATCAACTATTAGGTGTATTCAAGCTCGAGAAGGCTACTAAAAAGCAGATGCAAGCGTATAAAGATGCTGGATACAAGGTTGAGGTGGAAAGAGCTATGACCGAGGATATTGTGGATAAAGACGGTAATGTGGTAATAGAAGGTTTAGGTAAAGATAACGCTCACGTCTGGTATAAAGACAGTAAAGGAAACGAGGTGAGTGAACCTACTAAAGGAGGCACAGTAGTCTTTAGGTATAACGCTGAGAGATTCTCAGAGGGACTAGCTCCACATGAATTAGGACACGCTGGTATGATGATATTATTCGGGCAAAACGCTAGATTTAAAGCTGGATTTCTGCAACAGATGATGAATATCGCTAAAGACATTAAAGTAATGGGTGAGAACTTCACCCTCTACGACCGAATGGTGGAAATGAAAAGCGGGTGGGATATTAAAAATAGTCCATGGGAAGCTGCTAGAATAAACGATTGGGAGGTTTTTAGTTATCTAGCTGAGTATTTAGCTAAACCAGAGAATTTAAGATCTATAGTAGAGGCTGATGGTTTTTCCAAGTATAAAGATTTAATTGGTACCGCAGGTGATAAACTTGGTCAGAAGTATAATCTAACTAAGAGAGCTGATGTAGTTTCGTTTTTCGCTAACTATATAGAAACGATTAATAAGGGTAGTAATAGTATCGAGATGCTCAAGCATCTTGAGGATGTTATTAGTCCAGAACTAACTGAATATACTGCGAAGAGGAGAAAAGCTTACGCAGACAGCGGCATGCCTTTAACAGAAGGTGATAGGTTGTCTTCGCTAAGTGAAAGGAAAAAAGAACTTATAAAGGATAACGTACGGTTGCTTAATGAAAAGCCTGAAGGATACGAGGCTCAAATGCAAGACAATATTAATGAGATTCGTGCTATTAGTGAACAGTTAACTATAAATAGAGCGCCAGTAGGCGAATCTGATGACGCTAGAAAAGAAAGAGTCAACAATATAGAGGCTGCAAATAGAGATGTTATATTTGAAAAGGATGTAGTAGGTAGAAATGAACAGCGTAGAGGAGAAGCTATAGATGCGATAATAAATTCATACAGAGGTAAAACAATTGCTATAGCAAAACAGCAAGGGAGATTTGAAACACCTACATTTGAAAATATGTCAGTTCGGGAGAAGGAGAATTTCGCTTGGGATATGACCCAACCTGAACTAATAAAACATTTAGACGCTTTCAATAGAAAGTTTAGAGAAACAGGTGAAGGTATAGAGAATACAGATCTTGATGGTTATCTAAATTCATATCTTACTCGAAAACTGGGAACAGCATTAGAGAAGAAGGGTGTGCAGAAAAAGGAATTTACTGATACCACAACAGATATGAGACCAGATCAAGAACCGAGTTATGTTCCTAGCGAAATGAAGCTTAACACGAGGACAGACACGCGGTTGAAGATTGATATAAGGGAACATATGTCAGATCTAGCTCAACCAGAGAGAGCTGAGCAGATAGAGCAGGGCGTTAAAGATTTGAATAACCACGTTAAAGATTATATCGAAAAGTCTACGGATATTGATGGTTCTTATAGAGGACTTAAAAATATAAAAACACCCAAAGATATAGTAGATAAGGTATTTGGTAAAAACACTAAGGAGCGTGTTGAAACTGTAGGCCATACTTTAGATGTCGCTAAAAAATCAGCAATTCCTCAGGGTACGTTATCTGTTAGAACTGGAAGTGAAAAACTTGAAGGTAAGTCTATAGGTGTCGCTAATACCTTACAGACAATAAATATTTCTAAGAAAGGTAAACCACCAAACTATAAAGAAGTGCTATATGGTACTCCTAAAAGATCTACTGAATTTACTTCTAAGGAGACGGGTAGGTTGACGGCTGAAGCTGATCCAACTGGTCAAGGTAATACCCCTAAAGAGTTACTTAAACTAAGTAAAGCTGAAACTCTTAAAAGGTTAGGTATTAAAGAGGTTGAGTTGGGGGACGGCGAGGTTACGTATGATGTTGATCAATCATTAGCCAATGAGTGGGCAAAAGAGCCTAATGCAAAATCAGTTAAAGATCTCGTAAGGAATATAGACGGTATAAGAAAGAACTACATGGAGGAAGTTGTTAGAGGTATGAACTACCAAGCAACTATGGACAACTTGCCAGCTGTAGCCAAAAAGCTAGCGTTAACAACAGAAGTTCTCGCAAATCAAATTGGGGCTGGTAAAGCTAGGCTTGCTAGTAAAACTTTAGAGCTAGCTGATTTTAAAGATCAAATTGATTTCTTAAAACAGGTTGAAAGTAAAGCCTTCAACAAGCTTTATAGAAAAGCTATGACTGAGTTTGATGATGGAGCTAGAGCTTTCGATCACGCTATGATTACACACTTTGCAAACAATCCTATCAAAGGTATTAGCAAAGCAAAGATTAAAAAAATATCTGCAGAGCTAAATAAGCATTTCCAATATACTACTATGAAACCAAAGAGAGCCGCTGAAGCAGCTCAAAAGGCTATAGCATTCCCTAACGATCCTAAAGCTATAGAATCTAAGTTTGGATTAGATGCTCTTAGCACCTCTAGTTTATTTAATAATATTGAGAGTATTAAAGAGGGTCGAGCTTTATTTGAGATGGAAGGTGGCATCATAGAAAGCCTAGCATTGACAGAGGGTAAAGGTGCGTTTGAGGCTTTCATGAAGGAAGCTACACACAGCGGCAGCGGGCTTGGAAAGTTTGATTCTATAAAACAAGATGTAACTTTTGATATGAACTGGCGAAGAGCGGGTGAGCATATGATAGAGTTTCTTAAGGCAGATAGGATGGACGCTCCTATTGAGTCAAGATCTTTGTATGACGCAAGAACAAAAGAAGTTCAAAACGCTCTCGATGTGTTTAAGGAAATATCTAATTTTACTGAAAACCCAGGGGATATATTCTCCCATGTTAAAGGCCCATTAACTTGGACTAACATGAGTAAAGCCATGGTGAAGTTTTTGAAAGTCGAAAGAGCCGAGGCGCCAGTAGAGTCTAGGTTTTTACACGACAAGAATATAGATATAATAAAGGAAGCTATGGAGCTTCCAAAGGAGGTTACTTATTTTACAAATACTAAATTTAAAGAGTACCGCGGAAGTAAGATAGAGGTTTTAGAAACAGCAGAATCTCGAGCTCTTCCAGGTGTGATTGGAAAAGGTACAAATAGATTTTCTATATATGAAACATCAGCCCAAGCACAAGAAGCCGCTAATGGTGTGTATGCTAGATTAGAAGCTAAAGGTGTAAAACTAAAAACATATAAAGGTAGTACAGCTGCTAGATCAAACGAAGTTGGTAAAAAAGAAACTGTATTAGAAGGCGTTACAAGTAAAGACGGTACGTGGGATTTGAAAGCCCGAGAAAATTTTGAAAGGGTAGGAGAAGAAAATAAAGCTAAACTGCTTGATGTCAGTGAGGTTATAAAAAATCTATATAAAGCTGGTGATATAACACACCGTCAAGTGAGGCAATTTATAGAAGCACAAGGAGGCCCTATGCAGGGGTTGATCAAGAAGTCCGCGTCACTAGCTATAATGCCTGAGATGAGCAGAGTTGAAATAGAAGCTATATACGGTAAGGAATGGGTGCTAGAGCATACTACCCCAGCTCAATATATTAAAGCTAGGATGTACGAATACATACTGTCTGGTGGAGCTAAAAGATATAAGCATACTTTTGAGGCTGCTTTAAAAGATTACCACACAACCCTTATACCGAAGAGCCTTGATACCCTGGTCAACAAAATTCTTAAAACGGACTTACCAAGCGACCATGTTCCAGGAGCGATGGATCCTATGGACTCTAGATATTACCGAGCTTATCATGAATCTCCGTTTGATCTTGTTTTAATTAACCATAGAAACGGCAAGAGATATAGTAATACCGTTTTAACCGGTAAAGAACTTCAACAAAGAATAACTCAGCTGGGAAGAGCGTATAAAGATTTTGTGCCTGAATATGTGAGGTTATCGTCTAAGGATATGAGCTTAAGCAGTATGCTTGGCAAGATGAAGGCTGTTGATACCGCTTATGCTAACGGTAGGAAAAGAAACGCTAAACGAAAAGGTATGAGCACGTGGGATTTTGACGATACGTTAGCTCACACTAAATCTGACGTGATAACTACATCGCCAGAAGGGGTTAAGGGTAAGCTAACCGCGGAAGAGTTTGCTGGTAAAGGAAGCGAGATGTTAGAGCAAGGGTATAAGTTTGACTTTTCAGAATTCAATAAAGTAACAGGTGGAGAACCTGGTCCGTTCTTAGAGAAAGCTTTAGAGAGAGCTAAGAAATTCGGCACTAAAGATCAGTTTATCCTTACAGCCAGAGCTCCTGAAGCTGCGCCTGCAATACGTGAGTTCTTGAAAGCAC
>Ga0098052_1000863_pt1 | contig 19164 bp, 16 predicted proteins | sample 15_taG_FD_81591 | JGI IMG/M metagenome (GOLD analysis project Ga0098052, IMG submission 81591) | Marine viral communities from the Subarctic Pacific Ocean - 15_ETSP_OMZ_AT15312 metaG | ecosystem: Environmental > Aquatic > Marine > Oceanic | place: Pacific Ocean | collected 2015-01-18
GATCCTTTGAATAACGCAGGTTGTGCAGGATATGCAGCAGCATATTTAACACAGCAATGTAATATCACTCAGCTTTATAGTGAATCATGTCCTACCTATTGGGAAGCCTATGATGACCAACAATGTGCTGATGATCCACAATACGCACCTTTTTGTGCAGGGTATAGCCAAGAAGAATCAGTTGCTTTCTTTGACGACACCAATGTTGACTATGGTTTTGTAGACGATCAAGAACAATTTGCCACTGGAATATTTGAAGATGATTACCATGATGATTATGGTTTTGAAGATCCTGTCGAAATAATTGAAATATACGAAGAAGAAATGTTCCCGCCTTTTGAAGAGTTCGGAGATAACCCTAATGATTATTTTGAAGACCCGTTTGTAGAAGAATTTGTTATTTTTTATGAACTAGAGCCTTTACCTTTTATCGATGAGTTTATGCCTAGAACAGATGATCTTTTTTATCAAGACGAAATATTAATAGATGAGTTTATATTTCAAGAAACGTTTTTAGTAGAAGATTATAGCGAACCTGAAACATTTATTGAATTTAATAGTGTAGAAGAACTGGAGGAATGGTTTGAAGAAGAAACTAATGAACGTTTTGAAGAACGAATTGAAGAAGAACTTGCTGATCTTGATGAACCAGAAGAAGAATTTATTGAGGAAATCTTCGAAGAAGAAGTCGTAGAAGAAGTATTTGAAGCGATTGAAGAACGTATTGCAGAAGCTGAAATAGAAGAAGAAAGAATCGAAAGAGAAGAGGTCGTAGAGGAGTTTGAAGAAGTTTTTGAGGAAGAGTTTCAAACTGCGGAAAGAGAAGAAGCTACAGGTAAAAGTTCTATTAGTAGGGATATAGCTTTACGAGTTGTTTCTTCTACACTAGCTACAGCCACACAAAGTGTAAGCGGTACGAACGCAGGTAATAGTGTTCATGCTACAGGTAATAGTGCGGCTTCTGGTAATGCTGTAGGTAATAGTTCTACAGGAGCTTCGTCAGGTAATGCAGGAATAAGTACGAGTAGTTCTCCTAGTATGTCTGATCAGTTTGCTTCAGCTACAGTACAAACAAACCAAGTTTTAGATATGAGTTCTATGTCTGTTTCTGGGTCATCTACAAGCGATTCTATGAGTTCAACCGATGTTACTACTTCGGTAGTTGTTGTTAGTGTAAATAACAATACTGTACAAGATCAAATAGATACATCAATTAGTTCTATGGATACATCTTCTGATACAGATACCACAGTAGAAGATTTAATAGCACAAAATTTACAAACCGCACAGGAAGAAGTAGAAGCCCAACAAGAAGAAACAGGTGAATACGGTTCAGAAGATACAATTATTGCTTATATGGGTTTTGTTCCTGGATTTAATACTTACGAGAAGGTTTTAATGGTAGATCAAGATCAATGGTATACCTCTAGAACTATCTATACTGAGACAATGCCTGATAATATAAATGCATTTTATGGGTTAGCGGGTAGTAATATAAGCAAAATGAACGATATAATAAAATTACAACCACCGTTATAGGAGAAATAATATGGATTGGTTTCAAAATAAAACAACACAAATAATAGCTCTTGTAGGTATTGTTTCAACTCTTGCAGGATTTGGCTACACAGGTGCTACTTATGTTAATCGTATTGCTAATCTAGAAGCTAAGATTGGTGGTATAGGCGAAACAGAAAGCGAAATGAAAGTTATAGAAGAACGTTTTGCAGCCATAGAAACATCGGTACAGTTTTTGGAAAAAGAAATTGATGGTATTAAAGTGCCAGACGTTACTGAGATAAAAACAGATATCGCTACGATTAAAGCTGATTTAGAAAGCTTAGATGATAACTTACGTAAAGTAGAAACTAAATTAGATAAAAAGGACGATAATCCATTAAACGGATAATGAAAGTTTTTATTACAGAATTTAAACATGACGGACTTTTTTACGAAGGTCCTAATATTGTAGCAGAGTCTTTTGAAGCTGCTGAAGCAACTGCAGAGCTTTATGCAGTAAACGTGGTCGGTATGCTTGACGTAATCATCACCGATTATAACGAAGATTCTTACAAAAGGGTTTTACATTAGCCCTTTCTTTGATATATAATCAAAGATTCAGCCATGTGCTGCAGTTTACGGGGTGAGCTATAACTCGCAAAACGTTTATAAACGCTGAGGAAACAATGGTTGGAGTTGATAAAAAGACATACAAAAAGAATAAAGGTCGTCGTTCTGACTTCGTAATTTATTCGTCTAAAGGCAAGAAAACTAAAGCTAGGAGTAAGTTCTAGTGAATAATTTTTTTGTTGTAGGTCTCCCGCGAAGCAGAACTGCTTGGTTAGCAAATTTTTTAACTTACGATGGACATTTTTGTTATCACGAAGGGGTGGATGGATGTTCTACTATACAAGAATATAAAAATAAACTTGGAAATGATAAAGGAGATAGTTGTACTGCTTTAATGATGTTAAATTTACAAAAAGAATTTCCTGAAGCTCCAGTTCTTATTATTGAATCAGACGTAAAACGAGCGATTAACTTTACTAAAGAAACATATGGTAAAGACTTAAGTAAAGAATTAAAACAATTAAAAGAACAGATGACGTTTATGAAAGGTTTACGTATTCCAGTAGAGTCTATAAACGATTCTCTTGAAGAAATTTGGTCTTATTTAATAGGAACTCCTTATGATAAAGAAAGAGGAGATTTACTAAAACAGTTAAACATACAAACAAACAATTATTTTAACTATGATTTAAAATCTGTGGAGAGATTATTATGGCATTATTAGCAGCCGCTTTAGTTGTTGGGGGAAATCTTCTCGCAGGTAAAATACAGTCTAATAGACAAAACGATCCGAAAGCTGCTATTGGTAGCGGTACAGCTCCTAGTTTACAACCTGGAGCTGATATTCAAGTTGCTCCTGTTGAAGGAAGCGAAGTACAAGATTTTGGTGATTTCGGTGTTGAAAATATGGCAGAACCAGAAAACATGACAGAACAAGAACGTCTTATGGCTATGCTTCAAGAAGCAGGTGTGTCAACCGAAGGGTTAACTGGTTTAGCATATGCTGCAGCAGGAGGACCTTTGTATAGAGCTAACGGTTTTGGAATTACAAATTTATTAGACTCTGATGGTTTAAAACAATTTGAAGAACTCCAAGCTATGATTGAAAAAATGTCAGGTAGACCCTCTAAACCAGAGCCTCGTCCAGATTCAGGTGTTGATTTTACTGAAACTGAACCTATGGATCCGTCATCTCCAGATGCTTTAGAAATAAGTATGGATGAAAATCAATTAAAACCTTCGATTGATAATTTAGAAATATCTCCTGAAATAAGACAAGAACAGAACAACATGCAATTACTCGCTAATTATGCTGATGCAAATCCTGAATTATTTACAGCAGGAATCGGTGCTTTAGGTAAAGTATTAAATGCGGCTTTTATTGATCCACCTGAACAAAAAGGTAGTATGGTTAAAACACAAACACTTCCAGGAAATTCAAACCGAAGAAGAAATAACCTTAGTAACATAACCCCAATCGGTGGTTCTAAAGTTACGTTTGCTAATAAAGGTACAGCATTAAAAAGACCTATGTTCATGCCTCATGGAGGACAGATGCGTGGTCCAGGAGGTCCTAAAGATGACCTTATACCTGTAATGGCAAGTAACGGTGAGTATATGCTTTCTAAAGCCGCAGTTGATGCTGCAGGTGGGGGCAGTCATGCTCAAGGTTTAGCTCGTTTAGATGCTTTTAATAAAATGGGAAATCAAAGATACGGATAAAATATGGCTAAAAGAGAAGAACAAGAATATTCAACCCAAGCCCCCGCGGGTTATATAGGTGATTTTTTACAACAAGGTATTTTTCCTTACGCTCAAAGATTTTTACAAGATCAATTCAGTAACTACGGTCAAGCAGATTCAAGTCCGTTTACGTATAGTGGTCAACGAGTTGCTGACTTCGACCCTAGAGAAAAATACGCTATGGATCTTGCTGATTCAGCGATTGGTAGTTATAGACCGTATTTAGGGGCTCAAGGAAATTTATTAAGTTCAGCAAACCAAGCTATCCGAGGTGGGACTACAGGCGGAGTTAGTCAGATAGGTCAAGGATTAAGTCAAGGTCGTACATTAGGAACTTTAGCTAATATGACAGGGTACGGTTCTACGGGAATTTTTGATCCAACCACTATTTCTACCTATAATAATCCTTTTGAAAATCAAGTTGTTCAACAAACACTTACAGATTTAGACCGACGAGGAGCAAAACAAGATATGGCTCTTAGAGATCAAGCTGTTTCACAAGGAGCCTTCGGTGGTTCAAGAGGGCGTATAGCTCAAAGTGAATTAGCTAGACAACAAGAACGTGGAGTAGCAGAGGCGATTGCAGGTATTCGTTCAGGTGGTTATCAAGATGCAGCAAATAGAGCACAACAAGCATTTGAAGCACAACAAGGAAGAAGGGCACAACAAGCGGGTTTACAAAGTCAATTAGGACAAAATATGTTCAACATGGGACTACAAGGCGGACAAGGTTACGCAATGTTAGGTAATCAAGCGGCACAAGGATTCGGTAATTTAGGACAGCAATATCAAGGTATGGCTACGTTGTTACCGACATTACAACAACAAGATATTCAATCAATGCTGAATATGGGTGGTTTAAATAGAGGACGAAATCAATCTCTTATGGATCTCGGTTATCAAAACTTCGTTGGTCAATACAACTTACCGATGCAAACATTACAAAACGTTGGTTCTATTGCTTCAGCTCTTGGACCTTTGGCAGGTGGTTACGGTTATGCAGGTGGTGAAATGCCGACTAATTCAGCTTATTTCCCAAATACAGGAAATATTCCTAATCCGTATCTTCCTCCTGTAGATAATACTACACCTCCTGGAACTACACCTCCTGGAACTACACCTCCTGGAACTACACCTCCTGGAACTACACCTCCTGGTGGGGGTCCTGGAACTAATCCTGGGGGTGGTACACCTTATGTTCCGTATGATCCAACAGCCCCTGTTCAACAGTTTGCTAGTGGTGGAGGAATCGGTCTTCCAGGACTGTATAATAGGTACAGAAGATAATGGCTTTACCGTTTATAGGTCCCGCATCTCTTAATCCACAACAAGGTGGTGGAGGAGGAATAACTACTATTCAAATGCAACCTGCACAAGTCAGGTTTCCTACAGCACGTAGACAAACTCCCCCTCAAGCTCCTGCTAAAGTTAATCCACTTTCGGCTATTGCCCCTCTTTTATTACAAGGAATAGGTTCTCAATTATTTAAAGGTGACCCACAACCTGCTCCTGTTCCTGAAGCTACTGATATAAATGAAGCTTATACGCTAGAAGATATTCAAAGTGAAATATTAAAAGGAGATGAAGCTCGGTATGCCGCAGATCAACTATACGGACCAAGCCGAGAACTTTCAGGTTGGAAAAAATGGGGACGAATGGCATTAGAAAACCTGCCCGCTTTATTTTTTGATGATCCTCGAGAGCTTTCTGCGTTTACAGACACATCTAATATGTTAAGTAAGGTTAGAAGTGCAGGCGATCTTGCACGTAGTGATTTTATTGGAGACTACACTACAGCACAATTAGCAAAAACATTAAACGTTAGCCCCGCCTACAACATAGAGGATTCCTCTATTGCTCGTAGTGCGATAGAAGGACCGAATGGAGGATTTTACATCCAAAGTTTAGGTAAAAAAGAAGATAAAACCGTAGACGGAAAAGACGTTGATAAAGGAGAATATTATAGAAGCCCTAATTGGATTGTTGGGGAACCTCCTAGACCAGATACAATGAGATCTAGTAGTGCAGATTCTAAAAAAGATTGGACGATAGAAAGAGATAAATTAGAAACAGCAGCTACAACACTTAGAGGGGCAACTCCTATAATAAATGACCTTATAGAAAACATAATGGTAAGTCCTGAGATAACTACAACGTATCTAGGTCCTGTTCTTCGTTTAGGTAATAATATAAAAGCAGCGGGAGTAGAAATAGGGTTATTTACTCCTGAAATAGAAAACGGAGACAATTTAAGTTGGCTTGATCAAAAAACAGGAAACGTGTCTGATGCTTTTTTAAACGGAGAAGTAATCCCTTATCAAGAAGAAGTAATGAATGCAGACGGAACAATGACAACGATAACGAAAGAGCTTAATTTTACAAAAATGTTTGGCAGTGCAGGAAACGATGCTGAATTTAGAAGTGCTATGATTAATTTAGCTTATTTAGCCGCAGCAGCCAATGGACAAACAGGTAGAACATTATCAGATAAAGATTTAGCATTACACTTAGAACAGTTAGGAGCTTCTTTTGGAGAAGGTAATAAAGGACCAAGAAATCCTCAAGGAGCAATACGAGCTTTAAATACTTGGTATAATTCACAATTAAACACCCTTTCTATAAAGATGTCGGAACATGAGAAAAATAGTTTAGCCGCAGATTATAGAAAAGAATATGGCGAAGCAACTCCTTGGTCAGAACGATGGTTAACAGGCAACGTAGACCAGCAAACGGGAGCACAAAAGTTGTACAACATTCCGCAGGCTTGGATCAAAGAGGGAATAGAGAATAATCCCTATCATCAATATTTAATGACGTTAGTAGCGGCTAGAAAAAGATATGGAACAGACGCTGTAAAAAGAGATCCAATTCAAGGATTAAACTGGGAAGGGGATTACTATACTAAATGGAAAGAAGGAATAGACCGCTTAAAAGGAGTAACTCCAGGTCCTGGAGGAACTCAATTACCTCCTATTCCAAAAAGCCCTAGAGGTAGGTCAGGTGTAGGTTAAATATGGCAGAAGAATACACCATAGAGGACTATGCAAACACGCCTATTTTGTCGGCTATTAATCCAAATGTGTTAGTAGGGGATAAATTCAAAGGTCCACAATTAGATTTTTTGTGGCTGTACGATCAAATGCCTGAAAAAGATTTAGCAAAATACGATGAAATGTATCTTAAATCTGAAGGGATCACGTTTACTGAAGAAATGGAAAACTTATTAAACACAGAAAAAGCAAAACTCCAACCGCCTATTCCCATTCAGCCTGGACCTAGAATAACAGAAACTAACGAATGGCAAGACTACTTACAAAGTAATACAGATGATCCAAGTTTTGTTCCAACAACTGATCCTGATGAAATTAAAAAAATCATGGGAGCAGAAGATGCTATTTTTAGTACACAGGGGTATGCAAATCCTGAATGGCATTTTGTAAACACTTATTCAAAAGCACATGAGTTGGCTAAACAAGGAATTCCTTGGGAAGAAGGAACAGGCACATGGGAAAGATTTAAAGCCTCTTCTTTACCTAGAGACAAATCAGTTAGAGATGTTGAAAGTATTGTTAGCGGTCCTGTTCAGTATGATGATTTTGGTTATCGCTTACCTGATGCTCAATACCTATATCCAGGAAGACCGATAGGAGAGCAAGGACCCATTATTAGATATCAGTATGACGAAAACGGTGATTTAATTGAAGCCTTTCCTTTTAATGCACCAGGAGTAGATGGCGGAGATTTTGTCGAATTTTTAACAAGAGAAACTCCTGCTCTTGCTGGAGAAGTGGGGGCATTAAAAGCACTTAGAGTATTACGAAAACCTTATCAAAGATTTTATAAATCTCCATCACGAAAATTTATGGAGTGGGGACGCGATGCGGCTGCTATGGGAACTGGAGCAGGATTTGGAGAATTTGCTAGGCTTGCCGCAGGTTATGAACTATTTACAAAAGATATAGGTATGATGAGCCCTGGTGAGTATTATTGGCAAGCCGCTAAAGATGCAGGGATGTTAGCTGCTTTTGCAACAGCAGGTAACGCAACAGTAACTGCTGGACTAGCAGGTATGCGAGGAGCATGGAATTTTATAACAAACAAACCTGTTCCTGATTATATTGCAACAAGAATGATGGATTTAAGAAACGATTACCAAGCAGGTCTTAAAACAGCAGGAATAGAACCAGGAAGTAAAGAGGCAAAAGCTCTCTTAGATGATCTAATAGGAAAAACACCATCTGAAATAAGAAAAAGAATTGAAGAAGTTACGGGTGCAAATTATAAAATGTTTTTAGGTGAGGGGGCACTAGGACCTGATGCTGATTTTGCTATAGGGATGATGAATTTAATGCGAAAAGAAGGATTAACAGGAGATATGACCTTCGAAATGTTAGAAAATCAAATTCTACAAAATGACGCATCACGTTTATTGTTTGTTCAAGATATTCTTATGAATACAGGAACTAAAGAAGGAGCCTATAAAGCGGCAGCAGACTTAGGTCAGCAATTAGGTAAAAGAGGCGGTGTTATTGAACAACAATTAAAAGACGAAATTGATGAAACTTGGGATATATTTGAAGATGCAATATTAAATTGGCAAAAAGGAGAAAAAGAATTAATAGAATTAGGTATTGATGACGTTACAGCTCTTGGAATACGCCCCGCCACAAATCAACTTCCAGGAGAAATTGGTGATGATGTTGCTCTAAGTAAGTATTTATTTCAAATGGTGGATGACCCAGACTCTGTAGTGGGGATGATGAGAAATCCTCAAATTTCTCGTCTTGCTTTAATGCAAAAACAATATATGAAACCCATAAACGAGAAGTTAAATGAGCTAAAAAATGTTTACGGAGGACTAAATGTTAAAATTACTCCTTCTTCTCCCCTCGCAAAAGAAATACAATCATTGTTTAAAAAAGGCAAAGGCGAGATTTTTAGGAAAGATAAACAGCTTGTAAAATGGTTAAGTGAAAATATTAACGGTCCTAAAACTGCAGAAGTATTAGAGGATATAGTAAATATTAGAGGGTTAAGAGGCTTTGGTGAAGGAGGAATTGGAGGAGCTAATGTCTCTTTTGCTAGACTACATGAAATGAGAACTAGGTTATGGGGATTAGAGAATTCTATAGGTGGTAAAATAAGTGAACCAAGTTCAGCAGCTATTAAAGATTTAATAGGTGCGATTGACAATCAAATGAACCTTATGTTAAGAAAAGCAGCGAAGGAAAAGAAACCTGTAGGAGAAGGCGTTGAAACTTTTATGAATCGAACAGGTTGGGGTAACGACTATTGGGACGCATTAAACATGTTTAGAGATAGGAGCGAAGTTGCTAATCATAGATTTATTCAACAATTAGTAAAAAGTGGAAAAGACGACCCAAAAGCATTAATAAATTCTTTAATGACAGGCAGGGCAGGAGGGACAGATTATCATCCTGTAGCAGATGCATTGTTTCATATGTTAAGAGACGAGGCGGTTCCAGAAGGTTTACCAACGATACTTCAAATGCAAAGAGCTGTTGGAGCGAATTATAAACGAGATGTAATTGAACCTTTTATATCTGTTGAAGGCAAAAAAGACTTTGCAGCAATGACCAAAGCTCACGATATATGGATGAAAAAACACGGAGGTTTAATAAAATCTGTTTTTCCTGAAAAAGGATTTGAAGGTCAAATACTTAGACCTAATTGGGATAACATGAACAGTTCCATGAGTTTTGTTAATAGAACTCTTAGAAAGAGAGAAGAAACGTTAGAAAAAATACATGATGAATTTGCCCCACTTTTTGGTAAAAACGTAGACCCTGAAACAATGATTCTTGATATAATCAGAGGAAGGGGACTAGAAAATGTTTCGGGAGCGGTGGGTAGAAGACAGAAATTAATGCAAATTTTAAAAAATAATGGAGATAAAGATTTAATAGAAGCCGTTCAACACGCCACTAGACAAGATATCTATACTCAAATAGTGCAATGGAAAGGAGGCAAAAAATCTATTGATGCAGATAAACTTAATGAACTACTAACAAAAGATTTCCCTCTTATGGGTAAAAACGATAAAGTAGTTAATGTAAGTTTTGATAAACTTTATAAACCGTTTTTAGGAAAACAAACAATAGATGATTTAAGAACAATAAACGCGGCTGTTCAATATTGGAAAAGAGCAGAAGAAATAGGAACTGAAAGAGCAAGAGCCACTTTATTTGCAAAACAAGCAAAAGGTGTAGAATTGCCTGTTTTAGGTAGGTTATTATTTGGTCCTTTAAACCCTTACACTTGGAGACTGGGTTGGAGAGAAAGAGCTTTAGCTGATAAAGTTAATAGGTTTTTAGGTGAAATAATTTTAGATCCAAAAAAGTTAGAAAAAGTAGCAAAACAACTTAATAGAAAACAAAATGTAACGGATGCCGTTCGTTTTCTTAACTCTTTAGATAGTGTTGCTGCTTATGATATAGGTAGGGATTTAAGAGTTCTTCAAGGAGATTCTGAAAGTGATACTGCTTTTCTTTCAGAATCCGATAGTCCTTTCCGTAGTCAAGAATATTCTAATTTAATAGACGAATGGCTAACAACAGCAGCAACGCCTACGGATTCAGGTATAATCCCCGCTAATCTTAGAGGGGCTACAACTACAGCTCCTTTATGGGTTCCTCCTGTAGTAGGAGCAACGGTCAGTGGTGCGGTGAGTGGTACAAAAGATTGGTTATTTCCTACTAACGAGGAGATCGATACAGAAGAAGCAGGAACAACTAACTAATGGCTAGATTTAATAACAATATGTTCCAATTCGAAGATTTCGATATGTCAGGAATTATGAATCCTGAATTAGTTGACGTTATGGAAATGCGTAAAGAAGCGAATCTTGCTAGAGGTAACGCAACGGATCAATACGAAGCAGACGTTGCTGATTTTAAAGATACACAAGCAACTGAAGCAGAGCAAGGTATAGCTTCTTTACCTGACTCACCTAATAATACAAATGCTCAAAATTATTATGACCCCACTCTTTTTGGTTACGATATTAACTTACCCGATAATATAACTGCAGAAGATTTTCAATTCGAAGATATCGATATGACAGGAATGGTTCCTGATATGCCTATATATACAAATCCTTACGCAGAAGTTTTTGATAACGTTGTTAATACTGGATTACCTGAAGCAGAGGATTCAGTTACTTATACACCGCCTGTAAGTAATGACACAGGAGAGACTACCCCATACGTGCCGCCAGATGAGATACCTGACTATCCTTTTATTGATCCTGAAACAGGAGGAGATTATGTTTTTATCGTAGGAAATCCTACTAATCCTGGACCAGGAGTCGTAGTTAGAGATCCCGAAACAGGTGAATTACCTCCAGGATTTAGCGATGAAGGCGTTGAAGGACCTGCAGGAACAATACTACCAGAAGTATACACACCGCCCCCCGCACCAGCACCAACGCCTGCACCTATTATGAATCCTTATACAAATAGACCAGTTAAAAACCCTTACCAAGTTTTTGAACAGCCAACAACTACTTCTAGCTATACAAGACCGATGACTGCTGATGTTTTTGGAGGATCTCCAGGAATAACTAAAGCTCCTTTAGCAACGTATGCAGGTTTAGATAGCACATCCTATGATGCTCCGACAGCCCCTCAATTAGCCGCATCTTTAGCACCTTTTTTACCACCCGACGATGATACAGCTACAACCGCGGATGATACAGCTACAACCCCTCCAGGAATGAATCAAGGCGGTAGAGTACCTATGGGAAATAATAATATGTTAAATAGTGGGCTATCAAGGTTGCCCTTAAATCAACAAAACGATACACTTACTCAAGTGTTTCAATCAGGCTTTAGACCACGGAGATAAAATGGCAGGAATACCAGATGTACTAACAGATATAAGAACCACAGGACAAGGCGTTCCTATGGGGGGACAACCACCAATAGGAGGAGGACAACCACCTATGATGAATCAGGGACTTGCTTCTATGGGATCAGGACAACCAACAATGCCTCCTGTAGTAGACGATCAAATGTCAATGCCTCCGATGGGCGGACAAGAAATGCCTTCTGAACAACCACAAGAGATGTCTATTGAACAAGATGGGGCAATGTTAGCCGAAGCAACAATGGGTAGAACAGGTGGTGATACTCAAGCAGCAGTTGCTATTTTAGATACAGCTAAAGCTATGCTTATATCAGGTGGTCAAGAAGAACCTATGATGATGAATAGCGGTGGACCTATATATGCTCAAGACGGTACAGCTTTACAAAACTGGTCTAGAGAAAATCTTCCTTTTTATGAGTTTATTGCGGAAGAAAAAATGCCTGAAAATTCTGTTACAGACATGATTAAAGAATTAATTAATCAGGATTTATTTAACAGCACAGGTACAAGATCAATCAGTCCTTTAGGTTACAACATGAGTGGTAGAGCTCTTTCTGATAAAGAATTATCTACTGCAGCCATAAAAGCAGCAATAGATAATTCTCAAACAGGTCGAGCTATTTCTGATAGAGACGTAGCTTTACACAGAGAAATGATGTCTTCTCCAGCACCAGAACCAATATCAGAAGGTCGAGCTGTTTCTGATAAAGATGCTAAAACTTTTTCTTCATTGTTAAAAGATTTACAAAAACAAGAAGTGTTTGATAGTTTAGTTTCTTCTCGTCGAGGCGGAATTCCTCCAAAGATTAGTTAATCCAGTCTTTCCACTTTTCATCACCTAGTACTTCTTGTGCTAAGTCGAGTTTATTTCTAAGAGCTTTTACGATCTTTTCATCAACCGTACCTTTGGCAATAAGATCAATATAAGTAACTTTATTTGTTTGTCCTATACGGTGAGCCCTATCTTCCGATTGTAAACGTCTTTCTAAATCATAATTATTCGAATAATAAATCACGGTACTTGCTTCGGTCAACGTAATACCATAACCACCTGTTTGTACATTACTAATTAAATAAGTAAGCGGTGAATCAGGATCTTGGAATGATTTAATTATTTGTTGTCTATCTTCATCTAACGTTTCACCGTAGTAGGTTGCTACTGCTTCTGTACCAACGGTTTCTTGTAATGTTTTTAAGATACGTTTAATATCATATTGATAATTAGCCCATATAATAACTTTACCTTGAGTTTCTGCTAATACATCTAATAAACTATCTAAACGATTGTTTTTAATTTCTACTTCATCACCTTGATCGTGTTTAACGAAACCACAAACAACTTGGTGTAATCTTAAAATCTGTGTTAAAACAGAAGTAACACTTACAAGTTCACTAGATTCTAATTGTGCAATAGCATAATCTTTTAATTGTTTATAAACTTTCTTTTGTTCAGGCGTTAGTTCAACTTCTCTGCGTTGATAAACTTTATCAGGTAGGTCTAAACATTCTTTCTTTAATACTCTATAAGAGAACTCACTCACGTTATCTGTTAATTCTTCTAAGTTTTGATAACCTACAACTTGTCTAAAGGTTCGTTGTCCCATACTTCTATTAATAACTTTTGCATATCTGTTTTGAAATGAATAGAACGATGAGTAACCTAATAGCTGTGTAGATAAGAATGCACTTTGGCTATATAAATCTAACGGTGATTGCGTTACGGGAAAGCCTGTAAGGATTCTACGGTACTTGGTATTAATGGCTAACTTTAATAAGTTCTTAGTTCGTTGTGCTTTAGGGTTCTTAATAGTCGTAGATTCATCGACCGCGATCAGTGTGTTGTGAGCCAGTATAAACTTCTCAACAAAAGCTACGCCTTTTTTCGTACTAAAAGCTTCTACATTAATAATTAATATTTTAAGTTCAGGCGAAACTTCGAACAACTTCATTAGTTCTGCTTTTTGTTTTACCGTAGGTGCGGGGTTCCATACGCCAATGTAACGTTCTACGTGGTCAGGCATATGAGCAGGTATTTCTTTTCCAGACCAATTCCTATAAACCCCTTTGGGTGCTACGATGATAGCCGCGTTTATCCCACCTTTATCATATAGAAGTGCGATATTATCTATAAGTACTTTAGATTTACCTGTACCCATTTCCATAAAATAAGCGTATTCTCTCTTATTCCATGATCTTTTTAACGCCTCAAGCTGATGCTCATAAGGCTTGGTTTTAAACTTGTATTTCATATTCTTTCTAATTTCTAGTTCCCATTATATATTACAAATAAGATATAAAAAACACCAAAGTATTTAGTTTTCTCGTGCCCTCTAATAGATTTAGTAGTTTCTAATAGACTGAATCGTACAATCTAATAGACTGTGTTCCTCTAAAACACTGTCTTTTTTAAGAAATCTATTAGATTATTACCGATATTAGTAGTTTTTGAAAAGTTTTTCCGATAAACTTTTTTATTCTTAAAACTACTATATAACTAATAGCTTTACTTTGTCGTAATTGGTAGATATTATTTAAGTTCTAGAAATAAGAAAGGAGAAAAAAGTGACAGTATATGTCGTACAGGAAGTGCCAGGACGAAACATAGCCTCTGCTAGAAGCTATGGTGATTTTGAAGTTCTGTTACCTTCTAACACACAAATAATGTTAAGTTCTGCTCCGTCTGTTCGTAGAATGAAAAAACTCTTACAGGATTTCAAAGAAGGAGATTACTTATTATTAATAGGTGATCCTGCCGCCATTGGCGTAGCGTGTTCTATCGCTGCATTTTATAACCGAGGTAGATATAGTATATTAAAGTGGGATAGGCAGGAAGGCTTATATTATCCCGTTGATATTGATCTACACCAGAAAGGAGAAATAGATGAATGAAAAACCAACTTTTGAGGACTTAGTCGGTACTAATGAGGTTCAGGAATGGACTAATGAAGTGTCTGATGGAGAACTTAATATTGTTTCTGACTTAGCTAAGAAACAACTTCAACTAGCTAGGCAAGTAGCCACGCTAGAAGAAGATCTCAAAGCTAAGAAAGAAGAACTTCGTTTAACTTCGGAGCAAGAACTACCTGACGCGATGCAAGCAGCAGGTCTTAATCAAATAGTACTTAATACTGGAGAGAAAATCTCCATTAATGAGTTCTATAACGCTCATATATCGAAGGCAAACCAAGAAGTAGCATATCAGTGGTTAGTAGAAAACGGTCACGAGGGGCTTATAAAGAACGAGGTTCTTTTAAAGTTCGGACGTGAGGAAAGCACAGTCGTAGACGAAACTGTTTACGCTCTGCAATCTAGAGGTCTATCACCAGAAGTGCGACAGAGTGTTCATCCGAGTACATTAAAAGCTTTTGTAAAAGAGCAGTTTACTTCGGGTAACGATATACCAACCGAGCCCTTTGGTATCTATATAGGTACTAAAGCAACAATTAAAAAGGATTAATTATGGCAGATAAAAAAGATATAGCTGAAACATCAAACACCGCTATCAGCACTTTTGACGATAGTTTATTGTCAGGCGGTACAGGACTAGAAGAAACCACAACTGAGGATTTTGCGATCCCCTTTATAAGGGTTCTTCAACCAATGTCACCACAACTACAAAAACAACACGGTAGTTATGTAGTAGGTGCGAGTGCAGGTGATCTGTACAACACTGTTACAGGTGAAGCCCACGACGGAGAAGAGGGGATATTAATTGTTCCTTGTGCTTATAATAAAAAGTACATCGAATGGATTCCTAGAGAAAAAGGTGGTGGTTTAGTAAACGCTAACCATGACATTTCTATTTTATCCAAATGTACTAAAGATCCTGAAACTAGACGGTCTTATACGCCAGAAGGTAACGAGATTGTAGAAACTGCACAGTTTTTCGTTTTAGTATTAGAAGGCGATTCCCCACAGCAAGCGGTAGTAACGTTTACTTCTACACAATTAGGTGTAGCTAGAAAATGGTTAACCATGTTAAGAATGGCTAGAGTAGAAAACAGTAAAGGTGAATCAGTAGAAGCACCAATGTTTGCTTATACTTATAGACTTACCACAACTACTCAGTCTAATGATAAAGGTAGTTGGAATGGATATTCTGTTAACCAAGTAGGTGCTACAGAGATGCCTATTGCAATGATGGCTAAAGACTTTATGTCTGCGGCTAGATCGGGAGACGTTCAAGTAAAAGAGGAACATCAAAGAGATGACGTAAAAGATACTACGTTTGACGACGCAATTTAACAAGGAGAGGTTTTATGTCGTTAGCAGAGAAATTTGCTACACGCTATGCGGGATTGCGAAAAGCTTACGGTACGTTTACCGCAAGTGATGAAACTCGAGAAGATGGCAAGGCAAATGGTAAAAACATTACTATATCAAAGGAGTTATCTGATAAAGATCTCTTGAAGTTATGGGAAGACCATTTGTCAGGTCAGCAAAGCGTAGGGATTGTAGCGATAGATGAAAACAATAGCTGTGTTTGGGGAGCGATCGATGTTGATGAGTATCAATTAGATTTAAAAGACCTTTCAAAGAAACTAGCTAAACAAGAATTACCTCTAATACTTTGTCGAAGTAAAAGCGGAGGAGCACATATCTATATCTTCCTACAAGAACCTGTTGCGGCTTCGATGCTACAACGAAAGCTTAGACAACTAGCCGCAGCAATCGGCTACGGTCAAGCAGAGATATTTCCTAAACAAACACAACTGTTATTGGAACGTGGTGATAGAGGTAGCACGTTAAATATGCCTTACTTCGGAGGAGAGAACTCAACACGTTATGCTTACGGTAGAGACGGTGGAGCGTTAACTCCAGAAGAGTTCCTTAACTTCGCATCTGAACTAGCCTTAACTCCGAATGAATTAGAAAAACTAGAAGCTAGTCCATTAAATGAATCTATTGAATGGTTAGACCAAGCCCCTCCATGTATACAACATTTAATTGTACAGGGGTTTCCTAAAGGTACACGTAATTCAGGATTGTTTAACGTAGGAGTGTTCCTTAGAAAGAAATTTCCAGACGATTGGGAAAAAAGATTAGAAGATATTAACATAACCTATATGCAACCACCGTTAGGAGCACAAGAAGTGTTGACCGTAGGTAAGCAAGTACAACGTAAAGATTACTTTTATAAGTGTAATGATCAACCCATAGCTAGTCATTGTAATAGTCCGTTATGTCGAACACGTAAATATGGGATTGGAGCTAACGGTGGTACACCGTTATTTAGTAATTTAACTAAACAAGATAGTGAACCACCGATTTGGTTCTTGGATGTAGAAGGTGGCAGGTTAGAATTAGAGACAGATGACCTATTAAATCAAAATAGATTTCAAAGAAAATGCATGGACGCTCTAAACAAGATACCTCAGAAGGTTAAGGAAAACGTCTGGAGACAGATTATCCAGCAGCTCCTCGATGCGTTAACTGTGGTCGAAGTTCCGAAAGAAAGTTCCACAGAAGGGCACTTTTTAGAACTATTGGAGAATTTTTGTACAGAACGACCTGCGAGAGAACGTGATGAGCTTTTATTACATAAACCATGGACAGATAATGGTAAAACCTATTTCCGACTTGGTGATTTAATGGAATATCTACATAGACATAACTTTAAAGACTATCAAAGAAACAACTTAACATCTAAACTAAAACAACTACACGGAGAACCACACTTTTTTAATATTAAAGGACGAGGAGTAAATGTTTGGTATATAGAAGAATTTAAAGCACAAGACGAGGAACACGATTTACCAGAATTTAACGATAACTTATTATGATTAAACATATCAAACATATCTTTGCAGAGTTTGAGCACGGGATAGATAAATGGGATGATCCGCGTGAACGTATGTTTGAAGGTACGATGGTTAAAGGTCGACCGACTCGTGGGTTTGGTGATTCAACTTTTAATTACGCAGGTAAAGTATATGAACCTGAACCATGGTCGCATGAAATAAAATTAATAAAAATTGCGGCAGAAAAAATAGCAAGTAAAGAATTTAAACGAGATATTGAATTTACTTTTTGTTTATGTGGTTATTATTCAGATCAAGGAGAAGGTATACCACACCATAGCGACACAGTTCCTACATTAGATGACGTAGTATTCTCTATTAGTTTTGGTGCACCTAGAGTATTTGAATGGACAACATATGCACACCACATAAAACAAGATACAAATACAAGTGACACTGATTTACATATCTCTCCAAGAAGTAATTCACCTATGGGGACAAGTTGGTATTTATTAGAACATGGTGATGCGATTATGTTTAATGGTAGTAGTCAGATGACTTCTACCCATGCGATTCCTGAGTTATTAGGTGCAGGAGAAAGAATTAATTTAACGTTTAGAAGTGGGTTATGACCTTACCTAACCATACGCAAGTGATCCTTGGACCTCCAGGAACAGGGAAAACTAGTACACTCCTTGGCTTAATCGAAGACGAACTAGAAAACGGTACTGAACCTGAACGTATTGGGTTCTTCACGTTTACTAAGAAAGCGGTAAACGAGGGTAAAGAAAGAGCCATGAATCGTTTTAGTATTACTAATAAACAACTACCTTTTTTCCGTACTCTACATTCATTAGCTTTTAGACAACTAGGACTTACTAGGGAAAGCGTAGTAAGTAATTCAGATATAGCTGACTTAAATGAAAAACTTAATTTAAAACTTACAGGTAGGACAACTTCCGATGATGGTCATTTATTTGGTATGACACATGATGATCGTCTAGCGTTTATAGAAAACCTTGCCAGGATGAGAGACGTACCACTAAAAGACCAATGGCACGAGGTTGAAGACGCAGTAGGTTGGTTTGAGTTAGAGCGTTTTGCTCGAGGGTTGAAACTATTTAAAGAAGATCGTTTGCTTGTTGATTATACAGATATGTTACAAAACTTCTTAGTTGATGGTGATGTGCCTGTATTAGACGTTATGTTCGTAGATGAAGCACAAGATTTATCTCCTTTGCAGTGGGCGGTGGTGCGTAAGTTAGCAGAACAAGCCAAAAAGATTTATGTAGCAGGCGATGACGACCAAGCGATCTATCGTTGGGCGGGAGCAGATGTTGAGTATTTGATAAAAAACTCTACAGACGCTATGGTATTAAAACAGTCGTATCGAGTACCTTCTTCCGTACATAAAGTTGCTAGTCAATGTATAGGTCAAGTTGGTTCACGTATTTATAAAGAATGGAAACCTAGAACAGATGAAGGGATGGTACGATGGGAACCCACGATCGAATTAGTAAACATGGACAAAGGTGAGTGGCTTGTTTTAGCTAGAACAAATTACCTATTAGAAGATGTTGATGAGTATTGTAGAAACGAGGGATGGTTTTTTGAAGTAAAAGGTAGACCCTCTATATCAGAAGCAAAAGTAAGAGCCGTAGTTTATTGGGAAAGATTATTAAAAGGACAAACAGTTACATTAGCTGAGTGTGCTAACATTTTA
>Ga0098052_1000870_pt1 | contig 19128 bp, 26 predicted proteins | sample 15_taG_FD_81591 | JGI IMG/M metagenome (GOLD analysis project Ga0098052, IMG submission 81591) | Marine viral communities from the Subarctic Pacific Ocean - 15_ETSP_OMZ_AT15312 metaG | ecosystem: Environmental > Aquatic > Marine > Oceanic | place: Pacific Ocean | collected 2015-01-18
CTTGGCAGCGTCGAAAACCCGTTGCGCCCAATCTGGCAGCAACTGCGACATAACGTCGCCGACTTGGGTGACCCAGCCGGTTACTTCACTGGGCTGGTAGTTGCATAGGTTTACGGTAATGACCTCCCATCCCTCTTCCTGCGCGACTTGAACCGGTACTTGAGATTTGCCGACGCCAACTGGTCCCAAGATTAAAAGGGGATAGCCGTCAACGCGCGACGTTTGAATGTCCATTGCCGCGCGGATGGTGGCGGGCAAATTGCTCATGCTTATGATGTTTTCCATGATAGAGAGTCTCCTAAAATGTTTCGGCTCTGCTGAGCCTCGTCAGTGCCCCAGCGGTAGGGGCAGACATTGTGTACGTTGGCCGGATATTCTTTCCCTCCGTAGGGGATGTTCTATGTAGGCTATCGGGCTTTAGGCTTGGGCGATTGCGCCTCTCGTTACCGGTTCAGAGCCATCATTCATGAACATTGATGAGCTAGTTAGGCTCGATTTTCACACTTAAACTGGCACCTCCAAAAATTTCCCACGGCTGTCGCTGGCCGCAAAAAGACTTAGATCACAAACCGATCACCTTTGCAACCCCTTTGTTCAGAATAAGACCACATTAAATAGGCCTTAGTATGATCAGGTCACGTCAGGTTCTATTCATATGTAACGTGTTAGCTGCCGAAATCTTACAGATTTGGGGCAAATTAATTTGTTTAATGTTTTCAATAGGTTAAGTTCCCGCATAGGAAGTGTGGTCTTTATGGGGCTGTAAGTCATTGATAATAAAGGCCGAATCCCAATATGCGCGAGTCGAAGTTTTATAGGGTAAGGTGCCAGAGAACCCCTAATCATGCTGTATGAGGCTTAAAACGGCTCCTAGGCCTGTCAATAGAGTTATCCACAGATAAGCAAATAAATTTGGGGATAAGTCGCTGCCGTGCTTGGTCTGTGGTGTTCCTCAGCAATCGGGCGTTTTGGTTGCTAGGCCCCGCAAAAGCGCACCTGTTGTGGAGGGTTCCTCATGAACAGCGCCGACGATATTAGCGAAAACCCTTTTCGCCATGCGGCGCATCATGTTATGAGGGAACAGCATATATGAAAGGGTATTGGTATGACTGAAAAGAAACCGCACTTAGTACTAGTGGATGGTTCGCTGGTACAACAGAGGGATACTAAACTGACCGCTAAGCAATCATGCTTTGTGCGGGCACTTGTTAGCACTGACGAGGATGGGAAACCCATGTCGCTAAGCGACGCTTACCGCCAGTGTTACCGAACTGAGAACATGAACCCGCAAACCATATGGACTAAAGCAAGTTTGCTTGCCGCTCAGGATAAGGTCAGGCATAGGCGACAAGCGCTTGAGGCCCAGTCTGATGCCAATTCGCTGCGCTCCGCGCACTCTCGTCTGGAATTTATCATAAGTCAGCTAGAGGTGGAGGCGCTGGGCAAAGGTGCCGATACCAACTCCGCATCAAGGGTGCGCAGTCTTGAGCTATTAGGAAAGCTTGCCGATCAGGGCGGGTCAGTGTTCCAAGACCGGGTGCAACATGACGCGCCGCGCGACGCCGACGCAATCAAGGCGGAACTGGAACAGCGCTTGTCCCGCTTGTTGACTGGGACTGATCCAGAATAACCCATACCCCTCTCCTATTTGCTGTGCACGCCTCCCAGCTAGGTGCGCTGCGGTCACTGCGCGCCTGCCGCCTGCCCTGCCCGGCGCTGCCCCGGTCCCGGCACTGGTGCCCCGTTCTGCCCCGGCACGAGGGTGCCCCCTTTTCTGCGCCAGCCCCGGCGCTTAGGCCCTACCCCGCCCCCCCCCTGAGCCGACAGCGGCACCCCACCACCACCACAGGCTAATCCCCTCAAACAATTACCCCCCTTTGATACTTTCGTTCTTCTTAGATCATCCTTTTTTATGTTCGTTCCTAGGTTTATTCTGTTGCCCAGTTGTGCAGGAGTAGCCCCATGTTCTTCTTTCCGACTCCTTTAAGAGTTGACACCCCCTACCCCTTTTGCTAAATTCAGGATGGGAGGAGGATCGTAATGGTCCCCCTATTTTCAAACAGGTACCATCCAAGGAGGGTCCAATGCATAAATTATTTCTATCCATTCTGGTACTAGGTACAGTATTAGTACCAAGTATTGTATTATCTAATAATGGTACGGGTACCAATAAAGGTACCGGTACCAGATTAGAACTTGTACCAAGACAGGTACCTATGGTACCAATGGTACCTAAGGGGCCGCTAGATGCTAGTAAGCTGGTCAAGGGTGCCCATTATATTTCCTTGAAGTGTGATTTACATAAGGACTTGTTGAATCAGGTTCGGGTTAAGCATGGCATGGAGCCTATCTGGTGGGGCGTTAATGACCATGCCCATACATTCTTTCTTCACCGCAATCCCGCGACCAGCAACTGGGGGTTGTTTGTGGGATTTAGCAGTGGAAAGGTTTGCGTTGTCAGTACAGGAGATGATCAGGCGCTAGTAGTCAAGGATAGTGGGATGCTTCATTGATGGATGATAATGTTGAGACGCTCCTGACGGAGCGTGCTAAGACCCACGGCGATGCCAAGGACACCTTTGCTCTGGCCGGGGATCTCATAGCTGCGGTTCTGCACCACAAGTCCACACAGGTTATCGAACCACATGAGTTTGCAGTGGTGAATATCCTGCATAAGGTGGCGCGTATTTGTTGTGGCTCGTACCATGACGATCACTGGAATGACATCAGTGGCTATGCCAAGCTGGGGAAAGACTTACACAACCAGTTGACAAATAATAGTCAAGGGGGGTAAATATGGTACGGTTGCCCTTCGGCGTGTCTTGCCAGAGGCCGACTGTTTCATTTGAGATCCTCCCTTATTAACCTGTCGGTCCCGTCGATTTAGTCCTTTTCGGCGGGGCCGGTTTTTTGAGGGGACCAGATGAGAAAGATGCATGACAACTATCCGACGCCCGTCAGCATCGTACAGGAGTTGGTGCGAAGATGGGTGTTGCCGGATATGATGGTATGGGAACCGTGTGCCGGTGATGGCAGGTTTTCGGACACCATGCGCAGTATGGGCTGTTCGGTGATATCTTCGGACATTTCCATGGGTAAGGATTTTTTTGACTACCGGCGCACACTGGCTCCGACGCTGGTGACCAACCCGCCGTTCAAGCACATACGCCCGTTCATTGATCACGCCTTTTCCATCGGCGTCGAGAAGATGGCTCTGGTCTGCCCTGAAAGACTGTGGGCCTGTAAGAAGGGGCGCGAACAGTTTGAGCGTCACAGGCCGGGGCGCTTTGCCAACATGGACTGGCGTGAGGATTACTTGCAGAAAGGGGGTTCCCCTGATCGCGCTCTGGCGGTGGCGATGTGGGAGCAGCCTCATTCGCAGAGGTGTTCGTATGAAGTGTGGAGCAAGAGTATGAAGCCAACATGATCCAAAGTCTCGCCACCATTCAGAGCCAGATAGATCAACTGCCGTACCACGAGCAGTGCGAGCTTCTGGAGTTGATGGAGAACTACGAGACGGCAAAGAAAAGGGAAGCAAGCCAGACTGACTTCCTGGCTTTTGTCAAAGCTGTGTGGCCCGCCTTTATCGAAGGTAAGCACCACAAGACAATGGCCGAAGCGTTTGAACGGGTTTCTCGGGGAGACCTTAAGCGGCTGATCGTCAACATGCCGCCAAGGCACACGAAGTCCGAGTTTGCTTCCTACCTGTTGCCCGCCTGGTTCCTCGGGAAGTCTCCCGACAAGAAGGTTATCCAGACGGCGCACACCGCTGAACTGGCGGTCGGGTTCGGTAGAAAGGTGCGTAACCTTTTCAACGATCCGGGGTTCAAGGATATATTCCCTGAATCGAAACTCCAGTCGGACAGCAAAGCAGCGGGACGCTGGAACACCAACAAGGGTGGTGAGTATTTCGCCATCGGCGTTGGCGGAGCGGTAACCGGTAAGGGTGCCGATATACTGATCATTGATGATCCGCATTCGGAACAGGATGCGGCACAGGGGCAGTACCACCCGGAGGTTTTCGACCGGGTCTATGAATGGTACACCTCCGGCCCGAGACAACGGCTACAGCCCGGTGGCGCGATCATCGTGGTGATGACACGCTGGAGCAAGCGTGACCTGACCGGGAAGATTATAGATAACTCTGTTAAGCGTTCGGGATCGGACGAGTGGGAGATTATTGAGCTTCCGGCGATCATGCCATCCGGTAATCCGCTATGGCCGGAATACTGGGGCATCACCGAGTTGGAGGCCCTGCGTTCTGAGTTGCCCCTATCGAAGTGGTCGGCCCAGTATCAACAGGACCCGACCTCGGAAGAGGGGGCGCTGGTCAAGCGCGAGTGGTGGCAGGAGTGGAAGGGCAAGCACCCGCCGTCATGTGAGTTTGTAATTCAAAGCTGGGACACGGCGTTCCTCAAGACGGAGCGTTCTGATTACTCGGCCTGTACGACATGGGGCGTCTTTCTCAACGAGGAGAAGGATGCCATGCACATTATTCTGCTGGACGCATTCAAGGAAAGGATGGAGTTTCCCGAACTGAAGAAGCGGGCATTTGAGATGTGGCGCGATGTCGAGCCTGATGCGTTTATCGTGGAGGGTAAGGCTTCTGGTATGCCGCTGGTGTTTGAGCTTCGGCAGATGGGCATACCTGTCTCGGAGTACGTCCCATCAAAGGGTAATGACAAGATAGCGCGGGTTAACTCGGTGGCTGATATGTTCGCATCGGGAATGGTGTGGGCACCCAATACCCGTTGGGCAGAAGAGGTCATCGAAGAGTTTGCTGCGTTTCCGGCAGGGGACCATGATGATCTGGTGGACAGTTCGACACAGGCATTGATGCGTTTTAGGCAGGGTGGCTTTATCCGTAACCCCTCTGATGAGGAGGATGAATGGATGCCGCCCCGGCACGTGGAGTTCTATTGATGGCGATTGACAAGGCACTGGCAGGTACAGGGGAGATGATCGAAGGCGAAGAGTCTGCCGTCGAGATTGAAATCGTCAACCCTGAAGCCGTGTCCATTGAAACGCCGGACGGCGGCGTCGTTATAGATTTTGATCCTGAAGCTGAGGACCTTGTGGACCACGGGGCCAATCTGGCTGAGCACCTTGATGATAGTGAGTTGGGTGAGATTAAGTCGGAACTGGTTGGGGCGTTTGAAGCTGACCGCTCTTCGCGTAGTGAGTGGGAAGAAACTTACATCAAGGGACTCGATTTGCTGGGTCTCAAGATCGAAGACCGGACAACGCCGTGGCCCGGAGCGTGTGGAGTTTTTCATCCGGTGCTGTCGGAGGCGGTGATCCGCTTCCAGGCCGAAGCGATAATGGAAACCTTTCCTGCCAAGGGGCCGGTCAGGACGCAGATCGTTGGCGATCTGACGGAAGAAAAGGAAGCCCAGGCTATCCGGGTCAAGACGGAAATGAACTATCAGCTTACCGAAGGTATGCCTGATTACCGCAGTGAGCATGAGAACATGTTGTTCGCTTTGCCGCTGGCCGGGAGCGCTTTCAAAAAAGTTTATTATGATGCGGACATGGAGCGGCCTACCGCCGTGTTCGTTCCGGCTGAAGACATGGTGGTGGCTTACGGCGCGTCGGATCTTCGTAGTTGCGGGCGTTATACGCACGTCATGAAGAAGACCAAGAACGAGGTGCGCAAGCTACAGATTGCCGGGTTCTACCGGGATATTGATCTGGGTAACCCGTCACCGGATTATACCAAGGTGCAGGAGCAGTATAACTCGTTGCAGGGCGAGCGCCCGGCGTTTGAGTATGATGACCGTTACACCCTGCTGGAGTGTCATGCCGATCTCGACTTGGCAAACTTTGAGGATGAGCGCGACGGCGAGCAAACCGGCATAGCCCTTCCTTACGTGGTGACCATTGATAAGTCCTCGGGTGATGTGCTTTCCATTTACAGGAACTGGGAAGAGGGTGACCCGCTGAAGAAGAAGATGCTTCACTTCGTGCACTATAAGTATTTGCCATCATTAGGTTTTTACGGATATGGACTGATCCATTGCATCGGTGGTTTGACCAAATCAGCGACTTCCATTCTGCGTCAGCTTGTCGATGCCGGTACGCTTTCCAACTTACCGGCGGGACTGAAGGCGCGTGGGTTGCGGATCAAGGGTGACGAGACCCCGATCATGCCGGGTGAGTTCAGGGACGTTGATGTTCCGGGTGGTGCCATACGAGATAACATTGCCTTCATGCCGTACAAAGAACCGAGTGCGGTGCTGTACCAGTTGCTGGGGAATATTGTAGAGGAAGGCAGGCGCTTCGCTTCTCTCGCTGACATGAAGATCAGCGACATGAACAACGAGGCTCCTGTCGGCACCACGCTCGCCATTATTGAGCGCGGCATGAAAGTCATGTCGGCGGTGCAGGCCCGATTACATGCGTCGATGCGCAAGGAGTTTGCGATCCTTGCCAACTTGATCAAGACATTTCTTCCTGCCGCTTATGCTTATGAGACCGGTGCGGTGCGTACCGAAGACTTCGATGATCGTGTCGATATCATCCCGGTGTCTGATCCCAATGCGACAACCATGGCGCAGCGGGTGATGCAGTATCAGGCTGCGTTACAGTTGGCGGCACAGGCCCCGCAGATGTATGATCTGCCGGAGTTGCACCGTCAGATGCTGATGACCATGGGCTTGCAGGATGTCGATAAGATCGTTCCAGACAAGGACGATGTGAAGCCGACAGATCCGGTGACAGAGAACGAGAACATCATCAACGGCAAACCGGTCCAGGCGTTTTCCTATCAGGATCACAAGGCGCATATCACGGTTCACATGGGGGCGTTGCAAGACCCCAAGATCATGCAGTTGGTTTCCCAGTCGCCGCAGGCCGGAGCCATACAGGCGGCAGCCGAATCACACATTCGCCAGCATCTGGCTTTCGAGTATCGCAATGAGATCGAACAACAACTGGGAGCGCCGCTGCCCCCGGAAGGCGAGCCGTTGCCGCGTGACGTGGAGAAAGAACTGTCGATGTTACTGGCTCAAGCCTCGACCAAGTTGTTGCAGAAGGATCAAGCTGAGGCTCAACAGAAGCAGGCTCAAGAGCAGGCCCAGGACCCGATTGTTCAACAGGCGCAAGAAGAACTGAACATTCGCCGGATGGAGGTTGAGCGCAAGGCGCAGGCTGACAAGATGAAGGCAGATGTGGAAATAGAGAAAGCCGAGATGACGGACGCCCGGGAACGGGAGCGTATCGAATCGAACGAGCGTATAACAGGCGCACAGATTGGAGCCAAGATTGCGAGTGATGTTCTTGAGGGTGAGATCAAGGGAACAGAACTGGCGGAGAAAGAAAAGATGGAAGGCGCACGGCTTGGCGTTGAGATTGCGAAGGCGGTTTTGGATAAGGAAGGGAGAACAGAATAATGGCGAAGAAAGCTGTGGCTAAGGCCAAAAAGCGTGCCCGTACCGCGAGCGGTCACTACAAGGCAGACGATCCGTCTACCCCTGATGTGAACGAAGCTTTCGTTTCGGTAGGCGGCGTGGCGGCTTCTACTAACAAGAAGTCAAAGAAAAGCGCAGTTATTCCTTTGGTCACTCTTACCGGGGATCGTATGTACCCCGAACAGGCCAAGAAGTATTGGGCTAAAGTTAACAAGGGTGCCTCTTGATAGAGGCTCCTGACCTCGCTGCACTGTTGCAGAAGCGTCTTCGTGATTTTATGAACGAAGGGGCTGATCATCTGGCAACTGGTGGCGCAAAGGATTATGCGGAATACCAGCGTTTGGTAGGACGTATCGACGGCATAGCCCTCGCAGAACGTGAACTCCTCGACCTTGTTCAAGCCAAGGAGGATGAGGAGTAGCGCATAGGGAATCGTTGCCCCTTGTCAAGCAACGCATTTAGAGGTGAAAAATGTCTGAAGTAGTTGAGCTAAAGAAACAGCCAACGCAACTTCCTGAACCCAAGGGGTACAGGTTGTTGATTGGCATTCCTGAGGTGGAGGAGAAAACCTTGGGAGGTATAATCAAGACCGATACAGCCAGAGAAACGGAAGCTGTTTCCAGCGTTGTGGGTTTCGTCATCAAGATGGGTGAGGATGCTTACAAGGATGAGAAACGATTCCCGTCCGGTCCCTATTGCAAGGAGGGTGACTTTGTTATCTTCCGCGCCTTTCAGGGGACACGTATTAGGGTTCACGGACAAGAGCTTCGCCTTCTCAACGATGATAGCGTTGAGGCGGTAGTGGATGATCCGCGTGGATATGCGAGGGCATGATGGCTGAAGAAGAGACGGTAGAGGTCGCAACCGAAAGCGACGTAGAAATTGAAGTGGTGGATGATACGCCGACAGAAGACCGGGTTGCGCCGCGTGATCAGGAAGCGGCAGCGGACTTTGATATCTCGGAAGACGAGATAGGGCAGTATTCGGACCGCGTGCAGAAGCGCATCAAGCGTTTGAAGTATGAGTTCCATGAACAACGCCGCGCCCGAGAGACGGCGGAGCGGCAGAACAGCGAGGCGGTTGCCCACGCACAGAGGATGATTGCGGAAAACCGCGATCTCAAGGGCCTCTTGCAGAGGGGTAATGAGGCGCTGTTCAAGGCTACTGAAGCGAAGACTGACGGTGAGCTTCAGATGGCTGAGAGGGAATACAAGGAAGCCTATGATACGGGTGATACTGACCGTATTCTGGAGGCGCAGAAAAAGATTAATGATGCTCAGTATTCGCGGCGTAGCGTAGAAGATTTACGCCCGCCGCAGGGAGGGCAGGTTGCTCCTCAAGAGGCTCAGCCTCAACAGCAGCAATATGTTCCTCCTCCTGATCCTCGTGCTATCGAATGGTTGCGCGAGAATCCGTGGTTCGGCCAAGACAAGGAAATGACTTCCTTTGCTTACGGTCTGCACGAGAAACTGGTAGTAGATGAGAAAATTTCTCCACAAGCGGAGGAGTACTATCAACGTGTGGACGTGCGTATGCGGGAGGTATTCCCGGACCACTTCGACGGCGGGGCACCTGCTGATGTGGAGGCCCCTCGTAAATCCGTGGTAGCACCTGCGACGAGAGCAGGGAAAGCGCCACGCAAGGTAACGCTTAACAACACCCAAGTTGATCTCGCCAAGAAACTTGGTATTACTGTTGAGCAATATGCCAATCAAGTAGCGAAGGATATGGCGCATGGTAGATGACCCTCGGACTAAAAGAGAGCACGAAACCCGTGATGTAGAGTCACGCACTGAAACTGGATGGATACCCCCTTCTATTTTGCCGAACCCTGATCCACAACCGGGCTGGGTATTTAGATGGGTGCGTACCTCTGTACTTGGTTCTGCTGACAATACTAATGTTTCCAAGATGTTTAGAGGTGGTTGGGTTCCCTGTAGGGCGGAAGATCATCCTGAACTTTGTATTCAATCTGATGTCGATTCCCGCTTTGGATCGGATGGGAACATTGAGGTAGGCGGATTGCTTCTTTGCAAGATGCCTGAAGAGAAAATTGAGCAGCGAGCTAAATACTACAGGGAGAAGGCCGATCAGCAAATGGCTGCGGTTGACTCTAACTTTATGCGGGAACAGGACCCTCGTATGCCTCTTCTTAGACCGGAGAGAAAGACAAGGGTAGACTTTGGCAAAGGGGGGTAATCCCTCTTTATATTCATAAGGAGAATTGAATCATGGCTGGTTCAGTAGAAGCACCTTATGGGATGGTCCAAGTCGGAATACTAGGTCAAGGGTACAATACCAGTGGTCAAACCATGTATCCTCTGGGGTCTAATAACACTAACGCGATCTTCGCAGGGCAACCTGTGCACTTTGCGGCTGGTGTGACGACGGCTATTGCCGCGACCCCGACGACTACGTTTTCGGCAACGAACACGCCCATAGGTATAGCTGCCGGATTCCGTTACGTTGACGGAAGCACGGGACAGCTTACTTTCTCAAACAACCTTGTTGCTAGCGCAATGACTGCTTCGGGACATTCTGATGTTCAGGTTTATGTCTGGGACAATCCTCGTGCTGTCTTCAAGGTTCAGGCAGATGCTGCAATGGCTTCGACTGATGCGGGGTTGAACTCCGCGCTGACGAACATCACTGCTGTTAATACGCTCGATTTGAGCAAGCAGAGCAAGATGACGGTCGATGCTGACGCGGCAACCACCGCAACCCTAGCTGTTCGGGTTATTGGGCTGTTTGAGTCGCCTAATAACAATTGGACTGATACATACCCCGACGTTCTCGTTACGTGGAACCCAGGCGTGCATCAGTACGATATGAGCACGTTGGCATAGGAGGCTAGAGAGATGGCTATATCAAGAGCACAAATGCTGAAGGAGCTTCTCCCTGGTCTTAATGCTTTGTTCGGTTTGACGTATGAAACTTATGAAAACGAAAGTGATGAGATCTATGAGACAGAGACCTCTGACCGTTCGTTTGAAGAAGAAGTCAAACTAACTGGCTTTGGGCAGGCTCCGGTCAAACCTGAAGGGGAAGCAATCTCTTACGACACCGCAAGTGAGAGCTTCTCGGTTCGTTACAACAACGAAACCATTGCGATGGGCTTCGCCATTACGGAAGAAGCCATGGAAGACAACTTGTATGATTCGCTGTCAGCGCGTTATACGAAAGCATTGGCGCGTGCCATGGCTTATACCAAACAGGTAAAAGCTGCGTATCCGCTCAATCAGGGTCTTCCGACAACCGACAACTTCGATTCTGGTGACGGTGTTTCTCTCTTTAATACCGCCCACCCGACTGTTGCCGGTGGCACCAATTCCAACACTCCGACTACGCAGACGGATTTGAATGAGACCAGCCTTGAGGCTGCGGTCATTCAGATTGCCGGATGGGTAGATGAGAAGGGGCTGTTGATTGCTGCTCGCCCTCGCAAGCTGATCGTACCGCCGAACAATATGTTCGTTGCTACCCGCATCCTTGATTCGGAAGGCAAGACGGGCACGGCGGATAATGACATCAACGCCATTAAGCACAATGGTACGATACCTGAGGGTTATTCGGTGAACCACTATCTCACCGATACCAACTCTTGGTATATCATTACCGATGTGCCAAACGGCATGAAACACTTTACCCGTGTGCCACTCCAGACTTCCATGGATGGCGACTTCGACACCGGGAATGTGAGGTATAAAGCGCGGGAACGCTACTCGTTTGGCGTCTCCGATCCCCTTGGCATCTTCGGATGTGAAGGCGCGTCGTAATACCAGGGGGGCCTTGTGCCCCCCGTTTTGCTTTGGCTTAGAGGGTGGTTCAGTCGGGATAGCGACCCGGCGCTAGTCTAGGCAAGCTGTAAGGACACGGGCGGTCCTAGGATAAGCTGCTCGCCGTTACAGTAAGGGGGATCGCAGGCCCCCACTTCTTTCTGGGAACACTTAGCCCTATCGACTGGCCCAGCAGACGCTATGAAGACGATGGGGTTTATCTCTCATAGGAGAAAGTTATGGGTACAACAAGTTTTTCAGGGCCGATTAAAGCAGGCACTATTGCCACAACTACGGGCACCACAGTGGGCACCGACATGAAGAATGTCGGGCAGGTAGTAATGGCTCAGTCTCTTGCTATTGATTTATCAAGTGGGGTTATTTCAGCTTCCGCAACTGATGTAATTATTCCGGCAAATTCTCAGATCATCGACATTGTCTTTGATATTATTACTGCGGCAAGCGGCACAACCAATATCAGTGTGGGCGCGGTCGGTGGCTCAGCTACTGCATTTGTAAATGCCTACACTATTGGAACAACGGCTGGTAGGCAGTATCCAGAAACAAAAGCTGGCGGTGCTTTAGCTTGGGAGGATGTTGGAACAAGTGATGTAAGATTGAACGTCACTAATTCGGCAGCTACATCTTCTGGTGAAGTTAGGCTTACTGTTCTTTACCAACAGAATACGAATTATTCCTAACGCCCTAGAAGGAGGTTCTGATGACTGACTTAAGGTCATTTACTTACACCTACTCTGCGGTGGCCGAGAACCAAAGCAACCCTGCGGCGGATGTTGATGCCTGCGGGGATGCGGCAGCTTTGACCGATGACGAGTTTTATATGTTGTTGGATGGCGGCATGGCGACGGCTGGTGATGGCGATGGTATTTGCACATCGCAAAGTGTGGCGGGTCAGGTGGCTATAAATGGCGCTGATTCTGATGAAAAGAATGGTCAGCGCCGAGTGCTTTATGGCGTAGCCGCCCCGCGTCGTGTTTCGTTTTCTTCAAGCAATAACAATTCCGCTCTGACCTTTACCATTAAAGGTCTGAATGGAAGCGGCTTGCAAGTTACCGAAACGCTCACAGGGCCTAATGCAGCCAGTGTTTATACCACAAATCTTTTTTCTCGCGTTGACCTGATCTACAGTGACGGCACCACTAATGCCCTTACTGTAGGGGACAATGCAGGGTATGTGGATTTCAGTAAGCTGGCTCGGCAGATCAATATTACTTCGGATGGAAACTCGAGTGCTATCACTTATACGGTAGCTGGTCTTGATGTGTATGGTGCTGTGCAGACAGAAGACATTACAGGCCCTAGTTCGGGAACTACTAACGGGACTAAGTTCTTTAGTTTTGTTTCTTCCGTTAAAGCTTCAGCTTCGGATAGTAATAGTGTGAGCGCAGGTGTTGTGGCTGGTATCCGTATTATGATTAATAATCAGGATACGCGTCTCAAGAACTGGTACATGGTTCAGGCTGCTAATGCGGCCAAGGCTGAAATCACCATGGAGAACGGTGCAACATCTAGTGCGTCTGGTTCTGCCAAGATTGTCTTTAATCCAGGGCAGGGCGATGGCATCGTAAACTATCCTAGTATTGGTGGAGATGGGGTTCGGTTCCCTGCCAGCATGAGTTTTGACATGCCGGTGGATGCCGATCTGTTAACGTCAGCTACGTTCATGTTCGATGGCTGAGGTTAATGTTGCGGCTGAGTTAATGGCGCATGAGCGTGAGTGCGCTGTTCGGTGGGACGCAATGGAGCGGCGGCTAACCCGACTTGAGATGGTGATCTGGGGGTCGAACGTGGCTATTATCTCGGCTCTCTTTGCGATCATTCTGAAGGTGCTTTGATGTCCTCACGCAAGGATGCCAAGGTGGCTAAGGTGATGGGCGAGTTCAAACGCGGCACCCTCAAGAGCAGTTCGGGAAAGAAAGTTACTAATCGCAAACAGGCACTTGCAATAGCTAATAGTGAAGGAGATAAGGTTATGGCTGTAAAGCAGATGGGGAAGTCCAAGGGTACAGTTAAAAAGGGGGTAAAGGTAGGAAAATTCGGCGCTCTTAAAAAACAAGCTGGGAGTTCTGCAAAGAAGAAGCCAGCGGGGAAGGGCCGGTATAACGCGCGGCTTGATGAATCCTTGGGGGCGCGCAATCGCAAGACCAAGGGTAAGTTGGGTGCCCGTCGTCGTGAAAGCGAAGGCATGGAAAAGAAACTGGGCCGCCGTAAGTTCGCAGCGGTCAAGACCATGGACAAGGGTCGCAGGAAAAGGAAAGCCTGATGCCAACATTAAATCCAAAGACAGCGGCCAAGAACCAAGTCAATACCGAAGCGGCGTATGGTCATATGCCTGTTGAGGTTGAGGGTACTGGCGGTGATGTGGGCGAAGCGAAGCAGCGCCGTGTTGCAGCCTATGGTAATAACAAGGGCGGTAATGTAATCAGGCAGACCAAGGGCCTGTATACTTACGGCCCCATGGCGTAGGGGGATAAGATGCGGAGAGACTGGAAAGCAACTTCCATGGTAGAGGCAATGGACGACGTGGCATTTGACGCTGCTGGTGCCAGAACTAAAGCGGCTGCTAAAAAGGCAGAGAAGCGCCTCGCCAAGAGTGCTCAGAAATGGAAAGACAGGGGGCGTGCTGGTGATGAAATGCTATACCACGAGGATGCTAAAACTCATGCGGATTGGGATAAGGAGCAGTCTGCGGCTATAGCTGACCACGATAAAGACGTTGGTCTTCTGGTGGACTATGGAAAAGATGCTCCGAAAGCTAGAAGTTTTGCTACGCGCCGAAATGCAGGCGGCATCGCTAGAGACAGGCGCGATGGAATGGCTATGGGTGGCCGCACTCGCGTTCCCCGTGTCGATGATTCAAAAGTTCTGATGCAGGCTGGCGGCTATTGGGGCGGCGATACCGAAAGTGGTCGCGGTACCATGGCTGGTGAGCTTGCTCCAAAAGGTTCCATGTCTGTGCGTGAGGCTGGTGAGGATATGCACGAACTCAGCAAACGTAGGCGTGGTATGCAAGGCGGTGGTGCAGCTAGTTCTTATAACCGACGTTATAACAATCAGAACAAGTAGGTTGTCATGGCAAAGAAAAAGAACTGGATACAAAAGGCTGTTAAAAAGCCCGGAGCTTTGCGCAAAGAATTGGGAGCCAAGAAGGGCAAGCCGATTCCCAAGGGTAAGTTAAAGGCTGCTGCCAAGAAGGGCGGCAAGGAAGGGAAGCGGGCACGGTTAGCCATGACCCTTGCTAAGATGCGCAAGAAGAAAAAGTAAGGACTGTACGTTATGGCCGTTGAAACTACAGCTACTTTCAATCTTGATATTAATGAGATGGCTGAAGAGGCGTTTGAACGCTGCGGTCTGGAGTTGCGCACAGGGTATGATTTTCAAACTGCGCGGCGCAGCCTTAACTTGATGGGGCTTGAGTGGCAGAATCGTGGGCTGAACCTGTGGACGATTGAGGAGGGGTACTTCGATTTTACTCAGGGGACGGTGAGCTATACCCTTGATGCTGATACGATTGATATTATTGAAGCTGTTGTCAGGACGAACCCCGGCACTCAGAACTTGCAAATAGACTCCAGTATTTCCAGGGTGTCTCCCGTTACCTATGCGACGATCCCAGACAAGTTGGAGCAGGGGCGTCCCAATCAATATTGGGTGGACCGTCAACGCGCTGCCCCGGTTATTTATATCTATCCTACCGCGAGCGGCACCTACACCAGTGCTCGCTTTGTTTACTGGCGAGTCAGACGGATGACAGATACGGGGATAAAGGGTTCTAATAATTATGACATCCCGGCACTGTTCCTTCCGGCCATGGTGGCTGGGTTGGCCTATTATATAGCTCTGAAGAAGCCAATGGCTGCGGAGCGGGTAGGTTTGCTCAAGCAAATTTATGAGGAGCAATTCCAGTTGGCGGCGGAAGAGAACCGGGTTAAGGCTCCATTCCGTCTGGTTCCTTTGGCAGAGTATTATTCGGCATGAGCTATCCTTATGCGCGAGGCAAATATGCTTATGGGTATTGCGACAAGACGGGGTTTCGTTATCCCATAGGAGAGCTTGTCTACGAAGTTCAGAGGGGGATACGCACTGGTCTGCGTGTGGGCCGTGATATCTTTGATCCTGATCAGCCCCAGAATTGGGTGGGTGCAATACCCATTACAGATCCACAGGCGCTCTTTGATCCACGTCCCAATGGGGGCACCGCAGGAAGGGGTTTGTTTTCCTGGGACCCGGTTGGTGATGGCAATAGCGCCATGGTGTTGGGCAATCAAGGGCTTCAAACGATGCAGATTAATTCTGCTATCGGAACGGTTACAATAACTACGGGTTGATGTGATGGCTTTTACTTATGCAACCTTGGTGCAGGCGATAAAGGATTATACTGATAACACGGAGACGACTTTTGTTGATCAGATAGATCGGTTTATTTCTAATGCGGAACAGCGCATCTTGTTTGAAGTTCAGCTACCTGTGTTCAGAAAAAATCAACAGGGAACTCTTAATGCGTCTAATAAATATCTGGCGTTGCCCACGGATTTTCTCGCGCCGTTTTCTTTATCGGTAGTGGTGTCAAACTCCTACCATTTCCTTTTGAACAAGGATGTGAATTTTATTCAGGCGTCTTATCCCGACACTACAGAGACGGGGCGTCCTAAGTTCTATGCGATCTTTGACGATACTAATTTAATCGTGGGGCCGATGCCGGATGCTGCGTATACGATGGAGTTCCATTATTTCTATGCACCTACGGGCCTTTCATCTTCCAACACAACCACTTGGCTAGGCACCAATGCTTATGATGCGTTGCTCTATGCCGCTTTGGTGGAGGCCTATATCTTCATGAAGGGCGATGCGGAGTTGTTGAGTTATTATCAAGGGCGCTATCAAGAGACGCTTCCGCGCCTCAAGAACCTCGGTGAGGGGCGTGACCGGAAGGATGTGTATCGGTCAGGTCAGTTGCGGGTACAGGTGACATGAGTTTAGAAGGGTCAGTAGGTTCGGGAGAGATTGGGCCTGTAATGGTTCACGCCACCCAGAACAGGGGGCACTCTCCTGAAGAAATTGCTGAGATGTGCGTTAACAAAATCACCCACATTTCGCAAGATGCGCCGCCGCATGTTAAGGAGCAGGCTCTGGCCTTTCGTGCGAACATCAAGGCGGTTATTGCAGACTACATGAAGAGAGCCATCCAGAGCGACCGTACCACCTTGTGGAATGTTTTGAAAAAAGAAGGGTTCCACGACGAAGCCGAGATTATAAGGAGATTATAAATGGCGATTAACCAAGCAATGTGTGGTTCCTACAAAGAAGAAATCACCGCAGGCATCCATTTCTGGATGTCTCATTCCCGAACTGGCGCAGTAACAATTGCTGCTGATACGTTCAAGATAGCGATGTTTACGTCCAGCCGCACCGATGCCAATGAGGATTTAACGGCCTATACCGTAACCAATGAAGTAAGTGGTTCAGGGTATAGTGCTGGGGGCGCTGCCTTGGGTAGTGTTACTCTGGGTCTTGCTGACAACAGCAGCACTGTTCCCACGGCGTTTCTTGACTTTGCCGATACGACGTGGAGTTCGTCCACTATTGCTAATGCCCGGTGTGCGATGATTTACAACAGCACTCTGAGCACGGCTGGAACTGCCGGAGACGTGACACACTCAGCGTATCCTACGGTATGCGTGCTGGATTTTGGGGGGGACAAGTCCTCGTCATCCGGTGATTTCACCATTCAGTATCCAGCCAACGACGCGAACAACGCCATTATCCGTCTGGCCTAAGTCATGGCTGCTGTCACCATTATCTTTGGAACCGGTTGGGGACGTGCTGGCTGGAACCAAGGAGCGTGGAATCAGGGCGGCATTAATTCTCTCTCTATGACTGGGGCCATTGGGTCCGAGACTGTTGTTGAGGGAACCGGTGTTACGGTGGCCGCGACAGGGGTGCAGGCTTTATTTTCTTTTGGCACGTACACCGTAGGTGAAGGAACTGGGGTCACTATCGTTGAGAGCGGCGTGGCAGGGGCCTTCGCTATTGGGACATATACCGCCAAGGCGGCTGTTGTTGATTCGCCTACCGGGGTAGAGGCCGACTTCAGTATTGGCACATACGATGTGACTGGCGGAATCGTCTTTGGTGTGACCGGTGTGCAGGCGGCTGGGACCACAGGCACCGAGACCGTGGTCGAGGGTACGGGCGTTACGGTTACCGCCACAGGAGTTCAGGGCGCAGGAGCTATAGGCACTGTTTCGGTAGCAAGTATTGCCGTTGGAGTGACGGGAGTGCAGGCAAGTTCGACTATTAATTATCCGGTAATTTGGCAGCCGATTGTGCCCAGCCAGACACCGGGTTGGATTGAAATCGGAAGCAGAGACGCAGCGTGAGGTAAAAATGGCAAGCTCATATACAACAAATCTTGGCATCGAAGAGATGGGAAGTGGGGACCAGTCTGGTAGCTGGGGCACCACATCTAATTACAACTGGGATATAATGGATCGCATTGCGTCTTATAAGGCGGTGACGGTTTCCAGTACTTCTCATACGCTAACGGTAAGAGAGGCCTCGCCTGACAGCGGGACATCCAATGTTCAGGACGGCATGTACCGGGTGATCAAGTTTGCCGATAGCGGAGATATCGGTGGCAACTGCACGGTAACGGTAGCGCCGAATACCACGGCGGCATGGTTTATCATGGAGAATGCCTTATCTGCCAGCCGGACAATAGATGTGTCTCAGGGGTCTGGGGCGAACGTCACCATCCAGAATGGTAAGAACGTCATTGTTTATTGTGATGGCGCTGGCGGCGGCGCAGCGGTTGTAGATGCTCTAGCGGATCTTCAGGTTGGATCTCTGGAGGTTACCGGGGCCGGGGCTATTGATGGCAACGCTACAGTAGGGGGTACGCTAGGTGTTACAGGCAACGCCACGCTAAGCGGCACTCTGGCTGTTACATCTACAACGACATTGAGTTCCACAGTTGGTGCGACTGGTTTGATTACGGGCAGCGCAGGCGCTGCTCTCAACAAGGAAGACTCAGGCACCACGACAATTCTGTACCCGCTGGAGATGAAGCGCACATCGTCCGCAACGCCAGCGGCAGGGATCGGTGTCGGTATGAACTTTATTACCGAGACGGCTGGTGGTAATAACGAGACAGGCGGTGTGATCGAATCGCTTACCACTGACGTTACGTCCACCGCTGAAGACTTTGACATGGTATTTAAAACCATGAAGGCAGGGGCTACTGCTGCTGAAGTTGTTCGGATGAAGTCTTCGGGAAAGGTGGCGTTTGCTAACAGTGCGTATTCTAGTGTGTTCGTTGATGCGACTACTTCGGGTAGCACTGTGCTTGACTTCGATACCTATCAGAACTTTTTCTTAACGGCAACGGGGGCTGTGACTTTAGCCAACCCCACCACTGAAAGCATTGGACAGTCTGGGGTTATAGTGTTTGCGCAGGATAGTAGCGGAGGTCAAACGCTTGCGTTGGGTACGCAGTACTATGCTCCGGGCGGAGCGCTGACTATTTCCACCGCAGCTTCGGCAATAGATATCATTCCGTACTTTGTGTGGGCGGCGGATAAGATTGCGTTGGGCACTCCGCAGCTTGCCTTAGCTAACGTGACATAGGGGCGCATAATGTCGGGGCCTTTTGGTTCAAGCCAGCTTTTTGGTGTAGCAGCGGATGCTTCTTATACTATCGAAGGATCAGGTTTGTTTGACGCCAGTAAATACATTGATAGAACCCCTAGCAGTGTGACTACAGACAAATTATGGACTTTTTCAACGTGGGTTAAGCTGGCGCAACAATCTACATATCCAGATGATAACACTATCATCTCAGGTTGGCTGGCTTCTGCATCAACACCTTATTGCCAGATAGGTATCGATTGGATAGATCAGTTAGCATTAGTAACTCCGGGGGA
>Ga0098052_1000876_pt1 | contig 19080 bp, 6 predicted proteins | sample 15_taG_FD_81591 | JGI IMG/M metagenome (GOLD analysis project Ga0098052, IMG submission 81591) | Marine viral communities from the Subarctic Pacific Ocean - 15_ETSP_OMZ_AT15312 metaG | ecosystem: Environmental > Aquatic > Marine > Oceanic | place: Pacific Ocean | collected 2015-01-18
CCAGGGGCAGCAGTACTTATCGGATCTGAATATCTATAATGTACGTGTGACGTAAGTAAACTAAATCTAGAAGTAGCATTCGGAAAGGCTTGAGTAATTGGTAGTCGAACATTAATTACGGGTCGAGTGGGTATAAGACTTTCCCCAGGAAAGTGATCATACGTTGGGGCAAGTATCGGAGTATCCCAATAACCGGGATAAGTAAGAGACTCCACAGAAGGAGCAGTAACTGTAATAACTTCGGATTGACCTGGATATTTAATATTATATGTTCCGATTTGTACGTCCCCAGCCGGATAGTATATACTAGTTATCATTGTTGTATCTGTTGTTCTTAAGCCTATTGCAAGAGATCCAACAGAGTTAACTGTAGTTATAAATACTTCTTCTTCGTTACCCGTACCGGTATCTACAAGAAACCCTGGCCTACATATAGTCTCTGGGGGCCTGAGTGCTTCAAGGGGAGAAGTTATACTATTAGGGTTAGCAAATACCCGTAAAAAATCATCTAGTGTAAGGGTGATTGTGGTGTCTCCCACCCCTACGCCGGGAGCAACTAAAGTAGTGAAAGGATCTAAAGACGGACCATCAAGTTCTTCAGTCTGAGCAGAAGTAGAACTAAAGAGAAGAGGGCGTGGTGTATTTTCGTGAAGGTACCACCCATGTACTCCTACGTCAGGAACACAATCCTCTTCCATGGCAATTGTAAACTGCCCAGTTGCCTTAGTCTCTATAATCTCCCAATTACAGCTTTGTATAAATAGCTGAGCAGGCTCAACGGTCATCCCAAAGTTATGATTTTTAAATAAATAAGGTACTGCTACGCCCGTTGTATCCCAATCACTGTTAGCAACTGTTAACCTGTTAAGCGTGAGATCGTTGTCCCCAATCCAAACTACTTCTTCTTGAGGAGTGCCTCGATCTAAAACAACTGAGAACCCAATAGGGGGAGTAGCAGTAGAATCAGCAAACGGGAAAATAGAACTATCAGTAACATATAAGTGTTGGTCCTCATTGGTAATCACAGGAGGAGGAGCCGCAGACGTAGCAGCCTTATAAAGCTTGCGAATCCTATAAGTACAACCAGCTAAAGGACCGGGGAAAGGAATGCTCACAGTTACGTTATTTACACCTACAAAGCCTGTGATTGTTCTTCTTGCCCCAGTATTAACTCCCGTAGGGTCATCAATAATTTCTAATTCGTCCCCATAGTTTACGTCAGCATTCTGAACTACAAACGTGGCTCCAACGTCTACAAGACTGGTTATCGTAGAGGCCCCGTCTGCTACCCCCGTAATGGCCCCCGGAGCCGTTAGAGGGTAGTAGGTACCAGCTGCCTCCGTAGTTGCGTTAAAGACCTCAATAATCTCGCCCTTGTGATGGTCGAACTTTAGAAGAGACTTTACGCCTAATACGTCTTTTGGATCCGCTATCAGATGTAACGTGTTTACATCGCGGTATAAGACCTCAACGGTCTCTTCATTATTTCCCCCCCGGTTCACAACAACGCTAAAAGGCTCAGACACATTACCGTTTCCACCAGGAGAGGAACGAGTAGCTACTGTGCCATCAGTATATGGTTTGACTAACTTGGTAAAATCTACATGGTAATCAACAAAAGTATGCGTATTTATAATACGCCCTGTATGGCTTAGAAAATAACCTCGTCCGTTATCTAAAGAGCCTGCTGGATGAGAAGGCAGCGGAGGAACACCAGCATAAGCAGGCGTAGCTATCTCGTAAATAATAGGTGTTGTAGTTGGGTTAGCCGGTAGTACGGGAAACCCAGGACCCGCAGGGTCTAAAGTTATATGGTGTTTAGTAACCGCAACTATAGACTGCGCCAACACGCCGGGAGCATAAACACTCCCAATAGGTAACACCTGAAGAGTATCTGCGTTCGCCGGGACTGCAGAATCTGGATGAATCGTGGGGACAGGTTCATCACTCTCGGGAAAGAACGTAGAAGCATCTAACGTCGACAAAGACATGGCACCAGCATCAACCGAGGCGCCTAATCTGGTGCTTATAATAGGAGTATATTTATCTCTTGTTCTGGAAGGAGTTGGTCCACTAGTTGATAACTTTAATATTCCACTCAGATCTCTATCATAATACGAATAATTAAAAGATTCTTCTGTATCAGGAGAATTTTTATCAAAGACTATTGACCCATACTGAGGAATATCTTTATTTAATTTTGTTAAAAGATCACCCTCATGAGTATTAACAAAAACTACTGTCGCATCTACAAGGGCCTCTCTCCCATCAGAGAGAACTACTATATCTCCGTAGTCACTAAATAAATTATCTATATTATAAGAAACATTTTCTTCAGGGACGAGACCAAATGTTCCAGCTTGAAAAATAAGATGGTGTGTTAGTACTTCCTGTACGATGTACGTCCCATTATTTAAAGTGGGAGGGACAGTAGTAATATTGAGCGTGTCACCTACACGTACTTGGTTGTAATAAATCCTTTCAAGAGTAGTCGCTTGTGAAACTTTAGGGCCTATAATTAATTCTACAAATCTAACTACGGCTTCTCTAGTGTGCCTGGGGCCGTAAGCTGTGTTTTTTACAACAGCACGCCAGAGATTGTCGTCATTAAAGACGGCAGGTGGTCTAGCCGTTCCAAGGTCTATGCCCAAATCAGTTAAATAATTACGTAACGCAGTATCCAACATGATGTTTTCATAAACATCACGCATCGAACTGGCGACTTGTACCCCAGTCTCAACACTTAAGAACGTTTCTGCTGCGGGGGGGAGAATAGTTTTAGGCATTAGTAGTCTCCCCCCTTACGCTCATCCTCGATCCCTATCGCAGCAAGTATCTGCCAAATAGAAATTAACTTATTGTCATCTTCTATATTGGAGTTTATTTTTTGTTTATACATCCTCGGGAGCTTACTTAACATATTATCTATTTTAGTCTTTCTTCCGATAAGTACAGATTTACCCTCATTCCTAAGTGGTTGTTTATAGATATCTAGGATAGAGGGACTACCTACTACTTCGTACATAGCGCCTCTAGTCAACGGACTAGTTTCTAATATAACAGTTTTAGGTAAAAATGATTTTTCTACTAATACGTTCCTAACTTGTACACTAGCGCCCGCCAAAAACGCACCTGAAACGGGCATCACTGTCCATGCTGCGGGGTCATATAGTGCTTTATTAATGTTAGGATTAGGCAACAACCTATTAGAAAAACGGACTACTATGTGTCTGGAATCTATAATCTCTATATTTTGGATAGAACTACACAGGCGCGTATTAAAAGAACAATCTGCAATAGTAACTTCTTTACCAGAAGGAGTGCAGAACGTAGCAGCGAGAGTAACAGTAGAGCTACACGCAAAGGGAAGACAACAGATGTTGAAGGTGAAGCAGAACGTCCCAGTTACTGGATCTGTTTCATACGTAACTTCACTACAATTCTCTGCGCAAGGCGCAGTAAAACCATTATCAAGAGTGCCTAAAGTTAAACCAGTGCCATTATATATCAAAACACCGTTCACATAGATTCGTATGCAATCTATACCGAGACCAGAACACCCAGGGTTACATACCTTTATTACTATAGGAGTTGTAGTACTTACGTCTACAGACCCACACTCGGGGTTAATTGATACGATAGTGGGGGAAGAAATATCTTCTCCTCCCCAGGGATCTTCAGACCAAAGCTGAAGACCCCACCCTGGGCAACTTGGTATCGCCATTAGTAGTCATTATCTCCAATTACGGTTTAGGAAGTCCCCACCCACAACTGGGCGCACCGCCAATATTAGGCTCATTCGGGTTACCTGAGTAAGTATTAATATTGTTTTGTATAGTTGGAATAATAGCGATTTCAATATCTATTTCCCCTATTGGGTATAAATCACCGCCACTAGTGTTTGTTAATGCACAAGTAAGCTGCCACGGGTAGACTGTATCAGTTGTTGTAATTCCGGCTGGCCCCAGCACTTTATACCCAGTAGGTAGTATAACCTTGGGCATTTTTCTACTTATTATAGTTCCAGACGTAGTTTGCAGTGTCGTATTTTGTCCGGGTCGCCAGTTAATTACTCCGCTTCCTTCGGCGGGAGAAATACTCACTGGCAGTCCCTGGATGCCTGGGAATGCAATCATCTCCCCTGTACCTGCGCCTGCAGCGGGACGTTGGGGCCAAATTTTAGCCTGAAGATTAGCACTGGCTGATGGTCCCGGATCTGCACTACCTGTTCTTGTAAGGATTTCACTTACAAAAATATCTAGCTGCACAGCCCCCGCTGCAAGAGAGGAGAGGAAGAAGTCGCCTGACGGATCAAGTGTCCCTATCCACCCACTAATTGCGGTTATCGCAAAGCTATGGGAGATAAAGTGTCCAAATAGGTCGGTAGCGAGAGCGTTTACTGGCAGCGCATTAGACGCACTTGTCATTGCCGCAAGATACGGAGTCAATAAACACGTAGAGTTGGTGTCAGCTAACGGGTTTAAGGCCGAATCCGCTAACCCCTGGGAATAAAAGTTAGACACCACAAACTTTAGAGTCTTTCTTTGAATAGAGAGGTCTAAAGAGCGGTAAAGGTCCGTACTTGGGTAAGTAGCGATACGAGTTGACGTCTGGTCTACATACGCGGGACGAATAGTAGATAATTTTGTTTTATTGGCTCTCATTCCGCGAACTACTACGGACAGAACAGCTGCGTCGTAGGTGTTAGTGTCAATACGACCTACTCTAAATCGTACAGATCCTTTATCCCTACTAGAGTTCATATTGGGGGAGTTATACCGCTGGGGATACCCATCAGGTACGTCTGCTGCTTGGTCCCATACAGTATCGGGAGATACAAAAAACTGAGCCTTTAAATATCTGTATTCGTTGAGAGGGATGCCTCCGGTATTGTTTATTTCTTCAGAAAATAAATTTTGTGTATATACCTCTGCAACAACTGAAGTAGTTGTAATTTCTTTACAGTTTTTATATCCGCACTGAAGAAGAAATTTAGGGTCATTAGACCCAGCTGTATCAGAGATACAGAATATTACCTCTACAACCAGCCCCGACTTATCGTCATATCTTTCGTCAAGAGACGCTGTAAAATACAAAGTATGTCTTGCACCCCCATACTCTTGGAGTAAAGCGCCACTAACATCAGTGTCTACATACTTATAAAAAGCCCCGGCAACAGGTTCTATTAAGCTTGTAGCAGGTATGTGCTGCTCGTATATGGCTTCTGGGAAGTATTCCACCGCAGACCTGCTGTCTGCAAAGTTGTATTTTGGTTCCAACTTTATATTGGTCATTAACCAAAATACTTCTGTAGCCATCTCTAGTCTGTCGTTGGCGTCTCCTCCGGTAGTGTTATCGACGCGAGTTACTTTAAACCAGTAACCTATTACGTTGCTGCTAGCGGGTCCGACGCCTAGTTCAAAATCATGTCTTGTTACAGATACTTGATCAGACGCTGGATCAGCGGGAACAGGCACAATGGTTGTGTATATGGTCTGTACGCCCGCAGCAGAAGCTATTGTTTTGTTGTAAGTGTTGCCACTAGTAATCTCTACTATTTCCAGCTTAAGACCTAACTGATCTGTTCCGGGGGTAGGGCACGCTAGTTTTCCGTACACACTAAAGACCAATCTGTTAGTGCCTGACGTAAGAAGCGCCATTCTGGGATCTAGTGGAATAAATCCATATACGTTATGGAGGTCGTTATACGCCCCTCCTCCAGACTTACCGTTTGGTATTCCCGCAATTGTAGCTAGTCTTGTAAGGTTGCCTCCTGTAGAAGGAGCATTGCCTGGGACGCCTACAATTGCTGGTCCTTTATCTTGGATTTTAAATACGCCGTCTGTCGCTCCAGAAACATCGTATGCTAAGAAAGCGTAAGCGGGGTAAGACGACTCGTAATACGTTGAAGGTCGATAACTGTTTTCCCCTGCAAGCCCGGAAGTTCCGTAAGCGCCAGACCCAACCAGACGTCTTCGACTTTGTAAAACTACCTGGGTGACATAAAAATCAGTGTTATCGGTATTTTCTAAAACAATATCTACAGTTTCTATTAGCGCAGAAAAGTCACCGGCCCAACGCCCGTTATCGTTCGTACTAACTGTAGTATTAGTATTACTGCGTGGGGATAAGAGCCCTAAGTTAGGCTCAGCCAAGGGCAAAGCGTAATTAGTAGCAGCAGCAAACGTAGAGTAGTCGACGAGAGGGCATAAGATGCCAAACTCCCGAACGTCAGTGGCTCCTCCTACTTCAGAAGCGTATACAGTATCGTACCCTTGTCTCTGGTTAATCATAGTAACTACGTAAGGATAGCCTGTGGCAAGTGTGTTGCCGGTAGGTCCCGAAGTAGAAGTGGATACTGCGTTAAACCTAACTCTAGATCTTAGGCTAGGACCAAGCTCAGTTCCTATAGTGTACCCGTAGACTTTTAAATAAACTTCATTGTCATATTCACCAGCATCTTTTCCTGCCGCATTGGTAGGATCTGAATAGTAAAGTCGTTTATCAAAACAAAAAGTACCAACAAGCTGATTGGTCCCAGAGGCTTCTAATTTAGCAGCAGCAACTTTATTAAAAGAACTAGCATTTACTGTTCCAGCAAGATTGGTTACGTCACCCACAGGCAAAGTAGCTAAAGCAGTTCCAGGCAGCTTAGCTTCAAAAAGATCTATCTCGCCTAAAGAATCGTCTGCTCCAGTACCTGCTAATTTTGTAACCGTCTCCGAAATCCGACCATCTTGGTACAATCCTGCACCAGTACTAGAGTCCCCATGCGGGGTAAGAGTGCTGGTCCCGTCCTGGAACAAAAGGTACTGAAGGCTACCTGTCCAAGCTCCGTTAGGGCGTCCGCTATTCCCCGCCGCAAAAGCGCCTTCAACCCGTTGAGTGCTTTGCTGGATTTGACCACTTCCCGCTCCCGTAACGTAGCCGTCATGCTGGCCCATACCGACCATAATCATTTCTGTAGTACCACCTGTAGTTTGGGGAACTACACAACCTACAGAAATGATTTTACACGGCAGAAGCTCTGGAGGACGATTTCCTACCTCATCAAAGAGAACACATTTTCCGCGAGTGCCCGTCCCGCCCACGGGAACATCATTTGTTCCTACGTACAACGAGAGAGCGTTGTTCACTCCCACCTGCGTAACAGCCGTAGCACTAAGTTTTGCTTCTGCAGGTCCGTAGATAACAAAATGTCCCACACCATCTAAGGCAACATCTTGAACACAGATTCCTACGATACCTGATGTGCGGACCATATCTCCACCAGATATGGGGTACCCTGTACTTTGAGCATCAGCTAAATGAGCAGTGTTGATAGCTCCTGTTGAGTCCGGGTAGAGCATACACACGTCACCGACAGTGAGACCCCCCAACTCTTTACAGGTGGCAATCATCTCAATTGCCCCGCGCATCTCCCCCGCCACTTGCGTGGACTCAGGGCCGCCTACTCGCATGCCCCTGAAGTCTCCGAGACCCTTGTATCGGAAACACTGGTCTGCGGTAGATGTACCAAGACCACCCCAGTATTCACTGGGAATAACAGTAACAGTGCCAGTGGCAGCATTATCTGCAGCAATAGCTACCGGAACAACATACGTAGTGGGGGTACCAATACCGGTACTTACCATTGCGAATCGGTCTGTACCCCCCTGCAAAAGGCCAGGCAAGTGCGAAAGATAAAGAATTTCTCCAGGGGTAATAGGCGCAGTAAGATCTAAAATACCTACCGCACCCGCTGTGACTGCTCCTGCATGAGAAACCAGGATTAAAGACCCGTTAGGTATGGCATCTTTGGTGATAACTTTTGGGTACACACTTTGGCTAGCCAAAGGTGCATTTGGGGTAGGGGTGGGCTCATCCCAACCACAATAAATAAGACCGACACACTCTTGGTCCGTATCACCATTTGCTAGTTTAACTTTCGGGACTGAACCCGGAGAAGGGACCCCACTAAGTGTTTTTACACTACCCTCTAAGGCAACTGCTACACCAGCCTTAGCTGTATTACCAGCACCTGACCACGGCTGTGCTGCAATAGCGGCGTCTTCAAGCCAGTAAAGCTGAAGGCCGCCGGAGCTAATAAGCTCGTCAAACATCTCTAGGGCATAGTTTCTGTCCTTTGCCCAACCCATCGCCGCTGGGCTTCCACTGGGGAGAGTAGGATAACTGTGAAATCCTACATCTGAATCGGCCTGATTAGTCTCACCCGCAGCAGGAATTCTAATGCCTGTGCGTTCTTGTAGAACTCCAATAACTACATCAACAGTCTCTGCCGTATTTGTATTAGTACAGCGAATTAACCAAGTGCCAGCCTTGTCTGGAATAAAAAGATTTCCAGAAGTAAGGGGATTTTTCCCGGAGAGAGTACCCCCATTATTCGCAAGAAACCACGCCTGATTATATTGGGTGCCTTCAGGAGCGTTAACTATAAGCCAATCGATATCGGGTGCCGCTGCCGAGGAAACTGGGTTTCCGTCAGCAGGTAGCGGATTGTCATCATACGCGGTTAATACAACGTCAACACCAGAACCCAATACAACACTTATATTGCTTCCGGCCCAGTTCTGTACCGTAGGGGTGCCAGATGTACATTTTACGTAAAGAGCCATTTAGAATACTCCTAAACAATAACTATATCCGCAACGTATGCGACGCTATCGTGATTAATTGTTCTATCGCCTGCAGGTTCTAATACTTTGCAGTTAGTAACGCCAAAAATAGACATTGCTCGGTCTATCAATTCTGCAACGATTACGTCTTCGCCTATATTTAAGTTGTTCACATAAGATATGAGAACTTGCTGTACCAAGAAATTGGCCGTTCCACTACTAGTTAAGTCGTTATTTACTGACAAGTCTATATGAATATTCACTAACTCTCGTTTTGACGGACGTACCAGTACTTTTACCCCAGCTGACCTAACACCTGGGAAATCGCGCAAATTAAACAGGCTACCATCTACAACAGTCTGGGCCTTTTTTATGAGACCTGTGAAATTCTCGTAGATAGCAAATAACGAACTTCCTTCTGGGGGAATTTTTTCGTCAAAAAATTCTATTTGTCCCAGAGCTTCGTTAAGTATAAAATCTTCTACCAGTGTGCCATTAACATCAAACGTCTTTACGCCCCCAGGAAGCAGCTGTACCATTTCGGTAAGAGCGCCTAAACTACCGGGTGCCGTCTTAAATAAACGAAATAAATCATCACCAATCGGATACTTATCAGTTTGGTAATATTTTTTATTGTGCTCAACGCTAACATCTATATCTTCACAAATAGACACTACAGTTAGTGGTGGGTATTCAACCAGTGTGGGAGGAACTAAGTTAGTTAACACGTTATTAACTATAGCTTGGTAATTGGTAACAAAAGGTGCATTACCACCAGGATCTATTATAATATACGGCTTATTAGAGGTTGTGGCTATAGTGAACCCCTCAGTATTATTAAGTGAAAGTGTTGTAGCACCAACTGGTGCTAGAGCAGTTAGTGTGGCTGAGGGGTGCCGCTCTTCTGACGTAGAAAAGCTGATATTAGAGTCATCTACATAGGCATAAACAGTTGCATACCCTGGGTTTTGGACAACAGTGTGCGTAAAATCCTCTACTACTTTAACGCGGGACACAATTTGCGAGGACTCGCTGTGGGTAGTCCCGATTAGATTAGTCGAAATAGCGGTTATTGTGCCCTTGGGTAGGGCTGCGAGACGATTACGTATACGTTCCCGTAACGCAGAATCCAATTCTGCGTTCTTACCTCCGGCAATAGCGTCCTTATTAACGACAGCTGCCCCACTGTAGGGGGAACCACCTGAGATCTGATTTAGTCGTTGAGCAGGTACATTACTATCAACACCTATAGAAGTACTCTTTACCTTAACAGGGTTACTTACAAAGTACCCTGCAGGATGCGTTCCTACCTCTGTCGTAAGGCACTCAATAGGATACGTAACATTGGTGGGTTGCGCCCGCAGAGTAACCCCTGAAGGGATTACTTTTGCGGGTTGAACACTATCAAACAGGGTCACCATGCTTGTAAGGTTATCAAACTCGCTGACACCTGTCCCTGCTGCGGGGTGGTCATAGCTAACAGCATTAAAGGGGGGAGCGGCAATCGCGGGATCAGTTTGAATAGTTAAAGAGTTATCGCTAAGAGTTACAGTTTTTATTTGAACCTGTTCAACTTGCGACCCTTCCCCCATCTGAACAAGAAAAGGGGGGACGGGAAACTCAGCCGCATCTTCTACGTATAAGACAGTACTTGTTGATGTCACAGAGGATATTAAGAAGGACTTCTTTAGATTAGTATCTAAAAACACCACCTCCCCAACTGAGGGAGAGGCTGGAAGTCTGGTTACATTGTACTCTTTCGCCCTATCGTCTAATGCGCTTCCAGTAGCAGTTCGTAAAAAGAAAGATTCAAGAATAGAAAACATTTGAAAATACTGTTCAGCATCTTCAACCGCCATTACCTCCAAAATCGTTCTAATTACACTTCCAACGTTAAAATCAGACAGGTTGGTATTATGGTACAGATAATCGACTGCATCTTTTAAAATCTGGTTAGAAGTCTTTGGAACAAATTCAGGCATCGATTACCCCATTGTGAAAACAAGAGGAATATAGGGTATGTGCCCTATAACATGAACATTTGTTTTCACAGAAGCTTTATCCCCGGAGATATTTACAAGAGTGTTTGTAAGCTCTTTAATTCTCCCATCTCCTAGCATAGTATCGTGTAGGGATAAGAATAAATTGAAGGTTGTATTGTTAGTTCCCTTATGTCCTACAACAGGAACAATCCCAAAACCTGGGTGAATACCAAGTTCGCCACGTTCTGTGTTGAGCTTTATATCAATAGCTTGCTTTATATTGTCTTTGCCTGCAACGATCTCCAAATCTCCGTCAGGACTAATAGACAAATTAAATTCACTAACCCCCGTAGTAGCCTCTGACTTTTTAATCAGTCTCAGGTCTCTACCTAATATTTCTGCGAAGGTATTTAACTTTATTTTAGCTGGATTTATAACAGTATTTATATCTCCTTCTACGTACTCTTTTTCCATAGGAAGATAAATAAGATCTCCCGGATTTAAGAATCTATCAAATCCACTTTGATAAGAAGGAGTTTGAGTTACATAGGGGTATTGTAAATTATTGTATAAGACTACTGCAGCAAACGCACCAGGGTCCCCAGTTTGCTCCGCTACCCACGATTCAAAGTCTATACTCGTACTAGGAACAGGTATACCTGTCCAGTCATGGTCGGCGTCTGACAAGTAGTTTTTGCTACCAGAAATAGTGCCTTTAGCGTCTTGTGCCAACCTGCCTGCACTAACAGAAGCAATGTCTTTTAATTGCGCTACTCCTTCGGGGGATAATATTTTATTAGCAGCTTTTCCAATTTGATTAACGTGATAATCAAATTGAATCATCTGCTGCCAAATTCCACCATCACCAAGTGCTTCACCTAAATTAGACGACGGTCCGAAAAGGTCGCTATACTTGCTTTCGTCTCCAAAAATAGAATCAAATTTACTTATAAGTTCCTGCCCTACAGCGCCTATAGCCCCTGCAAGCAGTAGAGGTATTGCTAGTATTCCCATACCAGTCATTGTCATCGACACTACGAAATTTTCTAGAGTGTCAACATACTGTAGATAGGTGCTAGCTAAAGCGAGAGCATCTCCAATTGCGTCATCTCCAACGCCTGGAATTTTATTTAAAAAACCATTAAGAAATGTTGCAGACCTACGCATAGAAGCAGCCCAAAAATGAGGGCTATTAGGGTCCGGGTGGAGAGTATTTACAATTGTAGAGAAATTTACTTTTTGTATTAAAGTACCACTTATATTGTAATCGTAAGTAAGCGGAGAAGCTGAATCTCTAACGGTAGTAAATTCACTTGGTTCAAAAAACCAAGCTTCTTGTTCTTTATTATTATACCAAATTAAGTAAGTTTTATACGCAAGACTCTTTGTCTTTTTTAAATCACTGTAGTTTCTAAATAAGTTTCTTAGTTTTAAAAAGTTTAAATATCCAGTGGGTTCATCAACCTCATGAGGTATGACGTTATTAACGTCCGCAGTAACAGTATGTACTTTGGAGGGACGATACCCCGTAGTGCCGGACATAGTAATCTGTTTTAGTATAGACCCCTGCGACTCAGAATATACTCCTCCCCCTTGGGTAGGTATGAGATGAGTCGCAAACGGTTCACTAACGTTTATATTTCTAGGGTGCATATTGAAAAAATAAGATTGAACGTTAGCCACTTTATCGCCACCTAACATTGACGACGCTGCCGAGGTTACGTCAAAACCAAGTAGAGTATTTACGTTTACTTCGGCCCAACCTCCCCCTAAAATACCAGATTTAAACTGAAATATAGTAAATCCATATAAATTTTGATTTTCATCAAATTTGGGAAACTGACTTCCCTCAATACTTTTTAAAGCTATATCCTGATGACTATCAAATATACGTGTTGCAGTTCGCTTCTCAAATATCTCAGAAGCTTTAGGGGTGAGGCAGTCCAACCAACCGTCTGTGCCATTAGCTATCGCGTTAGACCCTATATTGGCATAGTCAGTACTCTCCCCTGCCATGGTAGCTAAACCGCCACCCGATATACTTGGTAGTGCCATCCCTAATAGCCTCTATTTTTAATCACGTTCGACAAGTTCACGCGTCCACCCCACCTTATCAATACCTATTATCTTAATATCAGATTAATACGGAATTCATTAAGGTAATTTTTTATCTATGTTTTTAACAACCTCTTCTTTGCCGCTCCCCCCGTCGCCACCTAACTTAGATAATTCAGCAATAATGGCTTGGACCGCAGCAGCAGTAGGGTTTAAGATCACCGAAGCAAGTTGCATGAGGATCCCCGCCCCCGCAGAGGCGGCGGCAACAGCCTCCCCCTCCGCGCCAGGCACAGCGCCTGAGCTATCTAACCAGTCGCTATTAAACTTCTTAGCTTCCTTTGCGAGGGATTTTTCTTCCTTCTCTGCTTTAGCTTTTGCGGCAATATATGCCGTTTGGGTAGGGGTGTAGTAATCCCCTATAAAAGTTTCGGTGGGGGGATTTGCGGAAGTGGTATATTCTTTTTCTACATAAATACTAGTAGTATATGGTAAATTTGGATTAGTTGGATTTTTGGGCATAAAATCAGTAAAAACGCTGAGATCTCCATACGTATCTGTTAATATTTGCTCGCTCAAAGAGGGAGTCCAGTATACGTCGTAAGGTATTGATGGGGGGTTAGCCACTTCATAAATACCCCCCTCAGTATCCCCATCTGGGGGCCCTCCCGCTGCGATGTTTGCCTGCCTTTCTTCCGCGAGATTTATAAGTTCAGCATACCCCAACATCGACTCCATTAAATCTCGAACTGTTGAATACATATCTACAGTCTGTTGCTTACCACCTGCTCGCTTTCCGTAATCAGGGTTCTTTGTTACACCATCAGGAAGAAATTCATTTTCATCTACCTTACCAAAGGTACCATCAAACGACGTCCCATCAGACGTGTCAGGTAAACTACCAATATCACCCGATTTGAGCATTGTCAGCGCCATCGCTAACGTAGGAATAACATCCTGGAGATTCTTTCCTAGAAGATATGTCCAACTACTTTGTTTTAAAGATTTAGCTGTTTCACTCAACTTAGCGGTTGTGTCACCCTCTGTCGCGGCACTAGAAGGGGACTCTTTGTCGTCCACTATCTTATCTACTGCAGGCGCTACTTCTCCCAACGCCATAGACAGTAATGCATCTTCACTAATCTGCTCCCCTTGTGCATTACGGATACCACTCTCGTCCCCCCCAATATCGTCTGCTGTTCCTACCCCGGCAATCTGGCAATAAGCACTGCCTGTTATGATTTTACCCGTTTGCCAAGTTGGTTTGGGGTAAGTAGCAATAAACGCCACCATCTGTGATCCAGCAGCTTTAGCCCCCGCATCTGTTGAGTAACTTTCTAATTGGTTACCAACACACTCAATCAACTGGTGTAGTTGATCTAAATACTCAAATAAATCTCCGCTATTTCCTGAGGTTATCTTTATCTTATCGTACTTTCTAGCGGCAGGACGGAGACTCCCTCGTAAATTCTGAACCTTAACTAAAGTTCCATCTGCTTTAGAGTTAATATAAACTTCTTGCGAATTAGATCTAAGAACAACATTTTTACTTCCCACCAGGGTTACACTACCGGCAGGTAAAGTATAGCCCTTGTTGTCTTTAGAAAACCCTGCAGAAAGAGTAATATCATTTCTGGTAACAACTTCTATTTTACCAGCACTACCGATACCTTGTTTAACTGAAGTATTACCACTGTCAGGATTTGTAGTGCGAAGTTCTCCAGCGTGACGTGCGTCAAGTTGGAAGTTACCGTTCGGGTCCATCCAAAACGAGGTGCCGTTTATCCTGGCAAACATCGTATTATCGTCGTGCATAGCAGGACAATCTTCTGTGTTTAACGGATGAGGCATTATGTTAGTGACAATGGCACCAGTTATTACTCCCCCAATAAACTGCACTAAGCAATAATCTCCATTCTCTTTACCTGTATATCCGGGGAAGTTCCCATTTGTAGTTCCTTGGGGAACCACAAATCCGTAATTCTTTACGCCACCCAGAGATAGGCACACAGGAACCTGTGTGAGGATAGTGCCGCTTTCTGCAAAACCAGAAACTCCTTTAATGATTTTTATATCAACCTCTAGTTGAGACCCTTTAGTGTTTGTCTTTGCAGCACTACGCTCTAAATACCCGGCCCCTTTGACATCATAAGTCTCTCTAGTAGCAGGCATTTGATTACGTAGAGCATTAGAAATATTATTGGGATCGTTTGAAAAATATTTATTTATAATTACGCCCACAATCGGGCCCGACATTGTATTTTCTGTAGGATTACTGCGCGTGATTGCATCAGCAGATACAGGTCTTTTACGAGTTTGACCTTTAGAGTAGGTGTTTTTGGCACCAGTTTCTTTCCCTCTTGGGGGAGAAAATTCATCTACCATTGCTTAGTCCCCCCCTTCCCCAGCTGGTGTCTCAGCTTTTTTGGGGGCGGGTTTATCTTTTGTCTCTTCTGCCTCAGGTAGCTCAGGAGGAGACTTTCTTGTAACTAAATCTATCTGTCGCCCTATGCCCTTTGCTCCAGTAAACGTGCCAGGAATATCTAATTTATACTCTACGCCATTCTGTTTAAATTCAGATGTTTTAAATACCTTACCCAAGTTCTGTCTTTCAGTATTTTCTGGATCTACATTGGATATGGGAGGGGCATACGGAAGAGCATTATCTGCCCCCATAGGTTGCCCCCTAGAGAAACTAATAGAGGTACTCAACTCTCCGGGGAAACTCCAACTGTGGGACACCTGATCTACATACACAGAGATGTTCTTTTCTGGTCGGTCTATACGATAACCTACTCGTATCCCAGGCATACCTCTAATATTCATTGTGCCGCCCAAAAGCTCATGGTTATGCTGGGACCATAAATCTTGTAATACTACCCAACGTAAAAGAGTATTTCTTTGGTGATTATGACTTACACCACCAGTTAATATGGCTTGGATAAATTCAGTGCTACCTGTCCAAGGTCTTACCCCGAATCTATAAACAGAAAGAGGAGTAATAATAGGCATTGCAGTACCTAAAAAATATCTTTGGTGGTCTACACCACCTATAGCAGCTCCCCAGTACTCTACAATATTCTTTACTTCAAAATCACCTCTCGTATAAGTCTCACTCTTTACTTCGGTGTCATGGATAACCATGTAGTCTAGGACATGCCAGGCTAACTCTTCTGGTTTTAAATTATCAACACTAGCTTTTGCTTTTTCTGCAAAATCCCCAGCACTAGTGCCTTCTTGTAGTAAAGGAGTTGCTCCTCCCATAGAAGGTTCTAAATCATTGGGCGACTCAGAAACAAAAGAAGACGCTGGTGTACCAATCCCCCCGTACCCCTCTGATTCAGGCTGAACTTTAATAGCATGAAATTCTGCTATATCTTCATCGCCCTCCCCCTTTTTCATTACCCCTAATATTATCTCAGCTTGAGATTGATCTAATTCTTTAGTGATTCTGTTATTATCTGGAGATCTAAATATAGGACGTGGAAGAGTTACATAATTAGCTACAGCTTTTCTAGCTATAGCTACACCAGCAGCCTTATCTTGCGCTGCTTTATACTGTATCTTAGAGCTTCCAATACCACTCTTTGCAAGCGTAACCATTTTAACCAGTGCTTCTCCGTGGGGATCTACACCACCGGTACTTGGATCAAAAGATCGCAGATAAAGATCTTCAACAGATGCCTTAAAATTCTTTTCTGATTCTGTAGCCCCTTTCGCTTCTGGACCCTCCATTAATAGCTTTCTATTAGACGGAGGAGTAATTTCCGTTACGTCTACGACTGGACCTAACCCTTCACTTTGGCTTGGACTAATCTGTGCATCGCCTATTTTTTTAAGATCTGATTTCTCTAAATCACCTTCCCCAACTGTATCAGCAGCACCCGTACCAAGTACTCCACCACTATTAACAACAAGTTGATCTGCTAACATGGGTGGTATTTTACCTGCGTCGGAAGCAGATCCCCCACCAAAACCCCCCACAGATATAGAACCGGATTGAGTACCAAACCCTCCACTAGGGGGTGGGTAATTGGTAAAAGGCTTTAAACGGAGTACTACAGCGGGGACCATAGGCATTGCCCCCTCCATCGGTATCCCCAGACCATCTTTTCCCGCCACCATGAACTCAGGTGTAGGTCTTAAATCAAAAAATAACTCGTTCATTGTCGAGTTTGTACCCTGTTGAAGTGCATTATATAAAGTACCCTGGTGGAACATAAAACTAGGTTTTGCCCAAAAACCTTTTACATCTTCCAGATAATCAAGACATAAAATATTAAATAAAGTTCTAACAGGAGTTTTGTAATCTTCCTTTTCTAAAGGTTCTGCATATAAATTTGCTTTGGGAGTAGCATTAAGTTCCTTAATTAAATCTGGATCTATAGCTCCGATTTCATCTAGTACGTTCTGTAACGCAAGTTTTATAGCACTATCTAATCCCTGGAATTCTTTTTCTACAAAAACATCAGGCTTAATAGTTCTCATATTATTTCTATATTGATCAGAATTTACTCCTGCTACTTTAAAAAAAGTATTATTGATTAATCCTTCTCCTTTTGTCTCCTCTATAACAGCTTCTACTCTGGTAGTATTAAATTGAGTTTTTAATCTAGATATTCTTAGACCTAGCTTTGAAGACTTATTAGGAGAAGCGGTTGGGTGCGGAATTCCATAAGACTTCCATACCTCACCAATGCCTGTGTGGGCATAATCTCCTTCTTTTACTAACTCGTTTATAACGTCCGCTAATTCTGTAACAATTAATTGAGGCGGATCCCCACTTGTACTTTCTTTTCTTATTTGAGCAGCACCTAAAATACCAAAAATATCTTGAATAGTTGCGTCTTTTGTACCTTTAGACATGGCAAGATTATGAGAGCTATTTGGAAGCCTTTCTTCGTACGAAGTAGGGAGGGCCCATTGGCCCCCAAAACCTATAAATCGTAACAAATTCTGTACGATTACTTTACGAGGTCCCCCTTGCAGAGCAATACCCTTACTTAGTAAAGCTATACCCCCTAGATTCGACTTAATGTCTTTTCGTAATATGTTTTTAGCTAACCCCTGACTCTGAGACGCCAAGTGTTCATTTGAATATATTTCTGTATATCTAATAGCTTTACTAAAATCTTTACAATTTATTGTATAAGAAGTTAATTTCTTACCGCCCAACCCAACAGAAATACTTTTAGTTACACTATCTACATATCCAAAAAAAGTACGTACAGTACCTATATTATAAATATTTTCATTACTTCTATGTGTATTAAAATAAATATTTATTACATCACCAGCAGCAATTATGTCTTCTATGAAGTCAACTGCTGGGAGATTTATGATTGCCGATCCACCGCCGCTAAGGTGGTGTGACACAGAGACCGCAGTTATATACTCAGAGAGGTATATAACCTGACTGGGATTATCCTTTCCTCTATCGTGTGTGTGTACAACACACACACACATAGTGTTAGAAGACCCTTTGGTGTCTACACCGGGGCCATCTGGTCTCATAATTGGCACTTACTTTACTCTCCTACTCAAGAAGCTTAGCCATCTGCTCTACAAATTCATCTAGGGGCTTAAAGAACGTCTTCATAGCTTCGTCACTTACGGAAATCCTATTAAGAATCGGAACAAGCTTATTCATTGCTGTAGTAATTTGTTTTAAAGCTGCAATATCAAATTTATTAACCGCTGCGCCAAAAGAGGTAACCGCATCACCTAAACCAATTGATGCCTCTGCAAGTTGTGCATCCTGAGTTAATAGGAGACCTTTTTTGTCACTCACATCAGGCTTAATTTGGCCTAATATCTCTCGTTGTGCGTCTAGGCCGCCAAATTCACGTATTACATTTTTTATTGAATCTTCACCGAGGTTTTTATTGTGTGCCTGATCTATAAGCTTTTTAGCTAAGATGTGAGTAATGCCCTGAGGAGCGCCCATCTCTGCTAGTGCTATAGTTTGTGCTTCCTTATACCCAGGACCGCGTTGTGGGCCATACTCAGCCCCAATACCGACCATCATAGCTTGGAGACGACGAACTGGATCTTCTTCCAAGAACATCTTGGACTCCAAGAAGTTCCTGCGCTGGAATTTGGAGGGGTCTATCCCCATCTTTTCCGCTACTTTTCGATATTCTTTAAGCATCGGGTTACCGAAGCCCGCTGCGCGCATCATAAGAAGTTGGCCCGCCTCTCCTCCTCCTGGCGCTGCTGCTGTAACTCCTAATGCATTAGCCATTTGAGCAGCTACTCCTGGCTGATTACCAAAACCGCCTCCAGGACGCGCCATAGACGCAATAAGATTTTGCATCTGTTCTTGCTGGGCAGCGTTTATCCCACCTGCACCAGCTATCTGTTGTCCTATTAATCCCTGAACACCGGGCATCATTTGTCGTAAATTATACTGCGATCTAGGAAATACA
>Ga0098052_1000882_pt1 | contig 19000 bp, 19 predicted proteins | sample 15_taG_FD_81591 | JGI IMG/M metagenome (GOLD analysis project Ga0098052, IMG submission 81591) | Marine viral communities from the Subarctic Pacific Ocean - 15_ETSP_OMZ_AT15312 metaG | ecosystem: Environmental > Aquatic > Marine > Oceanic | place: Pacific Ocean | collected 2015-01-18
AGATACCATCAAACATGAGGAAGATGAAATTGAAAGGGTTGTTCAAGATTTAAACAGATACCACGATTTTAAGCTTAGTGTTAAAGATGTTAAAAAGGCGTTTAAGAAAGCCGAACTACAACCGCTAACTGATGATGTATGGAGTCAATTACAGAATACAGAATCCAATCAATTTGAACTTGGTGATATGGCAGGTGTTAAAGATATGGCTAAGAGATATAATAAGAGCAACCCAATGAAGTTGGCAAAAAAGTTTGTTAGTGGTGACTACAGATACCCAATGATTGTATCTTTTGATGGTGAATATCGTTTGGTGGCAGGGAACACAAGATTATCAACAGCAAAGGCAATTGGTTTTAGACCAAATGTTTATATTGCCGACTTAAATGAGAACTTCCCAATTTCAGAATCAATTAAAAAGGTTATTAAAGAATATGGGTATAGATATCAATCAGACTTTGATAATGCTTATACTGATTTTAATGATCAAAAACTAATACCTGTTATTATAAAGTATTTGGATAAGATAATACAATTTGATGGTAATATATTACCTGGAGATTTACCTGAAGATTGGAGAGCTTATTTCCACAATGAACCATTTGAAGAACATTTATGTTATGGATGTAATGGTGTATACACATACTCAACTTCTGGAGATATAAATAGAGAACAAGACTCTACAGACAACGATGATACCGTATCAGCTATTGCTATTGCCGTCACTGAACTTTTGGGTGGTGAATGGATAGAGTATTATGAGATAGTTCACAAATACCTTTTAGATAGGATGAAAAAAGAGATGAAAGAGAAAAATTATCCTGACATTCATGATATGGAATGGTAAAAGTTGTTTTTTTAAAATATTTTTACTATATTTGTGTCTATGAAGCACATTATACACGTAAACCAACACGTTATAAAGAAAAATACAAAGACTGGAGAGAGGCAAACCATTGAGTTGTGGTGCTCGCGTGTGGGTGGAGACAGAGAATGAGGTGGAATGTATTGATTAAAACAAAGTTATGACTATAGAAGATATTAAACCAAACACAATAGAAGAAGTTTTTTGTAAACCATTGGATTATTCCGAAGCTAGTGAAAGTTTAAACCAAAACTAATATGAGTAAATTAAAAGTTTATATGTCAGAAAGTTGGTACACCTATCGTCATAGTCACACTATTGAGATAGACACCGATGATTATGAAGAGTTAAAGGGGATGACTGACGAAGAGGCTTTTGAATACCTTGAAGAAAACTTTTGGGACTTTGAAATGAAGAAAGAAAAGGGTGACACCTATTCTTTAACATTGTCTGAGGAGTTGCAAGAAGATTGGGTTAGAGAAAAGATTAAATGTGAAGAGTTCGATTTGCATAGAGATGAAGATTAAAAAGTTGTCATAAAATTTGACAATGTGAAAAAGTTTTTTTATATTAGTAAAAAAGTTATTATGGGAAAATTTACAGAAATGAATATGGCTGGTTATGAACGAGCCGAAGCGATAAACATCATGGGATTACCTTCGATAGTTAATGAATTTATGGATAATGTTGTGGAAATTGCACATCAACGTGAAAACCCAGTGCATATATCTATTGACACTAATGATGGTATATTTAGACATATAAGTTATACTACATTCTACCCTGATGATCTATATAAAACATTAACTACTTTATATCAACCAAATGAAAACGGTAAGCTTGGTGTTTTCGGTGCTGGTTTAGGTAAATGTGTTCGTAGTATGATTATGAGGGGTAAAGAACACGTAGGTAAAGGAAAAGTTTGGACTATTGTAGATAATGTGAAATCAACTTACCAACTTTATCTTTTCCCTTATGAAAGACCTAATTTTGTAACACGTGATTGGTTAGTTAAAAGACTTGGTAAAGTTGAAGGTGAAAGGATACATAATAACTATAGAGGTGGGTTGTTTGTTTGTGATGTCATAGAAGAAGGTTGTATATCTATTGGTAATGAATTTGGTATTGAGATTGAAAGGGAACATCTTAATATTAGAGGAGCTAAAAGTAACACAAATACTATAATTGATGAAATTAACTTTACATACCCTGTAGGTTGTAATGTAGTGGCTAAAATAAATGGTGAAATTGTACAATATTCAGAACCATATAAAAAAGAAGAGTATGTTGAAAATATAACACATTGTGAAAATGGTATGACTATATACACTAGAGTATTATACCCTGGTACTAAGTTATTTAGTCCAGTAAACCGACTACCCCGTATTGCTGGTGACACTGTTGTTGTATGTGGATCTGATGGTACACCAATAAGAAGGATTGGGAGTAAAAATAAAACATTATTAGGGAACGCACCCCAAACATATGATAATAGACTCATAAGAGAAATTCATGTGACTACTGAGCAATTAAAACAAGAGGGTTTAGTTAATCCAGAAAAAAGTACGTTTATGTTAGAAGAAGATAAACTTTCTGAAGTTTTTGCTGATGAACTAGATAAAACAACAAAATGGGCTAATAAACAATATAATTCTTTATATGGTGTTGACGATACATTGGTAAAGGATTTCACTAAGCACCAATTAACTGAATTAGAAAACGAGTTTATAAAATCTTCTCATGGTATTTTTAAGGATAAAAAAAGGTATGGATTTTCAAGTCAAAAGAGTCTAAACGAATTGTTAAAAGAAAATATATCACACAAAGATATTAACAATACTAAAGAAAAATCAAAGAACAATAAGAGACCTTGGTTTGAGGTTATAAATGATAAGACATCACCTGCGTATAAATATGAATGGAGAGGTGATGGTGGTCATTATAAACTTTCTGTTGTTGCGAATCAAAGCGCGAGTCAAAATAGAGATTTAAGTCATCGTGTAATGATGGTTCAAGTTAAAGTTCATTTACTTTTTATTAGTAAACATGGTATTGACTTAGTTAATGATATATATAAAAATAGTGGAACTTCTTATACTATGGATGATATACAATATTCAATGGATGAGGTACTCAGCAACTAAATATCTATTACCTTACTCTGCAGTTCCATTTGCGTTTTTGTCATTTACGATGGGAGGGTTATGGAATTGTTAAAGAAATTACTTAAAACCTTCAACAACAATTTAAAGTTGAGGTCTGAGATTAAGGATAAGATAAAAGAGACCAAGGGTGAAGAGAAGTTAAGTTGGATAAAGAAATGGAATAGTTTGTTCGTTAAAAAATGGAAAACTAAAAATAAGTGATATGATAGAGTTTTATAAACCATTACCCGAATCTGTAACAGTAACACAATCCAGTATTGAAGGTTTGGGATTATTTGCAATCCAATACATACCAGAGGGTACTATAATTGGTGTTACACACGTTAAAGATGATAGATTTGAAGATGGTTTTATAAGAACGCCATTGGGTGGATTTTATAACTATTCAAAAGACAGTAATTGTGAAAATATTATTGAAGGTGATTTATTACTTTTAAGAACAAAATATAATATAGACGAAGGAGAAGAACTAACAGTTACTTACCTATTATATGACCCAACAAAATAGAAAGTCAGTTTGACTTTTTGCTTTTATACAATATATTTATTGCGAACATGAAGAAGTTATTAGTTTTATTTATTGTTTTATCTTTATTTGGTTGCGCTAATGATGCTTTTAAAGGGGAGTTATTAGGTTCACTGAATAGACCAAATTGGTATCACGTTATGCCTTATGGAGTGGTTTACGTTCCCAGTGGTACATTACATATCGGTCCTTCTGATCAAGATGTCAATTCAGCATTACTTACAAGATCAAAATCCATTTCTGTTGCCGGTTTCTATATGGATGAAACTGAGATAACAAATAACGAATACAGACAGTTCGTAAATTGGGTTAAAGATTCCATAGCACATCATCTTATTGGTGATGATCATTTAGTTGAAGATGCCAATGGTAATGAGATGATAAATTGGAGAAAACAGATCCAATGGGACGATGAGGAAGTTAAAGATGCCTTGGAAGATATGTATTACCCTGAGAGTGAGAGGTTCTGGGGTTGTAGAGTAATAGATCCACATATTTTAGTATACGAATATTCTTATATCGATTATAGGGATGCCTCCAAGAATGAACTTAGGAGGAGGGATGGTTTACCAATAAAGACTCGTAGCGAACTCATAAAAACAAAGAAGATAGATGTTTATCCTGATACATTGGTATGGATAAGAGATTTTACCTACTCATATAATGAACCAATGACAAGACATTATTTTTGGCACCCAGCATATGATAATTATCCTGTTGTTGGTATCGATTGGCACCAAGCACACGCTTTCACTATTTGGAGAACTAAGTTTATGAATGATTGGAGAGAAAAACTTTATGAATTACCCATCGATAATTTCAGATTACCAAATGAGTTTGAATGGGAGTATGCATCAAGAGGTGGACAAGCATTAAATCCATTTCCTTGGGGTGGTCCTTATTTAAGGAACGCCAAAGGTTGTATATTAGCAAACTTTAAACCAGGTAGAGGGAATTATCCTGATGACGGTGGTTTATACACAGTTAAAGCCACATCATATTGGCCCAATGATTTTGGATTATACAATATGAGTGGTAATGTTGCTGAATGGACTGCCGACGCTTTTGAGGAGAACACACTATCCTTTCAACATGATCTAAATGGGTCATACACATACGATGCAAAAATAGAAGATGACCCAACATTAAAGAGGAAATCCATCAGGGGTGGGTCTTGGAAAGACATATCCTACCAACTACAGAACGGTACTAGAAGTTTTGAATACGCTGATACAGCTAAATCATATATCGGCTTTAGATGTGTGATGTCATTTTTAGGTAGGTCTATAAACGATGAGTATTAGTGTTGATTATGGTGAAGGTTTTTTGATATGTCGAAAATGTTCACTGAGGAAAGAAAAAGATTTTTACACCAAACGAAGACTTAGAATGTTAGGACATATTGAAGAGCATGGGAAAACGGATAATACCAAAAGAATTTTTGATACCATATCCGTAGACTTCGCCCTAAACGGGGATATTATAAAAAAAGAAGATATATGATCTATACTTCTGGGTCATTCATACTTTCGGCTTTCTTTTTGTCTTCCTTAGCTTTGACAAATTTGTCAACAGAAGTCAAACCCAAACAACCAAAGGCTAGTAGTGCAACAGCATCAACCAAAGCGGTTGAAGGAGCTGTTTGGACATCACTAAATGAATTTTGCCACATTGTAACACATAAGGTGATGGTACAAAGTACTCCCATCATTCTTTTACTGGAGGGTGTTCCTTTTTCGTCTTTGAAAACACCACTTACCCATGCGATAACTTTTTTCATATTGTGTATTTTTAGTTTTATGTTATAGAAATAAATATTTGCCAGAATTTCTTTTTCTTAAAATTTCCATTATAAAAATTCAATATATTTATAGTAAGTATGGGTAGGATATCTAAAATGAAACAAGAAAATATATTGAATGCCAATAAAAGGTTGTTAGAGGGTCACAATAGAACGGAAAACTTAAAAGAAGGAATATTTGATTTCTTCAAATCTAAGGAAGAAAAAAGATATCAAGAGTTAAAACAAGAGATTAAAGATAAGTTTTTAACAGGAGAAGAACCTACCAGTGAAGAGAATAATATTTGGTATAAGGCTGGTTATAAAGTAGAAGATGCCACACCATCAAGTATTATATTTGATCATTTAAATGACGATTCAACACCACGTAAACTTGATGATAAAATTATTAAAGATATTGAAACGGTGTTGCAGTATGCAATAAACTTAAAAAATGATATTAAAGAACCCGATAAACAAGAAGAAATACCACAAACCTCTTTTGATGCCAACAAATTAGAAGAACTTAAAAAAGAATATAATAGTATTGAAATAAATGACGAATATACTCCCATAAAATTAGATGAGAAAGTTACTTCTACATTAAAAGCTTTAGATTATATAGAACAAGGGTATGAATATTTTTCTGATTTACCCGAAAATAAAAAAATATTGGATCAATATGATATAATAAAACATAAATTGGTTTTGAGTAATAAAATTTATGAAATATTTAATGGTTTACATGAAAAAATACAGGATAGTCCAGAACGTTTTAGGTATGAAAGACGGAAAGAGGTGGCTGATGGGCGGGAATATTTCGAACTATCAAATACAATTTTGGAGAAAAAATTAGAAGATATAGACTCTTATAGTGATAATATGAGTAAACCAATACAGAAAGTTATTGATGATTTTGAGGATAAATATATTAGGGATGGTGCTGATATTGGTGTGTTTTATCGTGGATCGGTTCATGGTAATGACGTGATAAAATGGCGCTCTGGTGATTTAGAAAGAGATTATGATATTGATAATTATTTATCTGGAGATTTCGCTAAAAAATCCGGTTACGGCTCAGAAGGGTATTTTTCATATTATGCAACACCTGATTTGTCAGAAGGTCAAAGCGCTATGGGTTATATTTTGATGAGGATGCGCAAATATATTGCTAAAATAACTAATCAATATAGAAAAGAACCTGGGTGTGAGGAATATAATAATCATAAAATATACCCAACAGTATATAAAATTACATTAAAAGGTAGATACCTTTGGGAACACGATATGTCTTTTAGAAAGGAAGGTGTAGTAGGGGAATTTGGAGACATTCAAAACATAAATCCAAGATATATAGAAAGTTTTTATAAAAAATTAAATATAGTTGGTGCTTATGATATAACAGGTACTAGAAGAGAGTTAGCTATTTTTGATATTGATAAGGGTATTGAGAATATGGAGGTTTATGATCCAGAACATACTAAGAACTATCTTTTAAGTGCACAACAACCTTTATTTAGCGCTGTTTACAACACTATAGAAAAGTGTAACATACAAAGGTAGAATATTTTATTTTCTATAATTTGTTTTTCTCGATTTTTTTCATTATATTTGTTTATTATTTAGCTAAACTTACTACATTATGAATGTGCCAGTACGATTAAATTTTAAAACAGTTTTTAAGATTGATGAGCTCTTTAAAAGAGGTGAATTACTTTTGGATAAAGAGAATGGTGTTGTATTCTTTTACAGACCTGAAGTTCACAAAGAGAATATATATAGAAGTCCAAACAATTATAGGTTAGCTCATAAAGGTGATATGCAACATGTCAGTATAACATTCAAACACAGACTACTTTCATATTACTATAAATTAAAATATAAAATATTGCAATATGTCAAAAATTTTAAATAAGGTTTATTTAGAGGATTGTGTAAAAACAATGAAGAGGATGTCTAACAACTTTGTTGACCTAACAGTTACGAGCCCACCGTATGACGACGCTAGAGAATATAACAATCTTATTAAAGATTTAAAAACAGAGTATAATGGATACTCATTTCCATTTGAACCAATTGCTGATGAATTATATAGAGTAACAAAGAAAGGTGGTATTCTTGTATGGGTTGTTGGTGATATGGTACATAATGGTGGTGAGACACTAAACTCATTTCGTCAAGCTTTGTACTTCCAATCATTGGGATTTAAAATGCATGACACAATGATATATGAGAAGAATGGGTCTTCTTTTCCTGCCAGAAGAGACGGAAGTAGATACTCTCAAATATTTGAATATATGTTTGTTTTGAGTAAAGACCAAAAACCAAACACATCAAACCTTATTTGTGACAAACCAAACAAATGGGCTGGATGGCAACCTTGGGGTTCTAATAATGAGAGCACAATGAGAACAAAGGACGGTAAACTAAAAAAGAGAAGACAGAAACCAACACCAGATTTTTCACCACGTAATAATGTGTGGAGATATAACACAGGTGCTGGATATACAACAAAAGATAAATACGCATTTGAACATCCCGCAATGTTCCCAGAGAAGTTGGTTGAAGACCACGTTTTAACTTGGACAAAGAAAGGTGATGTTGTCTTTGATCCAATGGCTGGTGCTGGAACGACACCAAAAGTTGCAATTCTTCACGATAGAAAATGGATCGCTAGTGAAATTAGTGAAGAGTATGTCTCAATAATCAATAGAAGAGTTGCCGATGCACAGGGTAGATTATTTTCTGTATAAATCTTGCCGGTAATTTACTTTCTAACAAAATTTCTTATATTTATAACACGTGGGGTAGTTTCTTAAATTATACCAAAAAGTGGTTTACCTTTTAGCAAAAAGGGTATTAAAGTATACTGAGACTACCAATTACTAATTTTTTTTTAAATCAAAGGGTTATGGAAAGTATACTAAAGAAGTGTTTATTTACAATATTATCGTTATTTATTCTAAGTTCTTCGTATGCCCAATTTACAGCCTACCGTGCAGATGATAATTTAGGAGTTCCCGACTGTGGAACTTTACAATCAGGGGTAGAAATTTGGGGTGGGTTTGGAGTAACAACCATAGCCCAATGTGTTAACACTCAAGTTAGAATAAAAGACTGGAATTTACAACCTGTAAACCCTGGATGGTTTGGTGACGTTCAAGGAACTTTATACTACTTTAATGGAGGAGTTTGGGATATAAACCCTAACACTCTATGTAGTGGTGGTGGTGGATGTAATTCTCCCCCACCTAATACCTGGTACATTTCAACAACAGGTGATGATATAACAGGTACAGGCTCACAAAATTGCCCATTTGCCACATTAAGTGCCGCAGTTACATCAGCTTCTGCTGGGGATGTTATAAACATTGAATCAGGCACTTATGGAAGAGAAGGAGGAAATACAACAGGGTGGCAAAATATAACTACAAATAAAGCATTAACTATACAGGGTGCGGGTAATGCAGAGGCAGCATCAGGTGGAACTGTTATAGATAATAATGATAAATCCGATGAAAGATTAATATATTTTGATGGAACAACAACAGGTGAAATTATCATCAAAGATCTTATAATTAGGGATTACTTTGAAGATAAAACAATATACATAGCCAATGCTGAAAATGATGTTAAACTAATAAACATAACTGTACACTCTTGCATAAACGAAGGCACCAATGGTAATGTTTATATTGATGTAGATAATAGTAGTAAGTTCACTAACTCAGATAGTGTCATAATAAAAAACTGTACCTTCACAACCAATACAACAGATGGTTTATCCGCAGGAGATTATCCTGGAGTTAAACTAAATGGTGGTAGTTGGGGTTATGGTAATGTTCTAATAGAAGGTACTACATTCAGTGGAAACTCTAATGCCTATGGGACTACATCAAGTGGAAGAATGTTATATGTTTACAAATTTGAGAGATTAACTGTTAAAAAGTGTTACTTTACTGATAATGATAATAGTGGTTATGTAATGTATATAAATGGTACTGGCGCTTATAATTCATCTAGTCAGGGAGATGCCAACGGTGTTACTATTGAAAACTGTGTATTTAATAATAATGATATTAGATATAACTCTATTTATTTAAGACAATGTAAAGGAACTATATCCAACTCAACTTTTGCTTATAACACTTCAAATTCGGGTAGTAGTGTAGCAACAAATGTAGATGGATATACAAGCAGTACTTACTATGAAAGAGTTCCCGACTTTAAATTTTATAACTGTATATTCCACACTGCAGATAATGGAAATTATAATATAGATGAACCCAATACTGGGACAGAATATTTTACCTTATATAATTGTCTTGTTGAAGGGGGTGATGCCAATACCGATTATACTGTTGGTGCAAATGTAGTTAGTGGTGATCCTTTATTCACCTCTCAGGTAGATCTCAGTTTGAGTAGTGTTACATCTCCGGCATGTAATGTAGGGTGTGACCCAGGAACTAACTCTTGTGCTAACTCCTTCACACCACCTTCATCAGATATGACTAATGGAACAGGGTATAGAGATACCTACACTCCTTATGACTTAGGTGCTTTTGAATCTACCTACTCATGTGACACACCTCTTGTTGACACAGACCCCACCGGAGAATCAGTATGTGTAGGTTCAACCCCAACAACTCTTAGTATTTCAGCAACTGGAGCCACATCATATCAATGGTATTTCAATACTTCTAATAGTAACAGTAATGGTACTATAATGAATGGAGAAGATGACTCTACACTTGTATTCCCTGGTGGGGTAACTAATACAGGAAACTACTACTATTATTGTACCGCTTCTAATATGTGTGGAAATACTTCTTCTAATGTAGCCACCCTAACAGTCAATGCCAACCCAACAAATACAATAACGGTAACAGAGACAAGTGGCACTGCAAATGATGGAACTATATGTAGTGGAAGTTCGGTGACTTTAGATGCTGGCAGTGCCACAACTTATATATGGGACAATGGTTTGGGATCTGGTCAAGTAGTCAATCCTAGTCCAACAACTACAACGACATATAATGTAACAGTAACCGATGGTAATGGATGTACCGCAACTGATGATCAAATAATAACAGTTGGTGCCACCCCTGGGATCAGTGGGGTTAGTAGTGGGAATATTATACCTGGTGGAACACTTAGTTTTGACGCTACCATAACAGATTGTGATCCCGGATCTACATATGGACCTAATGACTTTACAAGTACTTCAGGTTGGAATAGTGGAACTGGATTTGGAACAAGTACTGGAGAAGCATGTAATGGTAATTTATATAGAGATAACGCTTATTCATTAGACCCAGATGTTTATTTTAGTAACTCAACCAGTTTCTTTACTTCTAATGGTACAGATGTTACAGTTTCTTTTGAATATAAATGTTATGATTATGATACCCCAACTACACCTGCTACTACCACCGAACATAAAGGACAGTATGTTGAATATGGAACTAGTTCATCAGGCCCATGGTCAACAGTATATACAATGGCGGACTATACGGCTTCGGACACTTGTGTAACCAAAACATTTAGTTTCACACCACAATCTGGTCAACCAGTATTTTTAAGATTTCATACAGAATGGGATAGTGGTGATTTCTGGGCTGCTTATGATGATATCACTGTATCAGAAGGTGGTTGTACATATGCGTGGACAGGACCAAACAGTTATACTGCCGACACAGAAGATATAACGGTAACAACAAATGCGAGTTCATCTCATGCTGGTGATTATACTTTAACTGTAACAAACGGATATGAATGTTCGGCATCAACCACTGCTACAATGACAGTTAATTGCCCAACAACAGTAGATGCAGGATCCGCACAGAATATAAATCAAGGACAAACACTTTCCTTTGATGCCACAGTAAGTTGTACACCCACTTCTGGCACTGTTGATGATGAAAGAATAGGTAGTGGAAACTATCCTAGTAGTATGACTTCTTTTGTAACAACCCCTGGAGGATTTTGGAGAAATGCTGCGACTGATGATAGTGATATGTTTGGAGAATCTAATATTACAACTTCTAGTACTACAGGACCTGATGCACCTAATACGGGTGATGATTATATATATTTTGAAACATCAAGTGGTTATGCAAACACCAATGGAGATATAGTTTATCTCCAATCAAATACTATTTCTGATGATGGAGTATCTTTAAGTTTCTATTATCATATGTATGGTTCTGAAATAGGTCAATTAGAAATAGAATCTTATGATGGAAGTACTTGGACTTCAAGATGGAGTTTAAGTGGGCAACAACATTTAAGTGGTGCGGCTGCTTGGACACAAGCAACCGTAGATATGGCTGCTTACACAGTAACTAAACTCAGATTTAAATACACTGCCGTAGGTGGTTATTATGGTGATGCAGCTTTAGATGATATAGTCATTAGTTATAATGTTCCTTGTACCTATGCATGGACAGGACCCAATAACTATACGGCCACCACTGAAGATGTAACTGTTACCACCAACGCATTAAATGGAACACATGATGGAACTTATACTTTAACTGTAGATAATGGAACTTGTAGCTCTTCGGATCAAGTAGTAGCGACAGTATCAAATGTCACTGTTGTTACCTGGGTGGGCGGAACTTCTACGGATTGGACTGATGCTACTAACTGGAATTATGGGGTTGTACCAACAGCAAATATAGATGTAATAATACCATCTGGTACAAACAATGTTCCAACTACACCATTAAGTGGTAATGTATATGCTAAGAATTTAACTCTCCATACTGGGGCTAGTGTCATAGTGAGAAATACTGCGGCTAGTGGAACTAAACTAACAGTTGCTGCAGATATAACTTTAAATGGTACACTCAGTCAAACTGGAGATGCCGACATATTATTAGATGGAGCAGCCAATACATTCAATGTTAGTGGTGTTGCTACAACCACATCCGGTAGGTTTACTATTGACGGGGTTTATATTTTAGTTGGTGATCTTACTGTAACTAGTATTGATATCCCAATAGGAAATATACTCAAAACAAATACCCACACACTAAGGACATATAATATTAGACAGCTTGGCAAACTTATGATGACCACTGGTGATCTATATGTTGAGGGTTCTGTAACGACATTCAATAACTCATCTTTTACTGAGGGTACAGGAACAGTACACATAGGTAAAACAAGTTCCACTTGGAACTCTGCAGTTGATCAAACAATCACTTCAGGAATACAGTTTTATAATCTTAAACTATATGCCACTAATGGTTATACTATCACTATGGGAACAGGTTTAGGTGATCACACAGTAAACACCGTTTGGTTCTTAAACCCTAATACTGCTGGTGGAACGATCACCTTGGGAGACCATATGATTGTGAATGCCGATGTAAACATGCAAACATCTGATAACGCTTTAATATTGAGATTGAACTATAGATTATATCGTCCATCAGGAACCGGCACGTTTACAATGGGTAATGATGAAGATAACCAAATAAATATATATTATGAACATGCAACCTTACTTGCTATTGATGGATTTGGTAGTATAACATTCTATGGGTCGGTAAGTAATATGGGTGATAGTCCAGTAATACCTGCGACATACCAAACTTTGGAAGTGAACCAAGCTGGTGCAACGGCAACACTGGGTGCCGACATGACAATCAATGGAGATGTTTTGATCAGTGATGGTACATTAGATGCTCAGAGTCACACCCTAACTGTTAAAGGGAACTGGACAGTAGCTCCGGGTGCCACATTCACTGCGGGAACAGGTAAAGTTACATTTGAAGGATCAGACGTACAAACTGTAACAACCAAAGGGCAACACTTTAATGATGTTGAAATAAATAATAGTAATAATCCTATTGCACTAAATGTTATCGATGGTATGATATTAGGAAATAGTGGTGTTCTTAAACTTACTGACGGTGTAATCAAAACTGTTGGTACTGCACCATTCTGTAAGGTAGTCATTAAAAATAACGAACCTAATGCTATTGTAGGATCAGATGGCACACCACATAACTTATCTCCTTCATCTTATGTGTGGGGTAATCTTAAAAGACATACTAAACCGAGTGGATATAGTAGTAAACAGAAATATGAGTTCCCTATTGGTATTGTGCCTCCAAGTGGTGGTAGTCAAGCTCGGTATTATAGAACAAGAGTAGATTTTACAGGAATGCAAGGAGTATCTAACATAACGGCACGTTTTATTGTTGGTGAACATCCAGCTTATACATCTGAAACTAATTTTGCCAATCAGAATTATAGTATACCACAAACCGATAGCACAGACGCTTTCACATTAGTAAGAATGTTAGGTGAAGGATATTGGAGAATACACCCCAACCAACAACCAACGAGTGGAGATTATGATATTGTATTATATACAGGGGTGTTTGATGGTCAGGGTTCATCGGGTAAAACGGCACCTGTTAAAACCGACACTTCAAACACTAGTGTGTCCAGTTGGTCTATAGCCGGCAACTTAGCATCAGATAATAGTGATAACAGACATAATAGTGCAGGTAAGATCAAATCCTACGGACTAACATCATTCTCAGACTTTGGAGTTGGTGATGGTAGTGGAGCGGCTCTACCTATAGAGTTATTAAACTTTACTGCGGTAATGAATGGTGATAAGGTAACACTTAGTTGGACGACAGCAACAGAGATAAACAATGATTACTTCACGGTTGAACGTACATTGAACGGTATTGATTTTGATGAAGTGGTAGAGATGCCTGGGTCTGGCAACAGTTTCACACCAATGACATATATTTCTGAAGATGTCAATCCATTACCAGGAACATCATATTATAGACTTAAACAAACGGACTACGACGGACAGTTTGAATATTCATCAATGGTTGAAGTGGACTATGATTATATATCTGATATGAATCTTTATGAGATCACTGTGGCTAACAATACCAAAGTAGTATTGAAATATCACCTAACAACGAATTCAATGTATTATCTATACGTTTATGATATTATGGGTAAGGTAGTTAAAGAAGATATTGTTCACTCGGAGGAAGGTACAAATAAATATGAGTTAGATGTCAAGTCATTTCCATCGGGGACATACTTTATAAGTCTTCAGACACGTAATGAGATATACTCAGAGAGATTTGTAGTAAGAAGATAAGGAGATGAGGTTTTTTATAATAGTTTTAATGTTCATACTTTATGGATTGCCTGTTATTGCACAACCATGTTTAATTTCAGATGTTCTTAAAGTAACCCCATTACCTGTTAATGGAACATACCCACCAGGTACTACTGTAAAGTTTTGTTATACTATAACTTATTGGGAGAACGTCAATGATAATTATTTGTTAGGTGTAGTACCAACATTTGCTCCCGGATGGGATGTATCTACTTTAACACCCATAAGTCAACCGGCAACGGCACATGCTACTTGGGGAAATTGGATATGGACATCCCCGGTAACAGGAACAAATTTAGGTAATACTATTCCATATCCAGGATGGTGGTTTGATAATGCCGATGGACACTTTTTGTGGTGGCCTGATGGTAACCCAGGAAACAATTGGGGTGACGGGTATAACACTGTTGGTCATGGACCTTGGATGTTTTGTTGGGAGATAACAACATCAACTTGTCCACCATCAGCAAACGGAGCCAGTTTGGTGATGAAGATACTAACCCATTCAGATAGTGAGATGGGTAGTTGGACAGTATTAGGTTGTGACAATGATCCAGCGTATTTATTTAATGCGACTATAGATTGTTGTCCCACTATTTATACATCAATAATATCACATTATTAAAAATTTTAGATTATGAAAAAAGTTATTTTATTATTATTATTATTATTCGTTTCAATGTTTTTTACATATGAAATGACGGCACAGATTACCACTAACCCTGATACGGTTTGTGTAGGAACTATAGGAGAACCATATTGGGTAGCCAATACTGTTGGGTCAAGTTACAATTGGGTAGTATCAGGTGGAGGAGGAATACTCCAAACAGGACAAGGTACAAACTCTATAACAGTTGATTGGGGAAACACCCCTGGTTTATATACAGGTGCTATTACGGTAACTGAAACTGATTTAAATGGTTGTATAGGTACTGCGGTTATATTAGATATTTACCTCTTACAACCAGCGGCAACACAAATAGGTCCTTTTTGTAAAGGTGATCCTTGCGTCGCTTTAGTAGGAACACCAGCAGGTGGAGTGTGGACAGGAACAGGAGTGGTATTAAATGGTGCTACATATGAATTTTGTCCATTAGCTTTGGCGGCAGGTACATATACCTTAACTTATACTATAGCGGGATGTTCCACAACAATGGATGTTATAGTGAATCCATCACCGGTAACAGGACCTATATTCCATAACTAATGAAATCGATTTTATTTGGAATAGTATGTTTATTATCGTCATTCTCATATTGCCAGCAAATAGATCAGACAATTATAGTATGTCAAACATCACCTAATGAAATAAAACTATATTCTATAGGTTCAGGGCAATACATCTATAATTGGTATGTTGAAGGTGGTATGATAATTAGTGGTGATTACACTAATGAGATAGAAGTTGATTGGGCAGCTGTAGATACTGGTTTATACAAGGTTTATGCCTCGATCATGAATATATATGGTTGTAGTGACACATCAGAGATAGTCATACACATTACTGGATGCCCATTCAGCAATATGTTTCTACCAAACGTTTTTACTCCCGATGGTGATCACTTAAATGATATTTTTATACCAATAGGACATTTCGATCATTTAACTGAATATAAAATGGCAATATGGAATAAATGGGGTCAAAAGATATTTGAGAGTCATGATTATAGTTATGGGTGGGACGGCACAACAAATGGTAATGTATGTCAAATAGATGCATATGTCTATCTCATAGAGTTTAGAGTTAATGGCACCAATCAGTTTAGGGTTGGGCAAGTTATGTTATCTAGATAACAAATGGTATTGATTTTAACATATTTTTTAATTATATTTAACTATGGATATTTGGGAACTAACCATAATTAGTGAGGACGACAATGGGGTTTTATTACAAGCGCCAAATGGTGACACCCAATACCTTACAAAAGGAGAGTATATCACATATACAGAAAATATAAAAATATTAAAGAAAAAATATGAGCTTAAAAATCAACGAGATCCACAAGGGCGATACGGTCGAGATGATGAAGAAGATCGACGATAAGTCCATCCAATTAGTATTCACATCACCACCTTATTTAGCATCAATTAGAGACGATAACCACAAATATCCTGGTGCCAAAGACATCATCAAAGACAACCAGAGTGTTGAGGAGTATGTGGCGTGGTCTGTTGAGATGTTTAAGGAATATAATCGTATTTTAAAGGATGATGGTGTTGTTGCATACAATATGAGTTACACCACCTTCAACCCGATGTTGCCATATATGGTTATTGAGGCTATTAGGAAGGAGACAGGCTTTGAGATTGCCGACACTGCTGTTTGGAAGAAAAAGAATTGTGTTCCATTGAGTGGTCACCCAAATAGGTTGACAAGGATATGTGAATTCGTGTATATATTTGTAAAGAAAGAAAGACTTAAAGATTTCAGCGCTTGTAAGGAGGTTAAATCCATTTCAAGAACAGGACAAAAGTATTTTAAGACGTATTACAATTTTATTGAGACTAAGAACAATGACGGGAAGATCGAAGGGCACGCTGCAACCTTTTCTAGTGACTTTGCTAGTTATTTCATTGATATTTATTCTTGTGTTGGTGATTTGGTATTGGATAATTTTATGGGGACTGGAACCACAGGAGTTGCGGCGCTTATTGGAGGACGAAACTATATTGGGATTGATCTCATAGACGACTACATAAAAGTTGCCAGAGAGAGGATCAAGCAGGTAGAAGATAGATTGGAAGTCAGTACTACACCTAGGCTAAGTGCCACCACAAAGAATCAGATCAGCATGTTCTAATTCCTTTACTTTTCAGAAATTTTTAGTATATTTAAGAAAAACTAAGGTATCCATAATAACGTTATTTAGATAAAATTTAAGTTTTATGGAAATAGTAATTTTAATATCAGTTTTGGCAACTTTAGGTATAGTTGCGGTGGTGGGAGCCGTTGTAGTTATGTTTAACAAGTTGAATAATAAGGTTGATAGGCGAAGTTATGAAGAAAACATCGTCAATCTTCAAAGAGAACTCGGAAATGTCATCGCAGAGTTTGATAATAAAATAGATGACACCAATAACAATATCCATAGAGAGATGGAAGGAAATTATGACGCTCTCGATGGACGAATCAATGAAGCCTTCCACTTTACAGATTCAAGGTGTGATAAATTACATCAAGAGTTTGTAACAAAACCATCCAAATAGGATAAAAGACGGATACCTTAGTTTTCTTTTCCTCATCCCAATATATTTATATTATAAACCAAAAGCTAAATAAATTTTAAGATATGAACTATAAAGTGAATTTATCAGATGTAATAAAAGTTGGGATTTTTGTTATAGGACTTATGGGTACTTGGTATTCTATGAAGTACAAAGTTGATATCTTAGAAGAGAAAGTAGAGAAATTAGAAACACAATTAGAAGAAACTAACCTAGGGGTTATTAAAAATGATATTGAACACATAAAAAAAGGACAAGAAGAACTAAAAGATGATTTGGAAAAATACTTTAACACTGTCAACACTATTATTACTGACAATAACTAGTGCTCAAGATACAACTAGGATCGAGTTGAATGATAGCATACCGCCTTTATATGATAGTGTGAAGGTGCAAGAAGATTGTCACAATATCATGATACAACAGAGATCAATAAATAACGAACTTAAAAGGCAATTGGAATATATTCGCAATATTTTAAATGAGAATGATCCAGAGTAAGAAACAAAAAGTTTAGTATTTTTGTACTAAAATCAACTTTACTATTCACGCATAGTATTTATATTCTTTAGAGTTATAAAATAAATAAAGACATAAAGTTATGTGGGGAATTAAAAATCTATTTACGCTATTAGCGTTATTACTAATTACAAATTTATATTCACAAGGACCACAGTGTAATAGCGGTGGTTGTTACAATCTGGGGATGCAAAATCCAACAAATACATTTTCAACACAATCAAACGGATGGTCGTTGGTTGCAAATTGTATGACACCAACCAACTACGCAGTATTTGACGTACAATGTGGTTCATCATATGAGTGGACAACATGCACGGATTTTGGTGGTATGCAAGCGATAAACACCGATTTGACATTATTGGATAATAGCAACAACTTAGTTTGTTATAATGATAACTCCAATAGGGTGAATTGTTCTAGCGCACCTTACATCGGTTGGACGGCAACATATACTGGTCAAGTAAAGGTTTTAATAATGGAAGATGGTTGTTTAAACAATGGTAGTACTTGTAATCGTCTGGTATGGCGAATGTCACAAGGTAGTGGTAACTCAATAAATGCCCCACCATTGGCTGCACAACCAGATCCAACTAATCCCACTACTGGTATCTTATTAACTTGGTCAACAGTGCAGGGAGCAACATCTTATGACATCATCGATTGTAGTAATAATAGTATTGTAGGTAATACACAGTCCATTCAGTATTCCGTCAGTGGTTTACAGAGTGGACTTTCTTATTCTTATAAG
>Ga0098052_1000884_pt1 | contig 18943 bp, 21 predicted proteins | sample 15_taG_FD_81591 | JGI IMG/M metagenome (GOLD analysis project Ga0098052, IMG submission 81591) | Marine viral communities from the Subarctic Pacific Ocean - 15_ETSP_OMZ_AT15312 metaG | ecosystem: Environmental > Aquatic > Marine > Oceanic | place: Pacific Ocean | collected 2015-01-18
AAGCCTAAGAGGAAGAGAAGGACTAAGGCTGAGATTGCAGCAGAGAAGACAGCTGAAGAGGAAGCTGTTGATGTCCTTGCTGATGCTGAAGTTGAAACTCCAGTAGAGGAACTACCAGATGAAAAACCTGTAGAGGTGGTAACAGAAGATGCAATGAGGGCATCAGCCGGGAAGTTGGTTGCAGCTAGTGGTGCAGGTAATAAGGATGGACTCAACCATGCTAAGAAGATCATATCTGAAATGGGTTTTGCTAATCTTGGTGAAGTAACTGAGGATAAGTTTGCTGAACTCAAGAGCAAGTTTGATTTGGCGGTGTCAACATGGAAATAATTGTTCAAGCAGTTCAAGCAGCAGCTTTAGTTATTATAGCCTTTGGTGCAATAATTGTTATTGTAGATTTTGTGAGGAAATAATATGCAGAATACACCAGATACAATGCTTTTGGTTTTACTGATTTCTCTTACAGCTTTAGTAAGTACCGCAACAGTGGTACTTATTATTGCTACTATATGTGAATTGAAAGATAGGAGAAAAAATGCTTAATAAACATTCAGATGTAGGGGCATCCAGTTGTCATCGCTGGTGGGAATGTCCGGGGAGTGTGAGCTTGTCGCTTAAAGCTCCTCCCCAAGAGTCCTCAATGCCAGCAATGGAAGGGACAGCAGCACATGAGTTGGCTGAGAAAATACTCTTGAGGCTGAAGAAAGATCAACCTTTTGATCTACATGGTACTATTGGTACTACTATCATGGTTGAGGATAATGAGTTTGAAGTAACTGAGGAGATGGTAGAGGCAGTAGATATGTATGTTGAATCTGTTATAGGTGTATTGGATAAAGCAGGGACAGACTCTTCATTCCTGCACGTTGAAGAGAGATTTTCTTTGGAGGTGGATAAGTATGCTTATGGTACTAATGATGCATTCCTTTACAGACCCTTTAATGATATCCATCTTTGGGACCTTAAGTATGGTCGGGGTGTGGTTGTGGATGTTAAACAGAACAAACAGTTAATGTACTATGCTCTGGGGGCTATTCAGGGTAGAGATGTAAAGGAGGTAGTCACCTACATTGTACAGCCTAGAGCCTACCACCCAGATGGGCCAATTAGAAAGTGTACATATTCTGTTGAGGAACTCAAATATTTTGGTGAGATACTCAAGATAAGGATAGATGCTACTCGAAAGAAAGATGCTCCACTTGTTGCTGGAGACCATTGTAGGTGGTGCAGGGCATCTTCTATCTGCCCTATGCTCAAAGAGGAGGCTAATGAAATAGCTGTACAGGACTTCTCCAAGGTTAGTACCCTTGACCTTCCAACAATGGTTAAGTTGGCTGACATGCAGCCGAGAATTGTCGAGTATCTCAAGGATGTTAAGAACCATCTTCACAGTATAGCTGAGAAGGGTTCTGAAGTTCCGGGGTATAAGTTGGTTAAGGCTCGGTCTAACAGGAGGTGGAAGAGTGAGGCAAGGTTTGTCTCAGCATTTACCGGGAAGTATGGTAACAAGATTCTTGCTCCAAGTAAGATACTCTCACCTGCAAAGATGGAGAAGCTGATAGACAAGAAGGAGCTGTTGCCTTTTATAGAGAAACCAGATACTGGTCTGACACTGGTAAAAGATTCAGACCCAAGAGAAGCTGTGAAGAGTTCAGCAGCTGAAGATTTTGATGGCATTTTATAGGGAGAGAATAATGGAAGCAGATCGGGATGAAAGAATTACACCGTACAATGGGCCATTGGAAGATAAGGACAAAGAGATGATAAAGCTTAATGACCCAGCTAAGTCTAACTTGAGAGATATTCAGAAAAAGATTATATTTTTTCAGGAAAAAGCAAGTTTGATAGTAAACAGTTACCTTTCAGCACTTAATAAGAATCAAGGAACGTATGAGGTTAGTGAGGATTTTGAATTTTTAATTTCAGTAGAGGAGAATGAATATGACAGAGAAAATGGATAAAGTAATAACACCAACATTTAGAGTAAGTTTTCCGTCAGTATTTGATGCAAAGGCAGCACCCGGTAGTGACAAGGAGAAGTACAGTGTTGTCATGTTGTTTAAGAACAATGAAGATTTGACAGTTCTAAAGGACTTGGCTAAGAGAACTATTGCTGAGAAGTGGGGTGGTAAGACTCCAAAGAATTTGGGTACACCATTTAAAGATGGTAATGGGAAGGACTATGAGGGGTATAAGGATACCATTTACCTTACAGCAAGTAGTCAGTTCCCTCCGGGAGTTATTGATGAACAGAAGCAACCTATCATTGACAGGAAAGCATTCTATGCAGGATGCTATGCTATTGCATCAGTGAACTGTTATGGTTGGGAATACATGGGTAAATCAGGGGTCAGCTTTGGACTCCAGAACATCATGAAGATGAGTGATGGTGATAGCCTATCAGGTGGTGCTACTGCCGAGCAGGACTTTGGTAGCATCCCATTACCAGAGGTTGGATCAGCACCAACAGGAGGTGATGTATCGGTTCTCGATCTTTAAATTGCTCACTATCTATAACTACTACTAGCTTTGATGAGTCCAAACTCATCAAAGCTAGGATGTGTTTTTGTGGAATGTCAAATGTAATAATATTGGATAATGATAGGGTACGTGGTTTTGAAATAATTGGTTATTGCCATGAAGAAAAAACTGCTATGAAAGCAAAGGAGTATATAGATGAACAACGTGATACATTTAGACTTCGAGACAAGAAGTGAGGCTGACATCTCAAAGGTGGGTACATGGAATTATTCCATGCACCCATCAACTGAGATTCTCTGTATGGCATGGTGCTATAATGATGAAGATGTACAATTAATGGTGGCTGATGATATATCTTATCCCGGAAGTAGTGATATTTTTGATTTTAAAGATGTTATATTTAAAGCTCATTACTCCATGTTTGAGTATTATATCTGGCATAACATCTTAGTTAAAAGGTATGGCTGGCCTGAAATTCCATTCAAGCAGTGGAGATGTACGGCTGCTTTAGCTGCCAGCCATGCCTTGCCAAGATCACTGGATAAAGCATCATGGGCATTACAGCTCAAAGAGAGGAAGGACATGTCTGGTAAGAGGATCATGCTCAAGATGTGTAAGCCCCGGAACCCTTCAAAGTATAATAAGAATAAATATTTTGAAGACCCCGAAGATTACCAGAAACTATATGATTACTGCATAAATGACGTTGAGGTGGAGAGGGCAATAGACAATGCCCTCCCACCATTAAACAATGTGGAGCAGGAAGTATGGTTTTTGGATCAGGAAATAAACATGAGAGGGATTCATGTTGATATGGAGCTTGTTGACTCGGCACTGCTTCTAGCGCAACTTTACACTGATAAGTGTATCGCTGAGTCAACAAGTCTCACTGATGGAATTAAGCCAACACAGAGAAATAAGATTTTAGAGTGGATGAGAGAAGAAGGATATAACATGCAAGACCTTACAGCAGACTCTGTGAGAGAAGCATTGACAATGGAAGTAAGACCTCCACCAGATGTCAGGAGATTACTTGAGTTAAGGCAGCAGATGAGTAAGACCAGTGTCAAGAAGTTTGAGAAGCTGAAGAGTGCAACAGCAGAGGATGGTAGGCTCAAAGACATGTTTGTGTATCATGGAGCATCTACCGGTAGGTGGTCAGGTAAGGTAGTCCAACTTCAAAACCTCCCTCGTGGTACTGTTAAGGATACTGAGACATGTATTGAGATTATGAAGTGGGGAGACTTGGATAGTTTTGAGTTCTTTTATCCAGATGTAATGGGTGCAATAAGTTCCTGTATCCGAGGAGCATTGATTGCTGCACCCGGTAAGGACTTACTGGTTGTAGATTTTGCATCAATAGAAGCACGGGTCTTGGCATGGGTTGCCGGGGAAGAAGGGCTTCTTAACGAATTTAAGGAAGGAGAAGATTCATATGTCAAAATGGCTAAGGCTATTTTCAACACTAATGAGATTTCTAAGTCACAGCGTTTCGTTGGCAAGCAAGCTGTTCTTGGGTGTGGTTACGGAATGGGTGCTAAAAAGTTCAAAGGCACTTGTGCAAGTCTGGGACAAGAAGTTTCGGAAGAACTAGCAAAGAAAGCGGTGACAGCTTTTAGAAAGAAGAACAAAAAAATTGTCGGACTATGGAGAGCTATTGAATGGGCAGCTACTGATTGTGTAAAAATTGCATCAAGGGGGTTGTCAAATGTTACACCAAAAACATTATGTGGTAATATTATTTGGTCTTGTGAAGGAGACTTCCTCTACTGTACTCTACCATCTGGTAGGAGGTTAGCTTACCACCATCCAAAGATAGAGAGGGTGGAGAAGTTTGAGCAGACTGTTGACCAGCTGACCTTCTTAGGTGTGGCACTGGGTAACAATTATACCCGACAAACAACATGGGGTGGTACTCTTGTTGAGAACATTGTCCAAGCCATATCCAGAGACCTATTGGCAGAAGCCATGCTGAGATGTGAAGCTAGTGGTTACACTGTTGTAGGGCATGTTCATGACGAGATCATTGCTGAAGTGTTTGGTAACAATTCTTACAATAGTGGGGCAGAGTTAGAAGATTTTATTTCAACAGTAACAGAACTCCCGGAGTGGGCAGATGGATGCCCAGTAAAAGCTGAGGGGTGGAGAGGAAAGAGGTATAGGAAATGAGAGCTAAGATATATTACTTCTGTGTCCACTGTAATAAGGAGAATCCTGAACCATATAATGCGTTCATTAAAGGTAAGTGTCCTTACTGTGCAGAGAAGTCAGAGTTCTTTACACGTAAAGCAGTATTTGTCAGAGCTGAACCTTGGTGGAAGTTCTGGAATAAAAATGGCAACCTTTTTTATATAGAGGAGTAAATAATGCCTGTACATATTATAGGAGAAAAGAACCCGGAGTGTCCTCTGTGTAATAAACCATTTGACTTTCAAGAGTACATTGGGAATCAGTTTTATGTTTGTCATAAGGACAAGGTAGCAATAATGGTTGATGACCCTATGGTTGGGGTATGGAATAAACACAAAGACCTTGAGAGTGGTTTGGAGATAGAGTGTGCAAACCCTAAATGTAAAGAGAAGATGAATATGTTTTGCCGGTCTGATGGTTTTATGAAAGCAGTATGCCCTAACCCCCGGTGTGGTGCTGAAGTTTCAACTGAGGAGATGGCAGATGGTAGTTATGTTGTTAGCCCCGGAGAAGGAACGGATGTGTTAAAAGATGGCAGTTAGTCCTACAAAGAGAACACTGGATGCATTAAAAGCTCAGGGGGCATATTGTGATATGGCTGAGAGGTTCTTGATGTATGGTGGTGGTCTGAAATTTAGCACTATTGGTGGGAAGAGAGTGGGTAGACGTACTGGTGTCAGGAAGGACTTGTTTGGCATCATCGATATAATTGCTCTCTTCCCGGACCGTGAAGGAATATGGGGCATACAGAGCTGTGGTACTGCATTCTCTGAGCATAAGAAGAAGATACTTAGTAACTTCTTTACACAGAAGTGGCTGGAGAAAGGTGGGCTGGAGCTATGGGGATGGAGACCCCTAAAGGAAGGGAAGCGAAAGGTCTGGAGACCAAGGGTTCACCAGTTTTCTTTATTGGACTTCTAATGCTTCCCCATAATAAACATCCTTACAAGGATAAACATAGCACTGATTCCTGAAAAAACCAGTGCTATGTTTGACTTGTTGTTATTGTGATTTTTCTCATGATTACCCTGATCTGTTTCGATCTTAGTTATATCATTTCTTAACTTTTCAGTCCGAGCATAAAATGACCCATGAGCATTCCCATTTTCTTTGTGATGTAATTCAAAATTCTTATTAAAGTTTTTGAATTCAACCTGCATTGTTATTATTGCTTCTTTAATTTCAAGCAGGTCTTTCTTTCCACCATTTTGTAGGACACACCTATTCCCATCATCCATAATTTACCCTGCTATTTCAGTGATAGTTATTGAAGATGTTAATGCACCACCAAGTTGTCTACCACCAGCAGCACCCTGTCCACCATTAAAATTAAATGTCCCAGCAGCATTCATTCCTGCACGTACACGGAAAGTGAGAGTAGATGTTGATGGTGCTGTTACCCAATATGAAAAACAAACTTGGTTTGCTATATCTCTATGGTCTGCTATATCAACTTGACCAGCTGCAAGAGCTTCAGTTGCATGGATGCTAGTTTCAAATAATGCTGCTGTCATTACAGTACTTACTGATGTACTCTCATTACCATTAACTACAACATCAACTCTTAATTTATTTGTTGTTTTCTTAGGGGTAATGGAGAGGGTCATAAATTCTCCACCCTCTGTTATTACTGGTTTTGTGTCATAATTTAATCCGGGCATTACTGTTGTGGTTGTAGCTGCTTCACCATCTTGAGTATTAACCATCTGGACAATGACACCTTTTACACTTGGACTTTCTCCAAAATAGCTTACAAGCCTTACATTATCAGTATCATAACAATAAAATAATGCTATATCTCCAGCAACTGTTGTAATGTTACTATCATAAGGTAGGACAAGATTAGTAGCATGATGTGTTAAAGTTAGAGCATCATTAAACTGGAGTAATACAATGTCACCAATACTCATCCCAGAAAAAGAAGTGATAGTTGTACTACCATCTATATCAAATGCATTACCATCAGTGTCTATTGGGAGTGTTCCTGCTGCAGTTATATTCTCACCTTTTTTAAATAATGGTCCCCATGATGCTTTACCATCACCACTAAAAACAGATAGTACTTCATGATTACCCCCAACAGCTAAAGCTTCAGGATCACCTCCACTACCACCTTGAATAATATCCCCCGGATTACCTATTGGTAATACTGAATCAGTATCTACTATTGTTACCAGCTCCAGATCATCACCAGCACCATTCCATGCAAGAACTTTACTGGCTCTTGCAGCAGCACTTGTACTTTCCGGAAAGTCTATATCAGACAAGGCAGATGTTTCAGCAAATTTGATTGATCTATTCAGTGTTTCATCAAGTTGAATGTCAATCATCCTTGATCGGTCATACTCATTATTAAGTGAATCCTCTGGCAAGTTACCCTCTGTTGGAACATCTGTTTGTTGGGTGTATGCCAGCTCTCTTTTAATAAATGAGTTCTCACCAGCACCGGCTCCATTATCTGTAGGTGCAACAACATAGGTAACAGTGCCTCCCTCACCCTCATCAGCTGTTTTAATACTCACCGTATAATCAGTGGTCAGAGTCTGAAGTGTTGCAACCAATGTTGTGCCATTATTTTTGAATACCTTCAGGTCTGATGCCTGAAATATTTTAAAAGGGAAATCAAAGGCAACAATACTCCCATCCCCTAATTCTTCTATTGTATTTGTAACATTTGATACTGCCATTTTATCCTCCTATTTAAAGCGTTTTGTTTTACTCTTCTTACCATCTTCAAAGAATATTTTAGAAACAATTTTATCCACAGTAAATGATCCCGGTAGTACCCCGGTAATTCCAGCAATAGATATAACTGCTTTTGTTGCCTGTTTAACTCTTGTATCTGTAGATTTGGCTTCAGCTGCAAAACCTAACCTTCTTGCTGATTGTACCACCATATCCACAGCAGGGATAGATGATTTTTCATAAAACATTCCACTTAGGATATTTGAAGAAATAGGGATAGTAGTAAGTACTTCCCTTACTAACTTACTAATGTATTTATCCATAATTTTCTCATCATCATCTTCATCAAACATTGAGAGCAACTCATCTAACCCTACTCTAAAAGCTGTAGTAGTCATTGCAGCAAGAGTTAAATAAGTGAAAACATTTAAACTATGTTGAGTAGGTATTTGAAGCACTTTATTCTGCTGGGATAATGCAGAAGTTATCAGTGAGAATTTACCAAGAGCAAATGTCTGAAACTGGAAGAATGCTTTATCAACAGAGATGTTTCCAAAGAATCGAGCCTGTGCTACTGCTCCCGGAGCATCCTTTGCCAGACCAGAACCCTGTGACCTTGATACTACTTCTTGTGCATCCAGTATAGCATCCACATCTGGGTTAGCAAAATCAACTGTCCCACCTTTTTCCTCAACAAATTTCCTATATGCCCCTGCTGCACCGGCTGCTGCGGTGATACCATCAACAGTTTGGATACCCCACATAGCACCCTCTTTAGCTTTTTGTAGTACAGGGAAATCTGACTTGTTGTTCATGATGTCTCGCATGGTTAAGTCACCACCCATTCTATCCCTAATTTCTGGGAAGTTCTCTCTTATAAACTTCCTCCACTCTGGATTAGTGGCAACATCATATGCTCCTTGGAAAGCGGCTTTATGACCTATAAGAGCCATTGAATCAATAAGTGCTGTAGGCTGAATTATTATTGTTGAGAGTTTATACCCAAGGATAGCAATACCTGTATTATTCCTTAACCAATCAAGTGATTTTATTCTCTTACTATCAACAGCACCATTCCTTGCCATCAGCTTTATCCAGTCATTCATGACCTCCTGACCAAACTCTCCAACAATAGTTTTAAACCTTTCTTTACCAGCCATTACCCTTGCATCTTCTATCATCTGCCCCATGTTCACCATGTAAACTGCTCTATCCATATACTTCCTGAACACCTCTAAAGCATCAAGTTTTATCTTATTAGCTCCACCCTTCCTCTGCTGGAAAGGTTTAGTGGATAACCCCGGTGCTCTACCAGAACCTTTAGGTTCTACTATTTCAGTAACTGTAATAGTGTTAGGACCGAACATCTCCTGTATCTCTGAGTTCTCCATAGCTTCAAAGTCAGTGAGCATTGGGAAGAAGTTTTCCAGCCCTTCAAATTTCTGCCCATATACTTTCTCCAGAACTTCTTTTATTTCTGGTTTTATTATATCAAACTGAATCTGCATCTCTTTAAGGAATATACTTTCTTCATCATTTAACCCTGCTGCTTCAACAGCATCAAGATGTTCTGGGGAGAAGATTGTTTCAAGTTTTGTTCTACCACCTCTTTGCTGGAGAGTTACAATTTTTAGAATTCTCTCCATATTTTCATCAGTTAATTTCAAGTCCTTTTTTAACTTCTCAATAGGGGCAAGAACATTCTGAAGCTGTTGCTTATATGAATTATATGCTTTATCCATTGGTCGCTTTATCAACTTCATAATAAAACCTTTACCCCTCTCAGCTGTACTCATCAAATCAAATACAACATTCATAGGCGTAATGGCAATAAACTTATGTTTTGATTTATTAACAGCTCTATCAATCAGACTCCTTACTTTATTAAAGAAGTCAGTACCTCTTTCTCCCGGTCCTTCTTCAACCAAGACCTTACCATCAATTACACCCTGTTCAAGTGTACTGTCAACTCTTGCTTTTTGCTCTGCTGCTTCTCTTTGTGTTTTAAATTTGTTCTTTAACTCTGCAGAAATAACCCTAGCTGCTTCTTCCAGAGATGTTATCTTATTGGTAGCTGTTTCCTGAATAGCCTTAGTGAGACCTAATGCTTCAACTTCTTTGTTAGTTACCTGCTGTGTTGTCTGGATAACCAAACCAGTTTTATTATTCACATACACCAATCTAAATCCCGGAACCTGATTGGCGAGAAGAGCATCCTCAATAACTGGTAAACCCTCTTCAATTCCTGCAATAAAGTTTGCAGCTTCTTTTAACTTCTCAGGCATACTCTTCATAAACTCAGTTAATGATGTAAGACCCTCTGCTCCTGAAAGAGTTTCAAAGAACTCTTTACTCTTGACCTCAAATGCTGCTTGTTCTGCATCAGCAGCTTCATCTACATCCACTGGTGTTTCTTCTTTGGCTTCCCCTGTTTCTTGATCTATTTCTTTACCTTCAGCAATTTTCTCTTCTACAGCAACATCTCTAACCACATTTTCAAGACCAAAGAAGTCTCTTATATCTTTTGCAGAAATACTCTCTTCAGCTTCTCGCTTATCAAGAACAAGGTTTAATAACCCTGTACCTTCTTCCTCTGATATTATCCCATCTTTAACCACTTTATTTATCTTCTCAGTCATCTTTGCAAGATCAGCTATACTGATGGATGCAGCATCACCCTCAATCTCTGATGAGATGTCTTTAACAAATGCTCTCTTAGCTTCTTCTTCTGGTGTTAATGGTGGGCTTTCTTTTTGTTCTCTAAATCCAAATGTTTCTTTTTCTACTTCCCCACTTCTTATTTTCTCTAGTTCTGGTTTGACAAAATTTTCAGCAAGGTATTCTGGTGTTAATTGACCAAAATTACCTTCTTTAAGGAGCTTAGTTATTTGTGTAATTTCATCATCATTTAGATTTTCAGATTCAAGTTCTTTAAAAATTTGTGTAATTTCTGATTCTAATAATACACCTTCATCTTCTTCTGTTTGGAAGTCACCTTGTTCCTGTCGTTTAGCTTCTTTTTGTTTATTATATTTTTGTACTAATGCAAGTCCAGATTTAGTAAAGGCATTGTTTTCAAAACTTGTAGCAAATTCTAAATCCAAACCAACTTTCTCTTCTGCAAACTCTAACATCTTAGTCCCTATACCTTGTCCTTGAGCTGACTCTAGTACAGCTGGACTAATTTCAACAATATCATTGTTAGGATCAAGAAGCACCTTCATTACCCCATTAATATTACCATCTTCATCAGCATGTATAATAACCCCTGTTTTTTTATTTTTCTCACTAGCTTTAAAAGATAATCCTGAATCTACCTTCATACCTATCCCTTCCTCAAATTCTTTTTCAAGAATTGATTCTACTGTGAAAGGTACTCGATCTATAATTTCAACCCCATCATCTTCTAATGTTGAACCAAGTTTAGCTTTGGACTCTTTATCTCCTTCGGCCACTTTATCTGACTTAGTGGCTTCCCCTCCTTTTGCTTCTTTTTCTTTTTTGCCATCTTCTATGTCCTCATCTTTCTTTCCAAATGCTTCTTTAATAACCTCAAGTCTTCTCTCTGCATTTATCTCAGCTTTAGTAGAAATTCCTGTAGTTACTGCACCGGGAGCACCCAGTACTGCTAATCCCTGTGCACTCTTTACAGCAGTATCTACTAACCTTTTTCTAATATCTTCTTCAGTAGGAATGACATTAGGGTTGTCTTCAATAGAACCAGCAAGAATTTCAGTTGCAATTTTTACTATCTCTTGAAGCTCCTCCTGCCCTGTCTGTATAGCAAGAGTCTTGAAATACTGCTTTACCATTTTAAGTAATGCACTCTTAGCTACTTTGCTCTTTAATGTTTTTCTAAATGCTTTCTTAAAAGGAGCTGCAAAAAGCATCATCTCTGTTGCTTCAATTATCCCAATAGCAAGACCAGCACCCAGAGATAATGGTCGAGCTGTTTTTTCAGATATACCTTTCTCTACAAAATCAAGAAAGAGATTACCACCCTCTACATCTAAAGATGTTTTGATTATACCAAAAGCCATACCTTTAGTCATACCAGCAGCAAATGCAGATGGTACTGTTATCAGCTCTTCAGGGGTGGCTATCTGTGGGCCAATTTGCCCTGCGACAGCAGCCATTGATGCCCAAGCACCCCCAAACATCATACCATCCTTTAGACCCTCAGATATGGATTCCATCATAAATGGTAACATCTCAGCTGCTTCACCAAGCATTGTTGTTACCGGGGCATCTTTAAACTTTGTGTCCTCAAGCTTACCTGCTTTTTCTACCTGTTCCAAATGTGCCTGATTACCTTTTTCAAGAGCTTCATCAACACCCATCCTACCATACATAGCTTCTCTTCCCCATGCACCCCTTACAAGAGGAGCTTTACCCTTTTGGAACTTGAATTTAAGGTAGTCTGTGAGTGGTGGAGCATCTGAATAAGCTGGTTGTGTCGGGTCAGTATCTGGAATAACATCAGCTGGATTAATATTGTTTAAATCCAATGGTGTATTTGCAGCAACATTGAGACTCCCATCAGCTCGTCTATCATCAGCTATAACATCTGCTGGATCAATATTGTTTAAATCTAATGGTGCTTCTAAATCACCACGTTTAAAGGATGCTAGTGCTTCTGCATTTTCTTGAGTTCTTATTAATTGTACCATTATCTAGTTTTAAAAGTCCCATCTGGCATCTGCCAAAGTTTCACACCTTTCACTATAACAGGTTTTCCCTCTTCAGGAATAGCCTCTAATCTATATTTTGTATCAGCTTCTCTAAAGATTCCATTTAGCATCTCTTGTGCTTGCCCTCTTGTTGTTTCAATACCCCTATCCTTATCATTTTTTAACAGTGATAGGTATTGGATAGTCATATCATTATCTATCTGATCTCTTTTTACCTTAGAGAGTTTTGAGTTTGAATCTAGCTTATTATTAATTTGTCTAAGACCAAGTGTTTCTATTTTACTTACACCAGAAAAACCAAGATAAGAAGCAATCCTACCACCCGGTTCCCTCTTTGCAGCTAATGCATCCATATTTGCATATACTGGTAATAACAATGCTCCTGCTGAAGCTGCTGATAAATCTTTCCCCACAGCTTGCCATGTGTCTTGAGCAATTTCAACTAAGTCTTCAAGAGTAACATCTGCATCTGTTCTGGAACCATCCTTTTTCAAACCAAGTCTTAATATCCTGTTTTTTATATTAACCACCCTCTCTGCACTATCAGGTTTTGTTTGGTATTTTTTGGTAAGAGCCACCTTACGAAGATGTGCAAATGTTATCTTTTCTCCGGGAGTTAGATCACGACTATTTCCTAATTTTATTTCAGCATTTGCAACCTCTGATGGGTCTAAATTACCAGTTGCCAAGTCTTCTATAAAAGGTTTAAATGACTCTCCACCATCAAGTAGACCATTCATTTTTGTAGTTAACTTCTGCCCATTTATAGCTTCTGCAATATCTTTTTCTATTTTTCTTCTATCATCATCTTCAAATATTGTTTTAAAAACACCTTTTTCCCTAAACTCATCTAAGGCCCTTTCAGGATCACGTTTCATTAACCCATCAAGATAAGACCTAGCCACACTCTCAGGAGCATTTTCTATAAACTTAGCTCCCTCTTGTGGACTTAATCCATTAGCAGTAGTTCGTGTTATCTCTTCTGTTTGAAGTAAAAGATTTTCAATAGTATCTGGAGAATCTGGATCAAGAGAAATATGTTCAGCTTGAGTAGACAACCCACTAATTACTTCATTCCCTTTAATAAGATTATTTATACCTTGGAGTTTAAGACCCCATTTATTAATTGTATTTATTCTGCCTATTTTGTTCTGCTCATGTTTTAATGTAAGTTGTTTTCTAACTCGTTTATTATCAACCTCAGTAATTCTACGGGCATAGATTTTACTCATTGCTTCCTTCTGCTCTTTTATTCCATTACTTATATCAAGAGAGGAATCTGAATTATATCTAGCCTGCATTTCTGTAGTAGCTTTTTGGACTTCCTCATCAGTAGTTTGTAGTTCTTTAAGGGTATCAACCTGATCTGTTATTGCCCGGTTTCTTTCCATCTGCTGACCTATTGCAAATGTTGACCGAGCCAAGCTCCCCAACCCTCGTGCTAAAGAGTCATCCACTCCCGGTGTTCCAACTACTGCTGATGCTTTTTGTCTTCTAATTACTCCCATTGTTTTCCCCTATGTTAAAGCTTTAGCTCCTGAGAATGCTGCTTGTCCTATACTACCAATAAATGCTGCTCGACCTCTTTTCTCAGTCATTCTGCTTCTCTTAAATCCTAATCTCTGTTGAGCACCACCTCTGGTTCTCTGGGTAGCTACCTCTGCTGTATCCTCTTTCCTTTGTTCATCAAGTAGAAGAAGTGGAGAGTCTGCAAGAGTTACACCACCTTTAACAAAACGCATTGCTAATTTGGATCGCTGTGCTTTTCTGACTTTCTCTATCCTACGAGCTTCCCTCTCTGATTCCTCTCTTTGTAAATCAGCCTGATCTCTCTGGGCATCTGCTTCTTTATTAGCAGCTGCCATGCTGGCAATTCCACTACCTATTGAAAACAGTGCTGACAATGCGAAAAGAAATTCCATTAACTAACCCTCCCCCACATTATATAATTTTCTTTTGATGTGGAATACTTCTCCAGTATACCTTCAGCCTCAAAGTTCATTTTTCTAAAAAACTTCTTATTAACCTCATTATCTTTAGCTGTTGCCTGAATTCTATGGAACTCACCTCTTGCCATAAGTTTATTCACAGCATCTCTTACTATTATCCCGAAAATACCTTTATGCTTTATCTCCTTGGGAGCAATAATCCATGTCTCACATGTACCGGGCCATAATTCAAAATACCCCATAACCCCAAGAACTGCCTCATGATACCATATTGTTTTAGCTTCTCCTACCTCTAAAACCTTATCCAGCTTTTCATGAAAGTCTCCAAGACTATCATACTCATCTATGTCAGCTTCCATCCTACTAAGGTCTTCAAACTCAAAGTCAGTTAAATATGCTTCCCTATTCATCAGCAGTCTCCATATAAACATCCAAGAACTGAACAACACAAGGCATCGGGTGTCTCTGTTCCACAATTATCTTCTTCTCCCCTCTCCAAGTATCAGGAAAAATAGCTCCATCTTCTGGTATCCCGGTAAATAACATTGGTGGTCTATTGGATAAACTCGCTGTGCTTCTAAAAACCATCTCCTGTAGGCTGTAGAAATCTGACCCAAACCTTGCTCGGAGAGTATTTAAGAAACGTGGTTTAATCATTGCCACTCTTCTATGTTTCGTTTGAGCTGGTCCAGTTATCCCACCACTCTCAAGATTAAGAGTCTGTAATCTCCCAGTATACCCTAACCCCACATGGATTACACTTGCTTGGAAATCCAGAGTAACAGCTCCAGAAGCAACAACCTTTGTAGGATGCTCACCACCATCAGTTACGATGCTAACAGTCTGACCTTCAAGATGATCGAGTCCAGAAAGTGTATCAGTTGTTAGATACCAGTCTCCAGAACCCATAAGGTTAGTATTGTCAAATGTTTTTGTTATCTCACATTTAACATGGGTAGTGTCAGTGAATGAAACTATTGTGGCTCTCCCTGCTCCCACACCCTTAATAGGCTGTTTCCACAGTTCTCTACCTACCATATCTGAAGTGAACACTGCAGCACCAGCTGTGAAGGTTACAAGTAGCCCTGTTGTAGCACCGGGTTTTAATGTTGCACTGGCATCTACTCCAGCATCCAGACCATTATAAGATAATGCACTGTCTACATGGACATAATCTCTCTGAGCCTCAAACATCACATTAGCAAAAGTGTCATCATCAGCAGGTTTATTGTTGTCTCCAGTTACATAATCAGACCTCCTTGGTATCACCGGCTCATCTTCAAAGAACTCAACATATCGTCTTGTCACACCATTAATTAATCTCTCTACAACAAGCCAAAGTTGGTCAAAACTATTTGGTAAAGTCATAGCTCCAGCACTTATCACCTTAACATCATCCCCACCAAGAGTATGTCTATGCCATCCAGATACATCCTCACTTGTTTTAAATGTCAGTCCAGCTAAACATCCATCGGCTAATACACCCCAAAGAATATCCGGAACTCCATCTTGGAATGCTATCTGAACAAACCCTGCTTCAGATACATGGTCAGCAATAAAGTTCCTGTCAACAGGAACAAAGCTTTCTGAGAGAGCATCAAACTCCAAGCTCCTTAGTTTTTTCTTCCCTCGCTGGATGTAAATGATGTTGCTACCTCTAGGGATAGGGCTAATACCCTCACTACCCACATCAGCCACTGGCTTAACATTGGGAGGATCAGCTCCTGAAATTGGCTCATTGTCTCCAGCACCGGTCATCTTGGAGATACCTCCAAAAGTACCAATACCTAAGAAATCCGTCATCCCGGCAATCCATTGAATGGCATTTACTGTTCCTTCAAAGGAAGGGGCAATAGTAAAAGAAAATGACTCATCTGCAAGAAGTGTTACAGAAACAGTATGCCCATCATATCTAGGTAATCCAGTATCGGGATCAGGACCATCAGTACCCCAAATAGTTTCAGGTAAAGATAATGTACCACCATACACTCTTCGACCCTCATAATAACCTACTGCTCTTGGATAATCTCCTGCTACCCCACCAGAACTCCAAGCAGTATACCCAGAACTGTCAACAACATTTCCATTTAGATCATTTATTGTAAAATTGTTTGCATTAACCGGAGCTGCTACTACATATGAATTACCATTTACCTCTGTCATACCAACCACTTCCTGAATAGTGATTATATCACCAGCAGAAAAAGTGTGTGCAGTAGAAGTAACCGTTGTTACTGTAGTCCAAATAATGCCCGGAGTTGAGATGGTATTTGGAGGAAATGGATCAGTACCTGTTCTTGAAAAAGTTGATACTGTCCAAGCATCATGATCTGTACGAGTAATTTCTCTTATATCATGTTTATGATGAGTAACAACCATCGTGTCTGCATTCTGGTCAAAGTCGAACTCAAATAACTCTGCCTCCAGATAAGGTGTGGCTACCTCAAATATTTTTGAAGATGTTCCACCAGTACCAGCAGCTGTCCCAACAATATTGTTACCATCTACATCAGTAAGTTCAAAAGTAGTTGCTGTTTTATTTGCAACTAAGAAATATTTTCCATTTAAATCTGTAGCTGTTGCAACCCCACTAATGTAAACCTCATCCCCATCAGAATACCCATGAGCACCTGTTGTAGTTACTACCACCGGAGTAGCATTTGTTGAACTTGAAATAGCAACACTATCCTCAAGCACTACTCCCTCATCCTTGAATACACGCATGTAGAGATTGGTGAACTCAAGCATGTAAGCCTGTTCATCATTAAACTGAAAAGGAACAAAGCGGGCAATCTGATTGAGTCGAGTATGATTAACATATCTGGAACCAGTACGGAAACGCGCTGGTCCCTGTGGCTCAACAATGAAGTTCTCACAAAGTTCAAGTCCACTCTGGAAGAGTTTTAAGTCTGATCTTCCATGAACCTTTGGATCAAGTTCTCCGGAAGCAAAGTTTGATTGTATTATGTTTTGTATTGTCATGAATCAAAGACCGTGTTTTTACCGGCCACGTTAGAAGTTAATCTCTGTCTGGCTTCTTTAAATTTACTTCTCTCAACCCTTATTGGTGGTCTCTCCTGAGAATTAACCGCCTTGGCTTCTGTTCTTAAAATATCCCTCGCTTCAAAAAGAGCTTTCTTAAGTGAAGGTTTCATAGTGAAAGCAAATGTTGGTCTCCATGCTATTTCAACTGCAAGAAGATCAATAAAGAGAGCATCAAATTTTCCTACATCTGTTTCATCTTTGGTATAGCCAATATTAATAGAAGCTTCCCCACTATTATTAAGAAGCAGCTGCCTACCCTCCATAGCATACTTCTGTTTATAATCAATAATACTATCATCCCCAATGAAGTTTAACCTCAGAAGATCATTAGGTAAGTTGTACGCATCTGCCCAACCAAATGATGGTGCAGTGGCATCTCTGGATATTGACCTTCTTGCCCTTGCAAAAGTCCAAGGGAAACCTCTTAGTATTGCTCTCCTAGTGGCATCATACCACCGGGCGCATTTTATCTCTTGTTCAGTTGTAGGAGTGTCAACACTGACAATAATCCCACCACCAATATGGTCCATTGCTAAATTACATATATCTACTTTAGAAGTTGGTGCTCCCATTATGGTATCCCTGCCCCTCTTTTTAACAATTCAGTTGCGTTCTTCACTGCTTCCATTGCCTGACTCATGTCTGACTCCTGCCCTTCTAGTTCCACCTGCATCGTTCCGTCTTCGCCCTTACTTGCCTTGAACCCTGCAATCTTCTGATTTCCAAACCGAGTATATTTGAATGTTTCTTCGTTGTCAAGTTTTGTGTATTTGACAGAAGCACAACCTACAAACAAAGGCAATATCATTGTTCCCATTAACAATTTCTTCATTCACTTATCTCCACTTTTAATGGTGTATTTGGTTGTTTATAATCTAAGCCAATATTCCCCTTAGATTTCAAAATAACCTTATCCTTCGATTCAAGGTAGTACTCTTCAAAGCCACCTGCTTCAAGCAAATCTGCAATCTTGAATGATTCTATTTTTCCATTAGGAAATTTAAATCTAAGCTCAACTCTGCCATCAACAAACACTCCTTCTACAACCGTTTTATACCCATCTGAACATTTACTACAATATGACTGTTCTATTCCGTTAAGGTTAAATCCAACAACATTGCATTCAGGTATCTCAAGCTTGGCCACTTCTTGACTATCATAAACTTCCTCTGCTAATACAACATTTCCCCATATCGCAAAACATACCACCAATATCAGCTTCTTCATTTCTCACCACACTTTTCTCGGCAATTCTTACATGGGGTGGATTGAGCATCCCACATGTGCCCATCGTATTTAAGACAAATCAATTCTTTCTTTTCAGCCACTTAGTTACCCCCTAGTAAAAACACCATCAATCGATGTATCAAAGTTGAAACAAAACGATACTTCACTTCGCACAAAAAACCTCCTAAAGCAAATAGCAAATTGGCAACTAAATGCCATTGTGTATACGTGCTTACTTCTTCTTTTTTAGCCATTCTATATCGTTCCTGTTAATTGCACCAACTATTTTATTTTCGGATATGCCTTGCCACTGTCTTTTGATCTTCTCTTGTTGCTCTTCCACAATGACAACCGTATGCTTGAGGTCGAAGATCATATTAAATATATAACCTATCGCCCCAAGCATCAAGGCTATTACCACTTTGTTGACATTCTCTTTAGTCAAGAATTCCGACATACTTACTCCACCACAGGTTCTTCAACAGGTTCTTCAACAGGCCTAACAACTGGCTTTACAATAGTAGCCTTGTCAGCCTCTGTCACAATAGAAGACCTGACAGCGTTGAGCTTGACTATGCTGTTCTGCAATTCTGCTATCTGTGCCTGTGCCTGTGCAATAGCATTGTCGATAGTATTTACCGTATACCTAGCAGTCACTACTTCTTCCTTCACCTC
>Ga0098052_1000893_pt1 | contig 18817 bp, 14 predicted proteins | sample 15_taG_FD_81591 | JGI IMG/M metagenome (GOLD analysis project Ga0098052, IMG submission 81591) | Marine viral communities from the Subarctic Pacific Ocean - 15_ETSP_OMZ_AT15312 metaG | ecosystem: Environmental > Aquatic > Marine > Oceanic | place: Pacific Ocean | collected 2015-01-18
AGATACCCACAATATAATGATACTTTAGGAAAAGTTGAATTATTAGGAGACTATTCAAATGTATCTAATTATATTAGAGTAGAAACATCAGACGCCGTTGACTCAAAAGCATTATCAGCAAAATTAAAACCAAAAGGATTTAAAGCAGTATATAACCCAATAACAACATCTTCATTAGCTATAGCTACTACATTCCCTTCTGCTTCCGTAGAATCAACACAAGAAATAGGAGGAGCTTATAACTCTAAAGGGTATTTAGGTTGGAAATTTGACGACAAAGAATCAGATAATTCTAACTTTATAAGACCCCTACCAGCATCAGCAGAAGTAAATATAGCAGGAAACTTTAATGTTGATTCTTATACGGGTCATAAAAGCTCTAGTTTATGGACCGGATCATTAAGTGCATCAATAGATTCAACAGGAGCTACTGGACCTACAGCTAACCAACTTAAATTCACAGTTCCTTTCCAAGGGGGTGAAGATGGTATAGCACCATGGATACCAATTTTCACAGGAAATGAAAGTACAATACCTGGAGGGTATGCGGACGGAACTAATTTATATGGGTTTGATTTAAGTACAACAAGCAAAGCAGGATATATTGGATATAAAAAAGCATTAGATATTTTATCAAATCAAGACGAATATGATATTAATATGTTAGCATTACCAGGTGTAATAAAGCAAGTACACTCATCAACAACAACAGCAGCGGTGGATATGGTAGAAACAAGAGGAGATGCGTTTTATGTAATGGATTTAGCAAAATATGACCAATCAGTTAACCAAGCAGTCAACACAGCAGAGGGATTAGACACAAACTATGCCGCAGTATATTATCCATGGGTTAAAGTACTCGATACTGCCGCTAATAGACCAGTATTAGTACCCCCATCAGTAATTGTACCAGGAGCTATAGCAGCATCAGATCAAATTGCTGCTGAATGGTTTGCACCAGCAGGTTTAAATAGAGGGGTATTAGGAAATGTATTAGAAGCTAAGATAAGATTAAACCAATCTGAAAGAGACAGATTATATGATGCAAAAATTAATCCTATCGCAACATTCCCTCAAACAGGTGTAGCAATTTGGGGTCAGAAAACACTTCAAGAAAGATCAACAGCTCTTGATAGAATTAATGTTAGAAGATTATTAATCGCAGTTAAGAAATTTATTGCAAGTTCATCTAGATATTTAGTATTTGAACAAAATACTAATGCAACAAGAAATAGATTTTTAAATATTGTTAACCCTTATTTAGAATCAGTACAACAAAGACAAGGATTGTATGCTTTTAGAGTACAAATGGATGAAAGTAATAATACACCAGATGTAATAGATAGAAATCAATTAGTAGGTGGTATTTATTTACAACCAACTAAAACAGCTGAGTTTATTATACTTGATTTCAACATTCTTCCAACAGGAGCAACATTTGATGCATAAAAAAAGAAAAGTATTATATTTATAATAGAATAAAAACAAACACAAAAAGATGGCAATATTAAATACAAACGAAATGATGTTCACAGCATTCGAACCAAAGTTACAAAACAGGTTTGTAATGTACATCGACGGTATTCCAGCTTACTTAATAAAGAAAGTAAGTAGACCAAGCGTAACATTTGGGGATATAACTCTTGATCACATTAACGTGAAAAGAAAATTAAAAGGAAAAGCTGAATGGGGAAATATCACAGCAGATCTTTATGATCCAGTAACACCATCAGGTGCACAAGCAGTAATGGAGTGGATTCGTTTATCACACGAATCTGTAACAGGTAGAGATGGTTATTCTGATTTCTATAAAAAAGATATTAGATTTAACGCATTAGGTCCTGTAGGAGATGTTGTTGAAGAATGGATATGTAAAGGAGCATATGTTCAAGCAGCTAACTTCGGCGATTTCGATTGGACTTCCGATACACCAGCGAATATTAACTTAACTATTAGAATGGATTATGCCATCTTAAATTACTAATAGTAATAACTTATATAAAAGTAAAGCGCCTATTTTGGCGCTTTCTTTGTCTGTTATATATGTATATCTGAAATTAGTTATAAACAATAATAATAAACGTTATGGAAAAACCAAACAAACCAACCTTCCCAACGGAAGAAGTCACATTACCCTCAAAAGGTTTACTTTATCCTGAATCTTCACCTTTATCTAAAGGAACTATTGAAATGAAGTATATGACAGCAAGAGAAGAAGACATCCTTACCAATCAAAATTATATCGAAAACGGAACCGTGATAGATAAACTACTCCAATCATTAATAGTAACTTCTATAGATTATGATGAATTACTAGTAGGTGATAAAAACGCAATCCTAATTGCAGCTCGTATTTTAGGGTATGGTAGCGATTATTCATTCCAATATAATGATGAAGAAGTAAATATTGAACTAACAGAGGTTAAAGATAAACCCTTAAATGATAGTTTAATTACTAAAGGTAAAAATACATTTCATTATACTCTACCCACATCAAAAATTGAGGTTACTTTTAAGATATTAACACATAAAGATGAAAAAGCAATAACTAATGAAATAAAAGGCCTTAAAAAAATTAATAAAAAATCCTCGGCAGATATAACAACCCGAATGAAATATTTATTAACTTCTGTAAATGGGGATAGTGAGAAAAAAACAATTAGGGAATTTGTTGATACTCAATTATTAGCAAGAGATTCAAGAGCATTAAGGAACTATGCATTAGATATTCAACCAGATGTTGACCTGACATTTGAGTATGAGGATAATAAAGGTAACACATCGAGAGTAAATATCCCTATCGATGTTAACTTTTTTTGGCCTGACGCCGGAGTATAGGAGTATCCTATTTACCCAAATGCATGATCTGGTGTACCATGGAGGTGGTGGATTTATACATTCAGAGATATACAACATGCCTATTTGGATGAGAAGGTTTCATATTGGGAAAATAAACGAATTCCATAAGAAACAAAAAACAGAGAGGGAAAAACAACAAGGCCAATCCAATTTAGGAGATGGTAAAATATCTAGACCTAATGTTAACCCATCATCAATATTTAATATTAATAAATAAAAGACACGCAAGTGTCTTTTGTTTTTCTATATTTATACATGAATAATAATATACTATGGGAGAAGAATTCGATCACGATAATTTAAATAAAATAGCAGATGCGGCTAGAGACTCCAGAAGTCTCATAGATGAGATGTATAGCAGTATAAGTAGGTTTAATAAACAAGTAACCTCAGGAGCCAAAATAGGGAAAACATTATTAAATAATTTTAAGGGTCTAGCTAAAGAAGCAGATAATGTAAGTAAATCAGCATCAACTTTAGCTACAAGAACTAACGCAGTAAATAAGGCCCTTGAAAAGGCAAAAGAAATAAAAGCAAAACAATTAAGTTTTGAGAGAGAATCAGAGGTATTTGCTAAAAAAGCACAAACATCAAGTGGGAGAATAAAAGCAGAATACCTAGCCCAGGCCCAACATTTATCAGATGCCGCCCGAGAAGCAGGGGTAATATCACAACATTATTCTGATATAGCTAAAGAAGCAGCCGAGTTAGATAAAAGTACCCAGTTTTTTAAGGGAGCTTCCACCTTTATGAGTAGTATCCCGGGGTTAAAAGCATTCGCGGGACCTTTCCAAGAAGCAGAAAAATCAGCAAAACAAGCATTATTAGATGGTAAAACTTCCCAGGAGGCAATGCAGATAGGATTTAGTAAAATGGGTCCTATGATAGGAAAAATGTTTGGATTATTTTTACTAAAATCATTATTCACAGCAAATGACCAGATAGTAGAGATGCAACGTAACATAAACATATCTGAAAAATCAGCTTATAAATTCAGAAACAATCTATCATTAGCAGCGGCAAATGCAAATAACTTAAGAGTAACATCAGAGGGTATGATGAAAACCAACGCAGCCCTCAATGAACAGTTAGGATACGCACTACAATATGACACAGATAGATTAGTAGTCCTTACTGAGATATTAGATGCTCAAGTGATGTCTAATGAAGCAGCAGCACAATTAAGTATATTATCTAATAATGCAGGGATGTCTATAGATGATGCGTTAAAATCCCAAGAAGCAGCAGTAAACTCTGTAAACCAAGAATATGGAGCTAGAATATCTTTACAAGGGGTATTAGAAGCTTCTAGTAAAGTATCTGGTCAAATAAAAGCACAATTAGGAGCTAATCCTGAAGCTATAGCAAGAGCAGTAACACAAGCTAAAGCATTAGGATTTGAATTAGAACAAATAGCAAATTCGGGCAAACAATTACTTAACTTTGAATCATCTATAGAAGCTGAACTAAAAGCAGAATTACTAACAGGTAAGCAACTTAACCTTGAAAAAGCAAGAATGGCAGCTCTAACAGGTGATTATGAAACATTAACTTCTGAAATAGCTAATAATGTAGGTGACTGGAGTGATTTCAGTAAAATGAATGTACTCCAACAAGAAGCATTAGCTGAATCTGTAGGGATGACTGCTGATGAATTATCTAATACTCTTTTAAAACAAGGAGATATAGCAGCTATGATGCAAGAAGCAAAAGACACAGGGGATGAACAGACCCTCCAACAACTAACTGCTATTAGTAACTCAGAAAAGTTTGCAAAATCTCTAGAAAAGGTAAAAACAATGTTTGTAGATGTTATGGCTGTTATTTCACCTATAACACACGCTGTAGGTTTCATAGCTGATATGTTTGGTAGTATACCAGGGATGATAGGTTTAGGTATAGTAGGATTAGTGAAAATGATACCTATATTAAAGGCATTAAGAGCAAGTTCAATGGTGAGCGCAGTAGCAAATATATTTGCTTCTGCTTTTAAAATGCATCCACTTGCAGGTATAGCATTATCAGCAGCCGCCTTAGGATCCTTATATGCAGCTACTAAAAAAGCAGTAACCATGGATGATGGTACCATCAGCTCCAAAGGTATGACAGTCAACCACCCAAAAGGAACCATCCAACTTAATAAAGACGATTCCATCATAGCAGGAACTAACTTAGGGGGTGGGGGAGGAAATAACGCCAGTATTGATTATAATAAAATGGCTAATGCAATGTCTAATGTTCAAGTAAAATCAGAAACCAGCTTTAGTCGATGGAAACATAAAAGTCCTATGTCTGTAAATGGGGATTATAATTCTAATGTCACATCCTTTACAAATATGACTTAATAGTCGAAAAAAATAATATTTAATTATATTTATAATAAACCACAATTATGGGATTAAAAAACAAACAAACACAATTTGATTTAGTACAAGGAAACTCCCCAGTAGAGGAGATGGATTACCAATCGGGACCTCAATTTCAACTCCCAATAGATGAAGCGTCTCAAATACACATAAATTCTCTAAAAGATTTACCAATAACATCACCACATCAAGATTTAGATGGGTTACCTGATTATTTATTTAATACTCTAAATGGAACAAGTGATTCTCCCTTCCAAAGTCATTTAGGGGATCATTTAAAATCTTTATTAACTAAAAACGCAAAATCAACGAATACAGGTATGGTTTATGAACCTGGAACTCAAGACTTAAATGGTAACCAAGGACCACAATTCCAATTACCCACAGATCAAGCATCACAAAAACATATCAATTCATTAACCCAACAATCTACTTACCAACATGGTAATTCAACAGCAACTGTAGGTCCTTCAACTCAAGATATGGATGGTTCTAATGGTCCTAGCTTTATGAATACTAACCAGATTCAAACCCAACTAACAAGTTTAGAGGAAATATATCAAAGTACTATAAACCCAGGAGCGAGTTATGGAGCAGGTCAACCAGGATCCACATATCCTAAGATAAACCCATCAAATTTAGACATAAATGGACAGAAGGGCCCTGAATTTGATACAGGGAAACCTAGTCAAGTACATGCAGACCCAAACCAAAAAACACCTACTGAATTAGTAGCAGATTATACAAGTAAAGTAAATCCAGGAGCAAATTATGGAAATTCACAATGGCCTGTAGTACCAGCAGTAACCCAAGACCTAAATGGTAATGCAGGTCCTAAATTCGATAAAGGAGCATTAGACCGTATTCATGGTTACCCTCAAAACCTATCAAAACCCCCTACAGAATTAGTAGCAAATTATACAAGTACAGTTAACCCATCATCTAATTATGGTAATTCAAATTGGCCAGTAGTACCAGCAGTAAACCAAGATTTAGATGGGGTAAATGGACCTTCATTTAATGGTAATGGTCAAACACTACACAAAGATTTATTAGCTAATATTTACCAAAGTTCAGTAAACCCAGGGGCGTCTTATGGTGCTGGTCAATCAGGGGGAACATGGCCTTCTGTTAAACCAGGAACTCACGACTTAAATGGGGGCCTCCCTTCAACAGGACAATATATAAACAATTTACCAAAATAAAATGGCTCTTAAAAAATTACTAACAAACCTCGAACAGGGACTAAACGCATATCCCAACCACAATACTCCATCGAGTGCTGGGGGGTTTAATTATGGTAATTCTACTACTAGAATATTTGATTCAAAGTCTTTTAGACAAAAATCATATAAATTTGGACAGGGTACTGCTAATGATAGACCAGAAGGGGGATTTAGTAATGAACCTTTTATAAAAAATGGTTATATAGTAGGGGATTTATCAGAATTCACACAAGGTCTTGACAATTTTACAGATGGGATGGTAAGAGGGGGAGTGATAACACACGCAGAACACCTTTTAACAGACGCTGATAGAATAACTCAGTTTATGATATCCCCTAAAGGATTATCTTTTATTACTAAACAAAGAGGACTCCAAAAAACCAACCCTATGATAAGTGAGCCTGTTGGGGCAGAATTGGGAGATCAAAGAACATACAATTTTGGAGTAAATACAATAGCATCTGTAGCAGCCTCAGGTACAGGACTAAGATTTAAGAGAGAAGGAACCATAACAAATAATGAAGGATATGTAGAAGGAATGCAACTCCTTTATGATGAATATAAGGACGATGTAGAGGGACAGGTAAATTCTAATAGGATAGGTTATCTATATAAAACCCATATTTTAGGAGAGGATATAGCGAGGGGAAAAGACGACGAAAGATCCCCACTATTACAAGGACTTGTATCCCAAATGTTTGCGGATGCTGAAAAACTACAATCTACTGATACGGGGATGAAGTTATTTGATGTAGGGGGGGATCTTTTAGGAAAAGGATTAGAATTATTAGGAACCGCAACACAAGCCACAGAAGCTTTCATTGGTAAAATATTAGGGAAAGTAGATGAAGCCTTAGATCAAGTACATAATACCATAGGCAATTGGATAAACAAAGCATTAAATATACAAGTCCATGGGGAGGAGTTATATTCTTATAATGGGGGACCGGGTTCTCTTTATGGCATTGGCAAAACAGAAATTAGAAAATATGGACCTTATACAACATTTGCGGCTGAAAATTTAAGATCAACAGAAAAAGGAGCATTTTTAAATAGGGGAACCTTAGATAAGGGTTTTATACTTAATAGTTTCTATAATTTAACAAATATAGACGTTAAATCTATATCAGAACAACACTCGGGGGGGGATGGGAAGGTAATAGATAACATTATATCAAAACCAAGATTTAGCCAAACTGTTTTTAAAGCCCACGATGAACAAAATTGGAACGTTCATAATTACCAAAATACTTTATGGACAGAGGGAAATAAAAGGGCACCAGGGATAGATTACAATGCACTTACTACTAATGGTGTTAAATATAATAGGGAAGCAAGAGTAAATATGGGTAATCCTGGAGCTAAATCTAATAAAAATGGAGATAGAGATCCATATTTAACTCAAACTATTGGAAAAACATCTTACCATAACTATAATATCTACAATGTATCTAAAGTAGATAAAATAAATATGTTGGATGTTTTTAGAACAAATGGGAAATTAGCAATTAAGGAAGTAAGAGACTTAGTTAGATTTAGAATGGAGATGGTAGACACTGATAAACCAGGAATGTATGATGCTATCATATTCAGAGCATTCCTTGATGATATTAGGGATAATTTCAACACTGAACATAATACCTTTAAATATAATGGTAGAGGAGAAGAATTCTACACATACAATAGTTTTAAACGTAACATTTCTTTTAGCTTCAAAATAGCAGCACAAAGTCGTCATGAAATGATGCCTTTATATAGAAAATTAAACTATTTAGTAGCAAATACAGCACCTGATTATGGTCCTTCAGGTAGGATGAGAACCCCTTTTATGAGATTAACTATAGGATCGTGGATGGATAGAATACCAGGGGTTATAAATAGTATTAATATATCATGGCAAAAAGATTATCCTTGGGAAATATCAGTATCTGGTCCCGAAGGGAAGTCAGATTCGCATATGCAAGTATTACCCCATGTATTAGATGTTAATGTAGCTTTTACTCCTGTACATGCATTCTTACCAGAAAAATCAATACACTCTCCATTCATATTATCTCATGAAGGTAATAGAAAATCATTAAAAGAGGCCCAAAAGTGGTATAAACCCCCAATATCGAAAGATGCAACAGAAGCTTTAACATTAGGAACAACTAAATTAAAAGTAACCGATCCACTAAATTTTTTATTATAACCAAACAACAATTCCCTAATAATGCCAAGTAGATTAGATTATATATCAAGAAAATTTGGGAGAAAAACAACTCTTAAAGCAATAAAATATCCGGAAATAGAACCCTCCACGGATGATATTTATATTATAACAACTGTGGGCGATAGACTTGACTTACTGGCTTATGATTTTTACCATAATACTGATTTATGGTGGATAATTACAAGTGCTAACCCCGATATTATACGTAGGGATGGATTTGTTTTAAAACCAGGGTTGGAAATTAGAATACCCAGTGATTATTATGGTGTATTAAAATTATTTGAAGATTTAAATAAATAAGTTATGTCTATTTTTAAGGAAACATTTCGTGATTTTGTTTTTAAGCAATTAAGAATACGAGAGGCTATAGTAAAACAAGGGAACGGGGCAGTAAATAGAACAGGACGCCCCAGAATAGACATCCAATCCTCAGCAACCACTACTGAAAAACTACCACTTCCCGCGGGAGCCTTTTACACAAACACAGTTGAAAGACAATGTGTTATTAGAATGTGTTCAGGTGTAGATTTAAATGAAAAAAACACTATATTAGATTCTGATGATCCCCGACATTCTGATTTAATAGGTAATGGTTTAGCTATTAGATATATTCTTGAGGGAGGGGTGGCTGCAAAAAATATAGATATTAATATTAAGGGAAGTCGAACCTTAGGAAAAGGAAATAAATTAGAATTAGCCCCTAGAGGGAGAGACCATAAAAACTTCAGCCCAGGTTCATATGGGTCTTCCTATGGTGACCCTTATATCCGTTCAGATGCAAAAGATGGTTATGGTATAGTACCTATGCCTGGAATTATAGATGCTAACATCAGAACAAAAACAGCTTATGGTTCACTTCGTGAAGCTAAGGTAAAGTTTGTATGCCATAATAGACGTCAGCTTGAGGTATTGGAATTATTATATATGAGACCAGGGTTCCCTATTATGCTAGAATGGGGATGGTCTACCTTTGTAAATAATGATGGACTTAAAGGTGAATTCCCTCCACTAATGCATGAATTTTTTATAAAGGATTATAATATTTCATCATTACAAAAATCAATAATAAAGAATAAATTATCAACAGGGGGTAATTATGATGCTTTTGTTGGGTATTGTAAAAATTTCGAGTTCACATCAAGATCTGATGGGGGTTATGATTGTACCACAGAGATAATAGCTATGGGGCAGGTATTAGAAGGACTAAAAGGAAGAAGAGAGGGAAAAGTAATGGAAACTGAAGCAGGGGATTATGAAGTAGATAATTTAGAATATTATCTACACGCCCTTAAGACCTTCACATCACAAGGAATAGTTGAAGGGATAGAGGGAACAATGTTTGCGGGTTTTGATCACATGAGGGATGAGGATGAAGAAAGATTAAATGCAGAAATAAGAAGAAATGTAAAAACGTACAATTCCTTTATAGAAATTCTGATGATATACAACCCAAATGCAATAGTTAAGAGGTATTCAGATTCTCAATTAGAAGATATAATAAAATATGAATCTGAATTTCAAAAATTGATGTCAGTTGGGTTTGGTACTGGTGGGGAAGAAGGATGGGGACGTATGAATGTATCCCAAAAAGAACACTTACAAAAGGATTTATTAGCAGGAAACCAAAAACACGCTTTTGATAATATGTCTGATGACTTTCGAACAGAAGGATTTGGGCTCCTCCAAGAATATCACAAAAACCTCGATTCTATGAATGATATTATAGATAAGGTAATTATAAGAAAAAAAGAACCCCTAGGGATAGATGGGGAAGAAGAAATAGCAACATCATCAAATTCACAATATATAAGATGGGATTTTTTAGTCATGTTATTAAACACTAGTGTTATAGACCAAACCAAAATAGACGATGACCCCATAACCAGAATATCCTATTTAGATGGATTACATACTTCTTCAGCACCCCTTAAATATGTATCAGGACCCCTAAAAGCCCCTATACTAACAGACTTTTCTGTAGATCCTTTGGTGTGTATGTTACCCCACCAAATGAAAAGAAGTAATGATGAAAAATATAAAAATATAAAGGACATATTTTTGTGTGTCCCTTATCTATATAAAACCTATATGGATCTTAGATATATAGATGGAGGCCTAGACCCAGATTTTAGTATATTTAAATGGTTAGATAAAGTATGGGAGGGGGTAAATTTAGCTACAGGGGGAAATCATGATTTTACACTTACAACAGAATTAGAACGACCAGAAGTACTTAGAGTTGTAGATATGATTTTTGAAAGTCCTATTCAACCAGAGGAACTATTTGAAGTAAAAATCCAAGGTAATGAATCTATAGTAAGAGATTTTTCATATAATACAACAATCCCAAGTGCTTTAGGTGCAACTATAGCTATAGCAGCTCAATCCCCTAACTCTATAAATGATTTAGATCAAGTAACATTTGCAGCTTTTAATAAAAATACAAACTATAGATTTTACCAAGAGGAAAATGAACAATCTGAAAGTGAAATTAAGCTTTTAGCTGAGAGATTTGAAAGACAAAAATCTGAATTAGCGTCTAATATGCAGGCCCTAATGCAATATCATGAGTTACTTCTTGAAGGGGAAATGTTTGCTGATCAAGAAGAAAAATTAGATGCAATAAATAAACAATCAGCATCAAATATGTTGAAATCTTTAGCAACAAAATCAATTGGAATAATGTCAAAATTCCAAAAAAATACGGTCATAGATGGAGTTACATGGTATAAAGGCATGACAAAACCAAACCCAAAAATGAATAAATCTGCCATCATCCCCTTAAAATTCACTTTTAAAATAGATGGTATAGGAGGTATAGTAATAGGTAATGTATTTAAAGTACAAAAAGACAGATTACCCAAAGGATACCAAGGAGACGATATAGCTTTCATAGCAATGACAGAGCAACAAAATATAACATCAGGTCAAGATTGGACAACAGATATATCCGGACAATTAGTTTTACTAGATATACACCCGGAAGATGAGAACGAATACGCTCTCTGGGATGATATGGATCTAGATCCTAATAAGTTTGGTGAAGGAATGGGAGTCAATTATCAGGTAGATCAAAAGGATTGGAGGACGGGTTTAGAATTTAGAAAAGAAGACGATATATCATTAGAACAAAGAAATACAGATCCTTATATGAATGAGGTTTTTGCGGGTAGTCGTGTATACCTAAAATTAAATGAAGAAACGAATATAAGATCGGGACCGATAATTGATAATGAGAGTTATGGTTGGACTTTGAATTACGATGATAATAATATAGGGACAATAAAGGGGGAAAGAGGCATGTATTTGGGGGTAGTAAAAAAAGTACAAAACGCAGACTCTTTAGGCGATTTAGAATGGATCAGTGATGAAGACCATGATAATGGGGGGTATTATAAAAACACAGAAACAGGGGCAAAGGTAGAAGGTGCAAGTCTAAATACAACCGTCCCTTGGTACTGGATTGAATTCGATATAGGTACTAGTATTAATGATATAACACCATTCAGAAAAGCCTTTAATTGGGGGTCAGTGATGAAGGGAGGTGGAACTATAGATGACAATGGAGCAGATGAGTGGGATCAATTTATGGACGATGGGGATAACTTCCAATTTGACACACTATCAGACCATATCGATACATGGGAGGGAAGTACCAATGAGGGTATAGACCCTACAGCCCTATTTAACAGAATCGAAAAAGGAGAGGGGGGCCGAGGTTGGATGCGTATTGATGTTTTAATGTCAGGAAGATCAGTAGAAGATGAGAAACAAGCTGCAATCCAACAACAGAATCTCGAATTACAAGATTTAGACGAAAATGGCGAATAGATTTAAAAAATAAATTATGGGATATACACCTAAATCAAAATACAAAATAAAAGAAGCCTCTAAAGGGGAGCTTATATATAAATTATCAAGAAAACCCTATATAGGCAGCTATATAGAATTTAGCAGTGGTAAAATATATGCTGGTAATAACCCTAATAAATTAAAAAACCAATTATTAAAAAAATCAAATGAATCTGATTTAATAGGAAAAGATAATAATATAAATACACATATTTTTCTTAATAAAGATACCTTTAAATATCTTTCCAAAACCCAATCTCCAACTTATTCTAAACCAAAACCAACAAAAAAAGACTACAAAATAGGACACTTCAACAGATATTTTTTAAAAAAAGTAAATGAACAAGTGGGTTTTATGGAAATAAATAAAAAAACCTATAAATCATTAAGACAAAAAGAAGGAAAATACGATCATTTATTATATCAAGCGGGTTCTATAACATGGTCAATTACTAACTCCCACAAAGAATCTGAATCAGTATTTAATAGTAATTTCTTATCAGTACAAAAACTCGAAAGAGATTTCCCCTTATTATCTACATTTTTCAACACTTATAATGAATATACTAAGATAAACTTACCCCCCTCAACAATTAATGAAACAAATGAAAAGGAACTCTTAAAACAGAAAATGCTAGAGTTTGAGGCAGATTTAATGAATTCCCAAAATAAAGATGAATTCAAAGATAAAGTAAGAAAAATAAAACACAAAAATAAAATGGTAAGTGCTTATAGAAATATTAGAAAAATATTTTAAATAATAATTTGGTCACCTAACATCCTTTTATTACATTAAGGTATGTTCTACCTTATAGAAACCGAAGATCAGCTTAAAAACTTAGAAAGCAAATTACGAAAATCCCATCGTATACATCTTGAATATATTCAAGGCAACGACAACACACACCCAGCACTTGCGGAAGTAATAGCTATATACATCAATACTGGATATCCAAATAATGAGGGATACATAATCCCTATTAACCACCCAGAATGTATAAATTGGGATAAAGACGAAATATTTGAATGGTTGCGAAGGGATGGTAGTAGAGAGTTTTATGTAAGAGATAAAAAAGCGGCCTTACATACCAACCCCACAATCCATTATACGGATATACAACACTGCCTATTCCGCAATAAAAACATACTACTTACGGACACACATAATACTCAAGCACACGCATGGTATTACCGAAAATTCGCGCAAATTAAGGCGAATAAAATAATACCTATTGGGAAGCACCATGAGCGCTGTGAATCGAAACACCGCGAAGTAATACAAGATTTTACCACTGGGTTTGATAGATTTTCATCTGAATATTTTGACGATATATTACTACCTGTCTTACATAAGTTAGAGAAGAATGCATTAAAATTCAATGACAAGTTTGATGACTATTTTACACTAAAAAGCAAAAAATTCTCCATAAAAGAAAATCATATATACGGACAATATAACCCGTATACTACAACCGGAAGACCTGTAAATAACTTTAATGGAATAAATTTTGTTGGGTTAAAGCACGATAACGGAGAACGTGATTGTTTCGAACCAGATAATGATGTTTTTGTTGAAATGGATTATGATGGTTACCATCCGCGTTTGATAGGAGATATAATTGGTTATGAGTTTGAAGGTAATGTACACAACACACTCGCGGAGATTTATTTTAAATCCAAGGAAATCACACCTGAGCAATATAAAGAAAGCAAAACATTAACTTTCAAACAGATATATGGAGGTATAGATAAGGCGAACTTACATCACCCTTTCTTTAAGAAAACACAAGATTTTATAGATATTATTTGGGAGGAATTTAATAGTAAAGGACATATAGAAGTAGGAGGATACAGTATAAAAAAGAAATTCCACCCTAAAATACATTCTCAAAAACTATTTAATTATTATATTCAAGCAACTGAAACATATACTAACATTCTTAAGATAAAAGAAATACAAGAATATTTAGAAGATAAAAAAACAAATCTTGTCCTTTACATATATGATGCTTTTATATTTGATTTTGCAAGATCAGACACAAAACAAACGCTCTTTGATTTACAAAATATAGTAGGTGACAAGTTCCCGATTAAAGTGAAGGTAGGTGACCACTACGGGGCTTTGGCGTAAATTTTATATTTATATAGTGGAAAATCCCGCTTTATGAGTAATAGATTATATTGTACCTTCACCACAAAAGACCAACTAGAAGAAATATCCAATAAGATACAGTCTTCTTATGTTATTCTTTTTAATAAAATTTTTATATTAGAAAGTTTGGATGGTGAAAAAATCATGCTTACATACAATGTAGATATGAGAAATTCATCAAATGAATTCGCAGTAGATAATACGATATTAGTTCATAGAAAAAAGCAAACAAATACTTTATACACAATAAACGCACTTAACGAATTGATAAAGGAATTAAATAATGGGGTTTTAGATAAGAAATTCCCCATAGAGTGGGAACATTATAAAAATTGTATATTACTTGTACAATCAGAGGGCTTTAATCGTATAGATACAAAAATTAAAGAAATCATAAATCTTTAGTAGAAACATTTGGTTGGGCCAGAAATTTTTCTTATACTTACATAAGTAATAACATAAAAATAAATAAAAGTTATGGATTTAAATGAAATCAAAAATCGTTTAGCAAAGCTAAACAACAAAGGGGGAGGTGGCTCTAGCAACTTCAAAAACAATTTCTGGAGACCACCAGTAGGTGAAAAATCACAAATTAGAATTGTACCCTACACACACAACAAAGATTTTCCATTCTCGGAATTATACTTTTACTTCGGTATTGGTAAACCAAGGATGATTGCTCTTTCTAATTTTGATGAATCAGACCCAATTTTGGAGTTTGCATCACAATTAAGAAAATCAGGTGATAAAGAAAATATGGAATTAGCTAAAAAATTATTCCCTAAACTTCGTGTTTTTGCTCCAGTAATAGTAAGAGGAGAAGAAGACAAAGGAGTTAGATTCTATGAATTTGGGAAAATGGTTTATCAAGAATTATTAGGTGTAATGGCTGATGAGGATTATGGTGATATTACTGATATTCAAAAAGGTAGAGATATCACAGTTGAAGTAATCCCAGCAGCAGAAACTGGCAAAATGTTTAATACAACGACTGTTCGTGTTAAGCCAAAACAAACACCAATCATCGATGATGAGTCTAAGGTTGAAGGTCTTTTAGAAAATCAAAAGGAACTTGTTTCTTTATTTAAGAAATATTCTTTTGAAGAATTAAAAGGTGAATTGCAAGGTTGGTTAAAACCAGCTGAAGCAGATGGAGGAAAAGAAACAGAAGTAAAAGAAGCTCCTTCTAAGAAAAAACCAAACTTAGATAGTAAACTTGATGAATTGTTTGACTAATGGCAAAGAAAAAAGTAGAAACAAATAGGGACGAACTAACAGGACTTCTTGCTGATTCCCTGAATAAAAAGTTCAATAAGACTCATCATAAAGTAGCTTATTTCCTTGATGGAGGTAAGGACTCACCCACAGATGTCAATGATTGGGTATCCACAGGTTCTACAGTTTTAGACTTGGCTATTTCTAATCGCCCAAATGGTGGTTTACCTGTCTCAAAAATCGTTGAGATAACTGGTCTTGAACAAAGTGGGAAGTCTCTGTTAGCGTCTCATGTTATAGCAAACACACAGAAAAAAGATGGAGTAGCAGTTTACATTGATACTGAATCTTCACTTAATACACAATTTTTACAAGCAATTGGAGTAGATGTTGAAAAAATGATCTACCTTCCTCTAGAAACAGTCGAAGATATTTTCGATGCGATCACAGAAGTGATTTTAAAAGTTAGAGAAAGAAACCCAAACAAACTTGTAACTATTGTAGTAGATTCAGTAGCTGCCGCTACCACTAAAATTGAATCAGCCGCTGATTTTGAGAAAGACGGATATGCAACACAAAAAGCAATCATCCTTTCAAAAGCAATGCGTAAAATCACCAACTTAATTGGACAAGAAAAAATACTTTTAGTATTTACTAACCAGTTAAGGCAAAAGATGGGCGCAATGCCATTTGCTGATCAATATACTACTTCAGGTGGTAAAGCCCTACAATTTCACTCTTCTGTAAGATTAAGACTTAAACAAGTTGGAAAGCTTAAAGAAAAAATCAAAGGAGTAGATGAAGTTGTGGGGTCAGAAGTCGAAGCTATTGTAGTTAAAAATAGAATGGGCCCACCAAACAGAAAAGTCAGATACAATGTTTTTTATAGACAAGGTATGGATGATTTTGGAGGTTGGCTTAAACTAATGAAAAACTATAAAGTTTGCAAACAATCAGGACCCATTTGCAAATACACCGATACCAAAACAGGTGAAATAGTAACATTCTCAGGCAAAGAACTTGAAACACTTTGTAAAGAAAGACCTGAAATTAAAGAAGCTATGTATAGAGATACTTGTGATGCATATATTATGAAGTATCAACACGAAGAAGCTCAAGATATGGACCCAGACATTGAAGTTGATGAAAAAGGTTTATAATGGCAAATACTATATTCGATTTATTAGATAATGTCCAAAAACCGGACAATTTAAACGTTAATTCAAAAGTACTTATTGTAGATGGTTTAAACCTTTATTTGCGAACATTCGCAGTAAATGGAGCTTTAAATGATAATGGTGTACCTGTAGGAGGATTAGTTGGTTTTTTAAGATCTTTAGCATATGCTATTAGAGAAACTAACCCCACTAGAGTAATTATAGTTTATGATGGTGCGGGTGGTTCACAAAGGAGAAGAAAAATATATCCTAACTACAAATCGAATAGAAAACCAGGTAAACGTATTACAAGATGGGATGCATTTAAAAACGCTGCGGAAGAAAAAGAAGCAATGAAAATACAATTCTCTCGTTTACTTGAATATTTAGAAGAACTACCAATCAACGTTATATCAATAGACAGAATAGAAGCAGATGACACAATAGCTTATATCACTAACGACTTATTAGATGAAGAAGTAATAATAATGTCTGCAGATCAAGATTTCTTACAGTTAGTAAATAAAGATGTGACTGTATGGAGTCCTATAAAGAAGAAATTTTATACACCAGAATTGGTGATCAAAGATTATGGAGTACCGGCCCACAATTTTTTAATGTATAAGGTTCTGATGGGAGATAAATCTGATAACCTAGAAGGGGTTAAAGGATTAGGACCCAAGAAATTACCTAAGATTGTTCCAGATTTATATACTACAGATTCCCTTAATCTTGATTTCATTGTGGAACAGGCGAGTAAAGGAGAGGAACCAATGCATAAAAGAATTGTGGAGTCGGAACACCAACTTCAAATAAATGAAAAACTTATGGATTTACATAATCCACCAGTTTCTGCGGAACTAAAATCATCAATAAGAAGATTAATAGAAGCACCAATAAATTTGCTCTCCCGAAATGAATTTGTTATAAAATATACAGATGATCAAATGGGGAATGCCATTCAAACAATAGATTTATGGTTAAGAGAACATTTCTCCAGATTAAATAGTTTAGCAAAAACAACTCATGAGTAAATTAACACAGTACGGGCACGCATTTCAAACAAAAGCTTTAGGCATTCTTATTACAGATCGAGAATTTCTACAACAAATTTCAGACATAATCTCTCCAGATTATTTTGATAATGATGCTAGTAAATGGGTTATAAGAAAAACTCTTAGCTATTACGATGATTATAAAACAATTCCAACAATGGAAGTTTTTAAAGTTGAAGTAGAAGGAATCACCCAAGAACTACAAAGTGTAGCTGTAAAAGATATTTTAAAACAAGCATACAAAGCATCAAAAGCCACAGACTTAACTTTTGTAAAAGACACCTTCCTTGATTTTTGCAAAAACCAAACACTGAAAGGAGCACTTATGCAGTCTGTGGATCTATTAGAATTAGGCGATTATGATGATATAAGAAATTTAATCGACAGAGCCCTCAAAGCAGGTACGGAACGCGATATAGGACATGAGTATTTCGCAGAACTCGAAGATAGATTTAGGGATGAAGCTAGGAGCACTATAGAAACACCTTGGCCTTTAATAAATAATCTACTTTGTGGTGGGTTAGGACAAGGGGATTTAGGTTTAATAGCTGGGGGTCCTGGTGGTGGAAAAAGTTGGGCATTAGTTGCTTTAGGAGCCCAAGCGGTAAAGATGGGATACACAGTAATCCATTACACACTTGAATTATCTGAAAAATATGTAGGTAGAAGATATGATGCTTGTTTCACAGAAATACCTGTAGGAGAAATCACAGATAATAAAGA